>Ga0193717_1002344_pt1 | contig 10965 bp, 8 predicted proteins | sample U2c2metaG_FD_145900 | JGI IMG/M metagenome (GOLD analysis project Ga0193717, IMG submission 145900) | Soil microbial communities from a riparian zone of the East river system, Colorado, United States - U2c2 | ecosystem: Environmental > Terrestrial > Soil > Riparian zone | place: USA: East River...
TTCTCTTGAAGAAGAAGCTCAGCGGTTCACGCTGACCTGAAGCAGAAGGCCGGTCTCGCGATCGGCCTTTTCTTTTGGGCTCGTCACTCGAAGCAGGAGTTGACGATTCACTTCCCGCCTGTCATTTAGGCCACCCCCTTTGGTGCTCCCATGAAAAACCTGAGCGTTGGTTCGATCCCGGGACATGTCGCGGCCATGTCGATCCAGATGTTTATCGGCATGGTCGTGCAGGTGGCGTACTTCGTCACCGACCTCAAGTTCGTCTCCATGCTCGGCAATGAAGAGGCCGCGGGCTTCAGTGCCGCAGGCAATCTCTGGTTCGTCGTGCTCGCGCTCACGCAGATCCTGAACGTCGGCACGGCGGCAATGGTCTCGCACGCGGTCGGCGCGAAGCAGCATGATCGCGCGAATCTCGTGTTCAACCAGTCGCTCATGCTCTCGGTGTTCATGGGGATCTTCGTGCTCGCGCTTCTGTATACGGTGGCGGTCCCGTACATGCACATGGAAGCGGCCGACGCGGTGGTGGCGCAGGCCGGCATCGACTATCTAATGGGCGTGACGCCGGGCCTCGGTATCCAGTTCCTCATGATCTCGATGTTCGCGACCTTGCGTGGCACCGGCATCGTGAAGCCGACGATGATCATCCAGTTCATCACCGTCGGGTTGAACATACTTTTCGCGGCGGTGCTCACCATCGGCTGGCTCACGGGCAAGCCGTTCGGCGCGTTCGGCGCAGGGCTCGCCACCACGTTCGCGACGATCATTGGGGTGATCATCAGCGCGTATTACTTCTACCGGCACGAGAAGTACGTGTCGTTCCATCGCGAGCAGATCAAGCCCAACGCGGAGGTGTTGAAGCGCCTCTTCTTCATCGGCCTGCCTATCGGTCTCGAGTTCTTCTTCATGGCGCTCGTCATGGCCGTCATGTATTGGGTGATCCGCGGGTTCGGCGCGGATGCGCAGGCGGGTCTGGCTGAAGGGCAGGGCGCGATGCGTTTCATCATGTTGCCGGCAATGGCCGTGGCCTTCGCGGCGGCGCCGATCGCCGGTCAGAATTTCGGCGCGCGCAAGCCCGAAAGAGTGCGTGAGACGTTCAACTGGACCGTCGGCATGAGCATTGCGATCATGCTGGCGCTCACCGTTTTTTGCCAGTTCGGCTCGCATCTGCTGATGCACATTTTCACGTACGAAGAAGCGGTGGTGTCCGTCGGCGCGACCATGCTCATCATCACGTCATGGAACTTCGCCGCGAACGGCATCATCTTCAGCTGCTCGTCGATGTTCCAGGGACTCGGCAACACGTGGCCGACCATCGGCTCGAGCATCATTCGTCTGTTCGTGTTCATCGTGCCAGCGATTTGGCTATCGCAGCAGCCGCACTTCGATCTCGTGCACGTGTGGTACCTGTCGGTGTGCAGCATGTTTCTGCAGGCCGTCGTGAGCTTAGCGCTGCTGCGCCGCGAGTTCCGCCGCAAGCTCGACAACATGGGGCCAGCACCCCAGCCCGCGTAAATGGGGACATTCCTGATTTGCTGCAAATCAGGAATGTCCCCATTTATTCCTTCAGCGCCTGCGAAAGGATCCCAAACAGCTCTTCGATGTGCGCAGGCGTGATGATGAGCGAAGGTGAGAGCGCGATGATGTCGCCGGTAGTTCGCAGCAGCAGGCCGCGCTCGAAGCATTTGAGGTAAATGCCGAAGGCGCGCGCGCCCGGCGATCCGGCAATGGGATCGAGCTCGATGCCCGCGACCAATCCGTAGTTGCGGATGTCGATGACATGCGGCAGCCCACGCAGCGCATGCACCGCCTGTTCGAACACGGGCCCGATTTGTTTGGCGCGCGTCAGCAACTGCTCGCCTTCATAGATGCCGAGAGCCGCAAGCCCCGCGGCGCAGGCGATGGGATGCGCGGAGTAGGTGTAGCCGTGAAACAGCTCGATGGCGCCGGGCGGCCCCTGCATGAACGCGTCGTAGATTGTTTTCGATGCGAGCACCGCGCCCATGGGCACGCAACCGTTGGTGAGACCCTTTGCGCAGGTGATGAGGTCGGGTGTCACGCCGAATTCCTGCGCCGCGAAAGCCGACCCGGTGCGTCCGAAGCCGGTGATGACCTCGTCGAAGATCAGCAGGATGCCGTGCTTGTCGCAAAGCTCGCGCAGCCGCTTGAGATAACCCTGCGGCGGCAACACCACGCCGGTGGAGCCGGCGATGGGTTCGACGATGACCGCGGCAATGGTTGACGCGTCGTGCAACGCGACCAGGCGTTCCAGGTCGTCCGCCAGCTCCGCACCGTGCGCCGGCAGGCCGCGCGTGAATGCATTGCGCTTGAGGTCGTGGGTGTGCGCCAAATGATCGACGCCCGGAATCATGGCCGTCGGCCAGGCCTTGCGATTGGCGGTCATGCCGCCGACGCTGATGCCGCCAAAGCCCACGCCGTGATAACCGCGTTCGCGGCCTAGCAACCTCACGCGCGCGGCATCACCTTTCACGCGGTGGTAAGCCAACGCGATCTTGAGCGCGGTGTCGACCGACTCGGAACCGGAATTCGTGAAGAACACATGATCGAGCCCCTTGGGGGCAATGCGCACCAGGGCGTTCGCCAGCTCGAAGGCCACCGGGTGGCCGACCTGGAACGCCGGCGCGTAGTCCATGACCTCGAGCTGTTCGGCCACGGCCCGCGTAATCTCCTTGCGCCCGTGGCCCGCATTGACGCACCAGAGCCCGGCGACACCGTCCAGAATTTTCCGACCCTCGGGTGTCTCGTAGTACATGCCCGACGCGCGCGCCAGCATGCGCGGCTTCTGCTTGAACTGGCGATTCGCCGTGAACGGCATCCAGTAGGCTTCGAGGGAGAGGGCTGTATGTTCGGGTTGAGCGGCCATGTTCGACTCCGGCAGTTGGCGGAGATCATAATCCGATATGGTTTACGACGTCGGAGCCAGACTAAAGCACGTGCGCGAGCTGCATGGCCTGTCGCAGCGCGAGCTGGCGCGCCGTGCCGGGGTCACCAACGGCCTCATCTCGCTGATCGAGCAGAATCGAGTCAGCCCGTCGGTGGGTTCGCTCAAGAAGGTGCTCGATGGCGTGCCGATGTCTATGGCGGAGTTCTTCACGCTCGACGTCACGAGCGCCGCGCAGGTTTTCTATTCCGCCAGCGAGCTCGTGGAGATCGGCAACGAAGCCGCTTCATTGCGCCTGGTGGCGGCGCAGCGCCCGGGCCGGCAGCTCACCGTACTGCATGAGCGCTACGAGCCCGACGCCGCCACGGGTGAGGACATGCTCTCGCATCGCGGCGAAGAGGGCGGAGTGGTGGTGCGCGGCAAGGTGGAGCTCACCGTGGGCGGGCAGACGCGCGTTCTGGAAGCCGGCGACGCCTACTACTTCTCGAGCTCCACGCCGCATCGCTTTCGCAATGTGGGCACTGAAGTCTGTGAGATCATCTCGGCCTCCACCCCGCCGACCTTCTAGACTCTAATGCCCCCACAGCCTGTTGTTACCGCAATTCAATGGCGCGAACGTGCCGCCGCCTTGAAGCCGCGCGCGCAGGTCTTCATCGACGGGCGCTTCGTCTCGTCGGCCAACGGCGCCACTTTCGACAACATCAACCCGGCCACGGGGCGTTCGCTGGGTGTGGTCGCGGCCGGCGAACAGATCGACATCGAGCGGGCCGTCGCGAGTAGCCGCGCCGCGTTCCGCCGCGGCAGCTGGTCGCAGCAGCCGCCGAAAGCGCGAAAAAAGGTCCTGCTGAAATTGGCCGATCTCATGCTGGCCAACCGCGAGGAACTGGCGTTGTTAGAGACGCTGGACATGGGCAAGCCCATTTCCGACAGCCTCGCCGTCGACATTCCTTCCGCCGCCAATTGCATCCGCTGGTATGGCGAGGCCGTCGACAAGATGTACGACGAGGTCGCGCCCACCGGTCCGAACGCGCTCGCCACCATCACGCGGGAACCGATGGGCGTCGTCGGCGCCATCGTGCCGTGGAATTTTCCGCTGCTGATGGCCTCGTGGAAGATCGGCCCGGTGTTGGCCAGCGGCAATTCGCTGGTGCTCAAGCCGTCCGAGAAATCACCGCTGACTGCGCTGCGCATCGCCGAGCTCGCGATGGAGGCGGGTCTGCCCGAAGGAGTGTTCAACGTCGTGCCCGGTTTCGGGCACACGGCGGGCAAGGCACTGGCCTCGTCCATGGGCGTGGACTGCATCACCTTCACGGGCTCAACCGCCACCGGCAAGACGGTGATGCAGTACGCCGCGCAGTCCAATCTCAAGAAGGTATCGCTCGAGTGCGGCGGCAAGTCGCCTAACATCGTGCTCGCCGATTGCCCGGATCTCGACAAGGCGGCCACCGCGGCCGCCTACGCCATCTTCTTCAACCAGGGAGAGATGTGTTCGGCAGGCTCGCGCCTGCTGGTCGAAGCGTCCATCAAGGACGCCATGCTCGAGAAGATCGCGGCCGTGGGACGCACCATGGTGCCCGGCGATCCGCTCGATCCGGCGACCAAGCTCGGCGCCATTGTCGATGAGACGCAAATGAAACGCGTGTTGTCGTACATCGACGCCGGCAAGATGGATGGCGCGAAAGTGACGCTGGGTGGAAAGCGCGTACGTGAAGACAGCGGCGGGTATTTCGTGGAGCCCACGGTGTTCGACGGCGTATTGCCGGCCATGCGCATCGCGCGTGAGGAAATCTTCGGCCCCGTGCTCGCCACGATCTCGTTCAAGAATGTCGACGAGGCGATCCAGATCGCCAACGACGTGGAGTATGGCCTCGCCGCGGCGGTGTGGACGCGCGACCTGAACACCGCGCATCGTACGGCCCGCGCGCTGCGTGCCGGCACCGTGTACGTGAACTGCTACGACGCCGACGACATCACCGTGCCCTTCGGTGGCTTCAAGCAATCCGGCATCGGCCGCGACAAGTCGCTGCACGCCTTCGACAAGTACACCGAGCTCAAGACCACGTGGATCGAGCTCAGCTGAATATTTCCACCGAATCACCGGTGGCCTTCGTCGACATCGAAACGACGGGTTGCACGCCGGGACTGCATCGAATCATCGACGTCGCTGTCATAGGCGCGACCGGCGGCTCAGTCGACTTCGAGTGGCAGAGCCTGGTGAATCCGGGAGGGTACGTGCCTGCCGGAATCACGGCGCTCACCGGCATCGACAATGACATGCTGGCGGACGCGCCGCCGTTCGAGCGGATCGCGCGCGATCTCGCGGCGCGCCTCGAAGGACGCGTGTTCGTGGCGCACAACGTGCGCTTCGACTACGGCTTCGTCCGTCGCGAGTTCGCGCGGCTGGGCACGTCGTGGCGCGCCCCGAATCTTTGCACCGTGCGGCTCTCGCGCGCGCTCTACCCGGAAATGCCGCGTCACAATCTGGATGCCGTCATGGAGCGGCACGACATCCACATCGAAAACCGCCATCGCGCCATGCCCGATGCGCAGGCGTTGCTGGCGTTCTGGCGCAAGGTACGCACGGCGTGGCCGGTCGATGAGCTGCAGAGCGCGCTCGACCTGGCTTCCTTACGCGCCACGTTGCCGGCGGCGTTGCCGCCCGAGCTGCCCGATGACCTGCCGGAGGCGCCGGGTGTGTATCGCTTTTTCGGTATAGGTGAAGACGACCGGGACACTCTTCTATATGTCGGCAAAGCCAACAACCTGCGCGAGCGCGTGCTCGATCATTTTCGTGCCGGCGTCAGCGACGCGAAATCGCTGAAGCTCGCTGCCCAGGTGCGGCGCGTGGAGTGGACCGAAACCGCGGGCGAGATCGGCGCACTGCTGCTCGAAGCGCGCGAAGTCCGCGAGAACCAACCGGTGTACAACCGCCAGCTGCGCGGCGGCGGTGAACGGCTCACCTGGCTGTTCGAAGACGGACCCGCCGCGCCGCGACTCGTGGACCTCAATGCCGAGGTATTGCGCTCCGGCAATGCGTACGGGACGTACCGTGCGGCGCGCGATGCCCGCCGCGCGTTGGAAGGACTGGCGCGCGAACACCAGTGGTGCTTCAAGTTGTTAGGCCTGGAGAGCGGCGCGGGTTCGTGTTTCGGCCTGCAGGTGGGGCGTTGCAAGGGCGCCTGCGTCGGCAAGGAACCGTCGCTGCTGCACATGGCGCGCGTCAAGATCGGCCTCATGCCGCTCAAGCTCAAGGCCTGGCCGCACGAAGGCCCGATGCTGCTGCGCGAAGGTGCCGGTGAACGCGCTCAATATCACGTCATCGACGGCTGGCAGCACCTGGCTACCTTCGATAGCGAAGACGCGGACGCAATTGAACAGATCCGCACGAAATGCCGGCGTTCCATCGAACGCTTTGATATCGATACGTATCGCATATTCACCCGGCTCTTGCGCGATCGAAAATTGCTGCCCCTGCCTGCGTCGCAGGCCACGCGCGTCGAGGACTCGTGGACCTGACGCAGGCCCAGCATCGCTTCGTGGCGTCGAGCCCGCGCGGTTTTGGAGACTTGTTAGCCGGCGAGCTGCGTACCCTGGGCGCCTCCGACGTACGCGAACGCGCGCTCGGTGTGGAGTTCGCCGCACCGCTGGATGTCGCCTATCGCGTCTGCCTGGAATCGCGCGTCGCCAGCCGTGTATTCCTGGTGGTCGCGCAATTCACCGCGGGAACCGATGCGGCCTTCTATGAAGCGGCGCGCGCCATCGACTGGCGGCAACACATCGACCCGTCGCGCACGCTGGCCTGCGATTTTTCAGGCCGTCATCCGGAGATCACGCACACGCGCTTCGGTGCACTGCGCCTCAAGGACGCCATCTGCGATCAGCTGCGCGACACCACGGGCAGTCGCCCCGACATCGCGCCCGAGCGGCCGGCGGTGCGCGTGCATGCACATGCCAACGGACCGAACGTCACCATCTCCATCGACTTGTCGGGAGAGGGCCTGCATCGGCGCGGCTATCGCGCGCAGGCAGGCGAAGCGCCGCTGCGTGAGAATCTTGCCGCGGGAATCCTGCTGCGCGCCGGCTGGCCGGAGAAGTGCAAGAACGCGGCGGAGTTTCTCGACCCCATGTGCGGCTCGGGCACGCTGGTCATCGAGGCGGCCATGGTCGCGGCCAACGTCGCACCCGGCGCGCGCCGTCACTACTTCGGCTTCATCGGTTGGGTGGGTCACGATCGCGCCGCCTGGGAACGCGTGAAGAATGACGCGCTGGCGCGCGAACAGAAGCCGTCTCTGATATTGCGCGGCGTCGATGCCGATGCGTCCGTGTTGGCCGCGGCACGCGACAACGCCGCACGCGCCGGGTTGGGCGAGCTCATTCGCTTTGAAAGCGGCCGCCTCGCTGACGCGAAGCCGGCGGGCGAGGGTAATGGCTTCATGGCCACCAATCCGCCCTACGGCGTGCGCCTCGAAGACCGCGAAACCGCGCGGGCCGTGATGAAGCAGTTAGGCGCCGTATTGCGCGAGAATTTCTCCGGGTGGGACGCCGCGGTGCTGGCGGGCTCGCCAGACGCCGGGTTGGAACTCGGCATTCGTGCCGAACGTGTGCACACGGTGTTCAACGGCGCGCTCGAGTGCCGCCTGCTGCGCCTGCACGTCTCGGCGGAATCGGAAAAGCAGATGCTGCACACCGGCCGTGGGGCGCGCATCGACGAAACGCTCGCGGAATCTTCAGGATCGAAGATGTTCGGCAACCGCCTCGCCAAGAACATCAAGCAGCTCAAGAGCTGGGCGGAACGCGAAAGCGTCACTTGTTACCGCCTGTACGACGCCGACATGCCGGAGTACTCCTTCGCCATCGATCGCTACGGCGAGTCGGATGGCGAGGTCCACTGGTTGTACGTGCAGGAATACGCGGCGCCGAAGACCATCGAGCCCGAGGCGGTCCAGCGTCGGCGCGGCGAAGCGCTGGCGGCGCTGCCGGGCGTCACCGGAATCCCCGTGGAGCGCATCCACCTGCGTCAGCGGCGCCGCACGACCCGCGGCGACCAGTACGAGAAGTTAGCTGAGAGCGCCGACTTCAAGCTGGTGGCGGAAGGCGGCCTTCGATTCTGGGTCAACTTCACCGACTATCTCGACACCGGCCTGTTCCTCGATCACCGCCTCACGCGCGAACGATTGCGCGCGGAAGCGGCGAACCGGCGGTTCCTGAATCTTTTCGCCTACACCGGCAGCGCCACGGTGTACGCCGCGTCAGGACGCGCCCGCACCACGACGACCGTCGACATGTCAGCGACCTACCTCGATTGGGCTCAGCGCAATCTGGCAGTGAACGGATTTTCCGGACGCGAACATGAATTCATCCAGGACGACTGCATCTCCTGGCTAAAGACCGCGGTCGCCGAGCGCCGCGCGTATGACCTGATTTTTCTCGATCCGCCCACGTTTTCCAACAGCAAGCGCATGGATGACTTCCTCGATGTGCAGCGCGATCACGCCGACCTGATCGATCGCTGCATGGCGTTGCTGGCCCCCGGCGGCAAGCTGGTGTTTTCCACCAACGCACAGAAGTTCAAGCTGGACGGCATGCTCGGCGAGCGCTACAAGGTGACCGACATTTCGCGCGCCACGCTGCCGAAAGACTTCGAGCGGAATCCGCGCATTCATCAGTGTTTCGAACTGGAGTCAGGAAAATGATCAAGAAAGGTTCCGCTGTCTGGAAGGGCAGTCTCAAGGAAGGCACGGGCAGCATCTCGACCGAAACCGGCGTGCTCAAGAACGCGCCCTATGGTTTCAAGGCGCGCTTCGAAGATGGCCCCGGCACCAATCCCGAAGAGCTGATCGCCGCCGCTCATGCTGCCTGCTACACCATGGCGCTGTCGGCGGGCCTCGGCAAGGAAGGATTCACGGCGGACACCATCGAGACCAGCGCGGCGGTGCGGCTCGAGAAAATCGGTGATGGTTTCGCCATCACGCACAGTGATCTCATCTGCCTCGCCAAGGTGCCCAACATCACCGAAGCCAAATTCGCCGAGATCGCCGAGATCACCAAGTCAGGTTGCCCGGTGTCGAAGGTGTTGAACGCGAAGATTTCCCTGGTGGCGAAGCTCGTCTAGCTAGTCTTCTTCGGGCACGAGCAGGCGATAGGTGAGGCTGCCCGCGGAATTCGCGGGCACCGTGAACCGCCACGCGTAGTCGCCGAACTTGCGCGTGGTGCGATGATTCGCCTTCACGATCCTGGCATTCGCGATGTCTTCGTTGAGCGCCTGGCGGATTTCCATCGCCACGGGTAAGGGCTTGGCATTCGCCACCGCGAACGTGATGTCGGCCGCTTCGGCGTCGTCCGGCACGTCATCGAGGTCGTCGTCGACCTCGATGCGCATCATCAGGTCCATGGCGCGGGCGTATTGAAGTTCGATCGGGAGGCCGATGGGTTTGTCGCCCATTCGGGCTTCGCCGGCGAACACATCGCCATCCGTTGCGGCATCGAAGAAGCGCACTATGCCCGCGGGCAGCGGCTCGCCCAGGCCCGAGGACTTGCGATTCTCGAACGACACCATGAGATTGGGGCGGACGAACGGCTCATCGTCATCGAAGTCGTATTCATCGAAGCGGAAGCTGTAAAGGCGCTCGACCTTCACATCCTGCTTGTCCAGGAACACCGCCTGCTTGGTCTGCCGCGCGTTGAGATCGGTGGGCCAGGGCAGGCGGTAGAGTTGATAGTCGCCGAGAGTCTCGAGCGATGCGACCGAGCGGCGCATGCCTGTAACGATGACTTCTTCGAGCATGCCGTCTTCATAGCCGCCGTACCCGCCGCCGAATCCACCCAATCGGCTGCGCTCAAAGACCTCTCGTTCGGTGCGCGCGACCGGCGCGCCGAACGGGTAACACCCGGACAACATCGCGAGATCGAGTTCCGCGTCTTCACGTTCTTCGTCTACCTCGGCAAGCCGCGTCTCGCGCGCCTGCTGCAACTCCTCTTCGTTCTCGAAGTCTTCCGTGGCGCCAATGGTGCTGGTGCCGCCGTCTTCGTCGTAGAGCAGGTTGAGTCGTCCGGCCACGACCTGCACCTGCGCATCGCGGAAACCGCTGTTCGTGAAATTTTGCAGATTGACCCAGCCCATCAGATCCATGCTCGTGCCGTGCGAATCCAGGCGCGCAACGTACGCGGACGCCCAGGCGAAGCCTTGCGCAAGATAACTCACGCGGATGGTTTGCTTGCCCGGTGTGCCGCCGGCGAGTCGAACCGACAACTTCGGCTCCGGATGCAGCTCGGCCGGCATTTCATCGAAAGTCAATGATTCGGGAATTCCCGAGCAGTGCAGGGCTTCGTTGCCTTGCTCCGTGCGCAGCGTGATGCCGTCGTCGTTGGCTGCGACTATAACTGCACGGACCTGCGTGACCTTGCCGCTGCCCGGCGCGGTGCGCGTCAGCGTGACGGTCTTGCCGACCGACTTGCGCAGAAGGCTCGCTGGCGCCAGCCGGTCGTAGTCGTAGTTGCGCTCCTCGAGTTTCCGGTCGAGTTGCTGTACTACCGCCGACTGGGGAATCAAAGTCTCGACGACACCCGCAAAGGTGAGCGTGACGGGCTCGGCGGGCAGGTCGACGGTGCGCGTTTCCGTGATCAGCGCAAACAGGTCACGGTAGATAGTGATCGACATGGCGTCGGGCCGTGGCGAGATCACCTCGATACTGGTTTCGACCCGGTATCCGCTCTCCTGCGCGCCGGCGCCGCCGGCGAGAGCCAACAGGGCGAAGGCGACCGAGCGACGCGCGAACATGGGTTACCAGCTCTGGCGGAGGGTGACTTTCAGCGTGGCTTCGCCATTGGCGGCCACAGGAATGTCCCAGGCGAAGCTGTCGGAGTCCGTGCGCCGGCCCTTGATGGTTTCCGAGAGCACGGAGTTCTCGCGCCACAATCCATCCTGCCGCACCGTGATGACCACGGGCGTGCTGCGTGCATTGCGTGCGAGATAGCTCATTTCGTAGTGGGTCGTGCGTTTGTTGATGCGAGTGGTTTTCTCGAGCGTCGGTTGCACGGTGACGTCGAAGGCGTCGCCGATCTTGAGC
>Ga0193717_1002345_pt1 | contig 10963 bp, 11 predicted proteins | sample U2c2metaG_FD_145900 | JGI IMG/M metagenome (GOLD analysis project Ga0193717, IMG submission 145900) | Soil microbial communities from a riparian zone of the East river system, Colorado, United States - U2c2 | ecosystem: Environmental > Terrestrial > Soil > Riparian zone | place: USA: East River...
ATCCGGAGTGGCACTTCCACGTTCACTTCTATCCTCCTTTGCTGCGGTCGGCTACGATCCGGAAGTTTATGGTCGGGTTTGAGCTGCTGGGTGGGCCGCAGCGGGATATTACACCGGAGTCGGCGGCTGAGACACTGCGACAGGCGGCTTTGCGGTAGACGAGAGTTATTCAAAAGAAAGACGAAAGCCCTGGCGATCTGTCGGGGCTTTACTTTTTGTGACGAATAGCGAAGTTATGCCTTGACATATTCCTATATAGGAATATAAGGTTTCGACATGGCACGAGCGGCAACAACGACGGATGTATTCAATGCAATAGCGGAGCCGAGGCGGCGCGAGGTGATCGGCGTGCTGGCGGATGGCAGGGAGTATGCGGTGGGTGAGGTTGTGTTGCGGCTAAAGATGCCGCAGCCGGCGGTGTCGAAGCATCTTGGGGTGCTGCGCAAGGTCGGAGTGGTGTCGGTGATCAAGCGCGGACAGCACCGGATGTACCGGCTGAATGCAGCGGAGTTGAAGCCGGTTCATGACTGGGTGAAGGTGTTTGAACGGTACTGGACGCATCAGCTTGGCCAGATCAAGGAGCGTGCGGAGCGGAAGGCGCTCGAGCGCATGGTTTCGACCAAGGAGAAGAGTTGACGGAGTGTTCGCGCAGAGCAGCGCGCAGTTACAAACAGAGGAGAGATGACGATGAATGTTGCAGAGCAGGTGGTACAGACGCTGGAGATTTTGAAAGAGGAAGAGATTGCGGCACCTATTGAGATTGTGTTCGAGACGATTCTTGAACAGATGGGGCCGTATAACCAGAGGCCGGATGGGACTCGGCTGGAGATGAAGCTGGAGGCATGGCCCGGTGGGCGATGGTTTCGGGACCTTGGCGATAACACGGGGCACTACTGGGGAACGGTGCAGGCGATCAAGGCTCCGACGCTGCTGGAGATCTGCGGGCCGCTGTTTATGTCGACGCCGGCGGTTTCGAATGTGCAATACCGGTTGAAGGAGGAGCGCGGGGTGACGCAGGTTCAGTTTGCGCATCGGGCGATGGGATGGATTCTTCCAGAGCATCTTGATCAAACGAGGGTGAACACGGGATGGACGGATCTGATGACGAGGATTCGTGAGGGAGCAGAACGTCGAAGCGGCAAGATCTAAATCCAGAAAAGGAGAGTTGCTATGCAGGCAATGGACGTAGGACACAAGGTGGTATCGAACAAGGAGTGGACTGAGGCGCGTAAGGCTTTTCTGGCGAAGGAGAAGGAGTTCACGCGGCTGCGGGATCAGTTGAGCCAGCAGAGACAAGACCTGCCATGGGAGCGGGTCGAGAAGAACTATGTGTTCGATGGACCCAATGGCAAGGAGTCACTGGCGGATTTGTTTGGCAGCAAGAGCCAGTTGATCATCTACCACTTCATGATGGGTCCGGGATGGCCGGAGGGCTGCCCGAGCTGCTCGCTGGTGGCCGAGAACATCGACGGGAGCCTGGTGCATCTGGCAGATCGTGATGTGACGCTGCTGGCGGTTTCGCGGGCTACGCTGCCGGAGATCGAAGCGTTCAAGAAGCGGATGGGATGGCGGTTCAAGTGGGTGTCCTCGAATGGGAACGACTTCAACTGGGACTACCACGTGTCCTTTACGAAGGAGCAGGTGGCGCAGGGGAAGATGAACTACAACTATGCCGAGACATTCTTCCCGAGTGAAGAGGGGCCTGGCGCGAGCGTGTTCTACAAGGACGAAAGCGGAGAGATCTTTCATACATACTCGGCTTTTGCACGCGGGCTCGAGCCGTTGATTGGAACGTACAGCTATCTGGATCTTGTTCCGAAGGGGCGAGACGAGGATGGGTTTGCGTTTACGATGGCGTGGGTTCGTCACCATGACAAGTATGAGAACGAGGCGGTGCATGCGGCTTCTTGCTGTGGCGCTGAAGAGCACGCGTGAACGGGCATGGTTGCTGCCAGAGTGATGGGATGCGGACTGCAAGTGGTCCGCATCTGCGCTCTGTGGTGAAGCGAGGTGCTAGTGCGTTTGGATGGGTGATGCCGAGCGCGGTGCTGGTGCTGATGCCGAAGTGTCCGGCTTGCGTGGTTGCTTATGTTGCGATTGTTACGGGTACCGGGATCTCGGTTTCGATGGCGGCGCATCTGCGGGTGTTGGTGCTGGTTCTGTGCGCGGGGATGCTGGTGTATCTGGCGGCGAAGCCTTTGCTGCGAAGGCTTCGGCATTCGGCTTAGTTGGTGGAGACGACTTTGATGATCTCCTGATTGGCCTTGAGGTAGTTGCCGTAGCCGACGATGACGGTGGAGGCGATGAGAAGGAAGAGTCCGCACGAGACGAGGATCTTTGTTCGGCGGCTGGTGCCGTGCCACTCCTTGAGGAAGAGACCCCAGAGGGTGGCGAAGATGATGATGCTGGCCATGTGGAGGGTCCAGCTGGAGAAGTCGTACTTGCCCATCTTGGTCTGGCCCATGGAGTAGAAGAAGAACTGGAAGTACCAGATGACTCCGGCCATGGCGGCGAAGATGTAGTTCGCGATGAGAGTCCTGGGGGCGAGGCGGTCGTAGGTGGAGGCGTCGAGGGGGTCGAAGTCGACGAGGGTGTCGCCTGAGGCATGGGTGGCGCGCATGGGGTTCTGGCCGGGTTCGCCGACGAACTGCTTCACTGACTTGTTCTTGATGATGAGGATGGCAGACCAGATGAAGTTGGTGAGGAAGCCTCCCCAGAGGACGACGATGAGGATGGGGAGGTTCTGCCAGAGGTCGAGACGATTGTTGGCGAGCAGTTCGCGTTTGGCGATCGCGCCGATGGGGGCGCCGGCTTTGAGGCCGAAGGCGAAGAAGGAGCTCATGATGCCGGCGAAGACGGCGACGGCGATGCCTTTGCCGAAGGAGAAGTCTGACTCGCCTGCTTCGGCCTTCTCTTCGGGGGTAATCTCTTTTTCCTTGGAGAGGCCTGCAGCACCGTTGATGGCTACGGCGATGAGGCAGACGACGACACCGAGGAGGATGATCTGGCCGGAGGTCTCGTGCAGGATGACCTTGATGGAACCGTCGTAGATGGGCGGGATGAGGGTTCCGAAGGCGGTGCAGAGGCCGAGGGCGATGGCGTAGCCGAGGGCGATGCCGAGGTATCGGATGGCCAGGCCGAAGGTGAGGCCGCCGATACCCCAGAGGGTTCCCCAGAGAAGGGCGTAGAAGATGCTGGAGGAGGGGGCTTCGTGGAGGATGCTGTAGAGGTGGGGGACGAAGATGGAGGCGAGGACGATGGGCGCGACGATCCATGCGGCGAAGCCCTGGATGAGCCAATAAATCTCCCAGGACCAGCGCTTGATGCCGCGGAAGGGGATGAAGTTCGTGGCGGAGGCGAAACCGCCGATCCAGTGATAGATGACGCCGATAAACGGATTCGGTCCCACGCAGACCTCGCTGAGTTGAATGATAATAATTCATTAGATCGGCTTCACTGCTACTGTGAGCTCCAGAACAATAATGTGGATGTGGTTTTCCTGGAGGAAGCCACGCGAAGTCCGTTCACTTCGGCCTACACCAACAGTGACACCGGTTGAGCGTGTACCATCCTACCCGATGGAAGTTGCGTTGGGTAAATATACTCTCTATTGAATTTTGTCTTTGGTTTTGCTGGAGGTTTGGGCTGCGAGTCTCTTTGTTCATTACTTGTTATAACGACACGCTGTTTCCGGAGACGGGCAAGGCAGTGGTTCGGGTGCTGGAGCGGCTGGGGCATACGGTGGAGTTTCCGGCTGGACAGACGTGCTGCGGGCAGATGCACTGGAATACGGGGTATCAGGCGGAGGCGCTGCCTCTGGTCGCGCGGTTTGTGGAGCAGTTCAAAGGGGCGGAGGCTGTGGTTGTGCCCTCTTCTTCATGCGTGGCGATGATGCGGGATCACTATCCGAAGATGGCCCTGGAGATTGGGGATGCGAAGCTGACTGCAGCGGTAGGGGAGCTGCTGCCCAAGGTGTTCGAGTTCTCGGAGTTTCTGACGAAGAGGCTCGGGCTTGAGGATGTGGGAGCTTACTATCCGCATCGGGTGACCTATCATGCGAGCTGTCATGGGCTGCGGAACCTTGGGTTGGGGGATGGGCCGCAGAGACTGCTGAAGGCTGTGCGTGGGATCGATCTGGTCGAGATTGAAGGGCTGGAGCAGTGCTGCGGATTTGGCGGGACGTTCGCCGTGAAGAATGCCGATGTTTCGAGCGCGATGCTGGCCGAGAAGACGACTGCGGTTCTGAATACCGGGGCGGAGGCTTGCACTGCGTGCGATAACTCCTGCCTGATGCATATTCAGGGGGCTTTGCACCGGCAACGGACGGGGGTGCGGACGGTGCATCTGGCGGAGATACTGGCGGGCGATGAAGGGGTGGGACGGTGATGGAGAACAGGCAGCGGCGCGGCATGGGTGAGAGAGATGGTTGGGGTAGAGAAGCGGGTTTCTCCGCTGCAGCGGCAAAGTACGCCGCCTCCGATCGAAATGACGAATTTTGGGTGCAGGCTGAGGAGAACAGGCAGCGGCGCGGTATGGGTGAGAGAGATGGTTGGGGTGGAGAAGCGGGTTTCTCCGCTGCAGCGGCAAAGTACGCCGCCTCCGGTCGAAATGACGAATTTTGGGTGGAGGCTAAGGAGAACAGGCAACGGCGCGGTATGGGAGAGAGAGATGGTTGGGGTGGAGAAGCGGGTTTCTCCGCTGCAGCGGCAAAGTACGCCGCCTCCGGTCGAAATGACGAATTTTGGGTTGAGGCTGAGGAGAACAGGCAAGGGCAAATGCAAAGACGAAATGCGGGGGTTCTTCGCTTCGCTCAGAATGACGAGAGTAGCTTCGCCCAGAATGACAAGAGTGGCTTCGCTCAGAATGACAAGAGTATTTGCTGTGTCGAGCAAGGTTATTGTGGGGTCGAACTATGAGTGGAGTTGCGCTTGATCCGAAGACGGCGCCTACGTTTCCGATGGCGGCCAAGGCTGCCATGGGCGATACACAGCTCAGGAAGAATGTGCGTCATGCGACGGAGGTGATTCAGGCCAAGCGGGCGCGGGTGGTTGGGGAGATGCCGGACTGGCAGGAGCTGCGCGAGGCGGGCAAGCAGATTCGCCAGCACACGATGGAGCATCTGGACTTCTACCTGGAGCAGTTTGAGGAGAACTGCACGCGAGCCGGTGGAGTGGTGCACTGGGCTCGGGATGCTGCGGAGGCGACGCGGATTATTACGGCGCTGGTGAAGGAGTCGGGCTCGGATGAGGTCATCAAGATCAAGTCGATGGAAGAGATTCATCTCAACCAGGCTCTGGAGGCTGAGGGCATCCATGCGTATGAGACAGACCTGGCGGAGCTGATTATTCAGCTTGGGCATGACCAGCCCTCGCATATCGTGGTTCCGGCGCTGCATAAGAACCGGCAGCAGATTCGAGAGATATTTCAGCGGACGATGAACCTGCCGGAGCTGGGGGAGCGGCCGCAGGATCTGGCGGATGCGGCTCGAACGTTTCTGCGGGAGAAGTTTCTGCGGGTGAAGACGGGGGTGAGTGGGGCGAACTTCCTGATCGCGGAGACGGGCGGGGTCTGCATCGTCGAGAGCGAGGGCAATGGGCGGATGTGCCTTACGCTGCCGGAGACGCTGATTACGGTTGCGGGGATCGATAAGGTGGTGCCGCGGTATCAGGACCTGGAGGTGTTGTTGCAGTTGCTGCCTCGGTCGGCTACCGGAGAGAGGATGAATCCTTACAACTCGATCTGGACGGGAGTGGATGAGGGAGACGGGCCGCGGGTGTTCCATGTGGTGCTGATGGACAATGCGCGGACGGAGGTTCTGGCGGATGAGGAGGGGCGGCAGACGCTGCACTGTATTCGCTGCGGAGCTTGCCAGAATGCCTGCCCGGTCTATCGGCAGACGGGTGGACATGCGTATGGCAGCGTTTATGCGGGTCCGATTGGGGCGATCCTTACGCCGCAGCTGCAGGAGATGCACCATGCGCAGTCGCTTCCTTATGCGTCTTCGCTTTGTGGGGCCTGCTACGAGGTCTGTCCGGTGAAGATCAATATTCCTGAGGTGTTGATTCATCTGCGGAATAAGGTCGTGAAGCAGAATGGGGCGTTTCATACCGAGGCGCTGGCGATGAAGGCCATGGGGATGATCTTCAAGAGCGAGCGGAGGTTCAGGGCGGCGCAGCGGCTGGGACGCATGGCCGAGGCGCCGCTGGTGCGGAAGGATGGACAGGGCGCTGGCTGGATTGGATGGCTGCCGGGGATGCTTGGCGGGTGGACGCAGGTGCGGGATCTGCAGGCTATGCCTGCGGAGACGTTCCGGGACTGGTGGGAGAAGCGGGGCAAGAATGGCAACTGATACGGTTACAAACTCTTCCAGGGCTGAGATGCTGCGGCGGATTCGGAAGGCTAAGGGTGGGGCTTCGGATCGAACTTCGGATTGGGCTTCGGATGGAGCGGCGGCCAGGGCTGAGTGGGAGACGCTGGCTCGTGGGTATCGACGGTCGGCGACTCGCGGGCGAGAGGCTCTGCTGGAGTTGCTGGAGGATCGGCTGCGAGACTATGACGCGCATGTGGTGCGGGTGGGGCGCGCTGAGGTGGCTGCGACGGTATCGAAGATGCTTGCGGAGCGTGGGAAGCGGAGGATGGTGATTCCGGCGGGGCTTGCTGCGGAGTGGCTGCCAACGGGGTTTGACTTTGTCGTCGATGAGGGTTTGTCGTCGGAGGAGCTGGATGGCTTCGAGGGTGTGATGACGGGCTCGACTGTGGCGATTGCGGAGACGGGTACGGTGGTGCTGCAGAATGTTCCGGGGCAGGGGAGGCGGGCTGCGACGCTGGTTCCGGACTATCACCTGTGCGTGGTGCGGGTGGACGACGTAGTGGAGACGGTGCCTGAGGCGATGAGCCGGCTGCAGGCGACGGCTGGGCTGGCGACCACGTTTTTTTCTGGACCTTCGGCTACCGCGGATATCGAGATGACGCGGATCAAGGGCGTGCATGGGCCGCGGTTTCTGGATGTGATTGTTATGGAATAGCGGTCAACGGCTTTCCTGGGTTGTCTTCGACCAGTGGCGAGAGGTAGTCTGCTGGAAATTTCAATAGAGAGTATATTTCCATAAGACTTATTGATGCTAAGAGGCCCAGCAATGACGACGAATGGTGCAGGTGCGGCAGGGCGGGATGCCGAGAGGATATGGAGTGCTCTGGATGGTCTTCGGATTGAGATTCCGTCGTGGGGTTTCGCGAATACGGGTACGAGGTTTGGGAAGTTCGTACAGGGTGGAGCGGCGACGACGATTGAGGAGAAGTTCTCCGACGCTTCGCAGGTGAATGCGCTGACGGGAGCAAGTCCGAGCATTGCGCTGCATGTACTGTGGGATTTGCCGGGAGGGGTGAAGGATGTTCCGGCGATTCAGGCGCTGGAGAAGAAGTACGGGGTGAGGGCAGGGTCGATCAATCCAAATCTGTTTCAGGATCTGGACTATAAATATGGATCGATTGCAAACCCCAGCTCCGAGGTTCGAGGAAGGGCGCTGGCGCACTTGCTGGATTGTGTGGAGATCGGACGTGAGCTGGGATCGCAGGACATTTCGATGTGGATTGCGGATGGTTCGAACTATCCAGGGACGCAGAGCGTGCGACGGCGGATTGAATGGATGGAGGAGGCGCTGGGAGCGACTCATGCGGCACTGGGACCGGACCAGAGGATGCTGGTGGAGTACAAGCCGTTTGAGCCCGCTTTTTACCACACGGATATTGCAGACTGGGGTATGGCTCTGGAGTTGGCTCGGCGGGCTGGCCCGAAGGCCAAGGTGCTGGTGGATACGGGGCATCATTACCAGGGAACCAACATCGAGCAGATTGTGGCCTGGTTGCTGCACCTGGGAGCGCTGGGTGGGTTCCACTTCAATGATCGCAAGTACGCCGATGACGACCTGACGCTGGGATCGATCGATCCTTACCAGGTGTTTCGGATCTTCCATGAAATTGTGAGCGCGAAGGCGGAGGAGCGCGCCGGTATCGCCTTCATGATCGACCAGAGCCACAACTTGAAGGGCAAGATGGAGGCAATGGTGCAGACGGTGGTGACGGCGCAGGAGCTGTATGCGAAGGCTTCGCTGATCGATCAGGAACGGCTGGCCGAGTTGCAGCAGGACTGCAAGCTGGTGGAGGCGGAGGAGTGCTTCCGGAGTGCTTTCTGGCAGGATGTAAGGCCTATCGTGCGGGAGTGGCGTGTGGCGCGTGGACTGCCGGGGGAGCCGTTGAAGGCTTTGGCGGAGAGTGGCTATGTGGAGAAGGTGACTCGGGAGCGCGCGAGCAGGAACGCGAGTAGTGTTTCGAGCTACGCTTAATTAAGCACACGCATTTTTGATGTGTAGGGCGCGACTAAGGTCGTGCCCTCTCTGTTTTTGGAGATCGACCTTGCTCCGATATACGGTGACGTGAGGTTTTGCCGTGGTCGGAGAGAAACTGCATTTCATTAACGAAACATGACGACTTTGCCGGATAATGGAGCGGCTGAGTTGTTGTTCCTCCACGGGAGATTATGGCAGTAAAAAAGGCGACGAAGAGACTTTACCTTATTCCAGTGCTGTCGAAGGCTCTGGATATTCTTGAACTTTTGCAGGCTGAGAACCAGCCGATGACGCTGGAGTCGATTCATCGGCAGACGCGGATTTCGAAGACGACGGTCTATCGGGTGCTGAAGACGTTTGTGCATCGCGGATACCTCTCGCAGTCGCCGGATGGACTCTACCGGCAGGTGACACGGCCGAAGAAGATGCGGTTCGGGTTTGCGGCGCAGAGTGCTGACATGCCCTTCTCCGTTGAGGTGACGGAGAGCCTGAAGGATGCGGCGGCTTCTGTGGGGGTGGATCTGCTGGTGCTGGACAATCGCTACGATGCGGCGACGGCGCTGAAGAATGCGGAGGAGTTTGTCCGGAGCAAAGTCGACCTGGTGATTGAGTTTCAAGTGGAGCAGGAGGTTGCGCCGATGATCGGGGATAAGATCGCCGGAGCGAAGATTCCTCTGATCGCGATCGATATTCCGCATCCTCATGCGACTTACTTTGGGGTTGATAACTACCGCGTCGGGGTTGAAGCGGGAGAGACGCTGGCGGCCTATGCGACGGCGAACTGGGGCGGCAAGGTGGAGTGGGTGATCGGGCTCGATCTGCCGGAGGCCGGGCAACTGGTGCAGAGCAGAATCACAGGCGCGTTTGAGGGGATTCGACGTGGGATTCCAGAGCTGCCGGTGGAGTCGTTTGTGCGGATCGACGCGCGAGGGATGCGAGACCTGAGCAAGAAACTGGTGTCGGACTTTCTGCAGCGGCATCCGAAGGACAAGCATATTCTGATCGCCGCGACTACGGACACGAGCGCTCTAGGTGCAGTGGATGCAGTGCGGGAGCAGAAACGGGATAAGCATGTGGCGATTGTGGGGCAGGATTGTATCGCCGAGGCGATTGCGGAGATGCGGCAGGAACGGTCGCCGCTGATCGGTTCTGTGTCGCATGAGGCAAGTTCATACGGACCGAGCCTGATCCATCTGGGACTGTCGCTGTTGCGGGGCATGACGGTGCCGCCTTATAACTATGTCGCCCACAAGATGGTGACGCGCGAATCGCTGATGTAGGTGATGAGTAGGGTTAGGGGTTTCTCTTGGTCTCCTGCTGGATGAGATGGATGGTGCCAAGGAGGCCGGAGGGCACTGGTTTGACTTTGTCGAGATCCTGCATCTGGAAGCGGTCGCCGTATTTGGCGATGAGCGGTTTGTAGTCGTGGGGTGGGAGCGCGGCCCAGGCGTTGATGGCGGTGTTGTAGACGCGGATCTCGATGTGGTTCTGGCCGGTCTTCAGGTAGCGGGTTACGTCGAGACGGTAGGGCGGGTGCCAGAGGGAGCCAGCGCGCTGGCCGTTGATGAAGACGATTGCAGCTTCGCGAATGGGTGGGTCGTACCAGGCGCGCATGCCGGGACCGGGACGGGTGACTTGGGGATTGGGTATTCCCCTGGCCTTTTCGGCCTGGAGGGTGATTGGCGGGTTCAGGATGGTTGGAGCGCCGCCTTCGATCTCCAGGCTGGTTGGTTCCTTGGGAGTGGAGGCGAGGGTGAAGTCGCGAGTGTAGACGACTTCGCCGGAGTAGAATTTTGTGTCGTTGCTGGCGGTCCAGTCGGTGAGGGTGGTCTGGGATTCAGTCTTGTTGGTTGCGGTGAAGTGGAGCTTCCAGTTGGTGGACAGGTCGGCTAGTTGAGTTTTTCCAGTGGCGGGGTGGGCGATAGGTTTACTTGCGGTGTTGGTAAAGACGAAGATGCGGGACTCGTAGGGGGCGAGGGTCAGGCTGGATTCAGAGGCGGCGATGGGCGTGGCGGCGGTGGTGTCGGGATCCCACTGCTCGACGAATGGGTGGGTGGTTCCGAAGGTGACCCTGGTGTGGATGGGGTGGTTGGTGGTGTTGGCGACGAAGTAGATGTCGGCGGAGGGGAGCTTGCGGCGGATGAAGCCGATCTCGTCGTTGTTGCTGGTGAGGGCGAGGTCGGGTTTGGCTGCCTTGTGGAGGGCGCTGCCGAGGCCGGATTCATCCGAGACGAGAGTGTCTTTTGCGGGATTGAAGAGTTGGGATGAGAGTTTGGTGATCTCAGGATTGCTCTTGCTGTCGGGATCGATAGAGGGGGCACGGCCTAGGGAGATGACCTTTCCTCCGGTGGCTGCGTACTGCTGGAGTTTGCGAAGGGTTTCGACGGGAATGCGGTCGGTAGGGGGGAGAACGACGATAGGGTGATGGATGCCGAGGCGATTGACAGTCTCGGCGTCGATGAAGTCGACGTTGTAGCCCGCGCTGAGAATGGCGGACATGAGGGCCGGGGTGATAAGGCGGTTCATCTCGCTGGTGACGCTAACCTTGCTGGGGGAGAAGGACGCCCAGGCGTCGTCGGTGGGGATGAGGATGGCTACCTGATTGGCGGGCTGGCCCT
>Ga0193717_1002346_pt1 | contig 10959 bp, 11 predicted proteins | sample U2c2metaG_FD_145900 | JGI IMG/M metagenome (GOLD analysis project Ga0193717, IMG submission 145900) | Soil microbial communities from a riparian zone of the East river system, Colorado, United States - U2c2 | ecosystem: Environmental > Terrestrial > Soil > Riparian zone | place: USA: East River...
CCCCAGGGAATTACAACCGCGTCAACCTCCGGCAAGTCTTCCATTATCTCAAGCGCAATTGTGCCATTGCCGGCCATCACATTCAGATCGTCAAAGGCGTGGATGAAAGTCGCTTCGACTCCTGGAAATGAACGCGTTTCAAAGGCCCGCCACCAATCATCAAATGGGACCTTCATGACACGTCCGCCGAGCCGTTCGATTGCTCTGGTCTTTGTAACTGGCGCGGTCTCAGGCGCGACCACCGTGCACGGGATACCAAGCTCACGCGCTCGCCAGGCTACTCCCTGGGCCATGTTTCCTGCAGATGCAGTCAACACCCCGCGAGACAACGTCTCCGGCGTCAAGTGGCCCATGGCGTTCGTCGCACCGCGGATTTTGAACGATCCAATCGGCTGAAGGTTTTCGAGCTTAAGGTAAATCTCCGCCGGTGCTTCCCTGGCGTTAAACCTAACGAGCGGTGTGCGGATCGCGGAATTCGCGATCATTCGTCGGGCGTCGTGGATTTCGGCAAGCGAAGGCAGCTGATCATGTTCCATATGTCATTCGTCATTTCTCATTTGCATTCGCGGATTCAACTTAGAAATGCAACAGAACGATTCCTGTCGAAAGTTTTCGACAGGTAGCGGCGGTATGAAATTAGCCCGGTCTTTCAAGGCCGGGAACGAAACGAAAAACATGTTTTCGTCGCTTGGCGACGGCTGAGGCACTATTCAATCATCGCTAACGCGACGAGGTATTGGGAAGCCCTGGTCCCGGCCTTGAAAGACCGGGCTAATTTCATACCGCCGCTACGCGTCGAGGAGTTCTTCGACATCTGTGTAAACAATGGAAAATGAGAAATGAAAAATGATATATGGAAAATTTGCTCTTCTTCACCACTCGATCCAGGTCCCCACTTTTGATTGCTGGGCCTGGCGGTATAAGTACTCTGCCGCGTAAAGATCCTCAATAGCAAGGCCCAAAGATTTGAACAATGTAATCTCTTCCGGTGATGTCCGACCTGGTTTATCTCCTATAAGCACTTCGCCAATTTCGGCACGAATATGATCAGGCCCAATTACGCCCTCACGCGCCGCGAAGAGGTAATCCCCGGCTTCGTTGATCGTTGATTCACGGCGATCCACAAATAGGCTTGCTGCCGCCATTGTCTCACTGTCTACCTCGCGAGCGTTTGGAGTGCTCGACCCTACGACATTCAAGTGAGCGCCAGCTGAGACCGATCCGCGGCTCACGACTGGCTCGACGGTGGTGGTCGCTGAGACAATCAAGTCCGCGTCTTCTAAAGCTCCTTCGACAGTCTCAACTGGTTCAAGCGGGAATGAGAAGTCTCGCCTCATCTCTTCAGCAAAGTTTCGTGCGTGTTCAAGGTGTCGGCTCGCTATACGGCAACGCTTGATGCTACGAACCTGCGACATCGCTACCAAATGCGAGCGTGCTTGCACACCGGAACCGATAATCGCGAGATTGCAAGCATCCACTCGCGCGAGCAAGTCTGTCGCCACACCCGAGACAGCTGCTGTGCGAATAGCGGTGATCGCTGAAGCATTCATCATAGCTAGCAGCTCACCGGTCTCCGCGCTAAAAAGCAGCACAGCTCCCTGATGCGAATCCTTACCTTTGGCTGGATTTCCAGGGAACACGCATATTGCTTTCAATCCAAAGGCAGCCGAATCACCAGACATGTATGAAGGCATCAATCCCATTACACCTGTGGCCCCAGGTGGCCGGATAATTGTTCTTAATGGCTGATGAACCTTACCAGCGGCGAGCGCGATCAGAGCTTCACGCATCACACCAATGCATTCTTTGATCGGAAGGAGAGCTAAGACTTCCTCATTACTCAGAATCAGGGTTTTCATGGAGTTCTGTCGTACTATCTCAGCTCTTCATAACCCATCGTAGCCATGTCCGCATCTGTTTGGAGACAGCGACCCATAGAACGATCCACGAAATCACACGAAGTATCACGAATTAAGGCATTACATTTCGTGCGGTTGCGTGCGTTTTCGTAGATCGTATTTGCTTTTCAGCAGCCTGTTTAGAACACGAGAGTCTGAATTGAACGCGGAGGACTATTCACCTCCGCGGCGTCGCCGTTGAGCCACAGCCAGTAAGAAGCCGGCTTTTCGCTCGGATTCATCACGACAACTGTCCTCGTTCCGTCAGGATTGAGGAAGGCGGTGGAAAGAAGCTGACTGCGGCTGGGCGAGCTGGCAATCCTTTTCGCGCCGGGTTGAATGAACTTCGAGAAGTGGCCTATATAGTAGTACGAACTTAGGTAAGTCAGCTCTCCCGTTTTGGTATTTGCATGTACAGGAGCGAAGCAGAAGTTGCCGACGTGATTCGGGCCGCCCTTTTCATCCAAAAGAATATTCCAGTCCGTCCAACCAACCGTTCCGTTGTTGAAGTCATTGATCATTGAGCGTCCATACTGTTCCCCAAATTTCCACTCATTGATCCTCTTCGGATCGAAAGAGTCGACGCAGCCTTCGGTGAAGATAAGATGCTTATCAGGGAAGGTTTCGTGAACTAACCTGACATTATCGAACATTGGTTCGCCGCCGCTCCAGGGCTCATACCAATGAAAACCGATACCCCATACATATTTAGCCGCGTTGGGATCATTCAACATTGTGCTGGCCCGCTGGTAAATAAGATCGCGGTTATGATCCCAGGCAATGATCTTCTTGTCTCCCAGGCCTGCTCGCTTGAGGGTTGGGCCAAGATGATCCCTGAGGAAGTCTCGTTCCTCTTCAGCCGAGTAAATACATGACTCCCATTTTTGAGTCGCCATCGGCTCGTTTTGGATCGAAATACCCCAAATCGGAATTCCCTCCCGTTGGTACGCCTTAATGAACTCTGTGTAGTAGTTGGCCCACGACTCGTAAAACTCCGGCTTTAGCTTACCTCCGTGCAGGATATCGTTGTTGTCTTTCATGAATGCCGGAGGACTCCACGGACTGGCGAAGAGGTTGAGTTTTCCGCCAGTGGCGGCAATCACCTGTTTGATAAAAGGTATGCGGTATTGCTTGTCGTGCTCGACGCTGAAGGATTTCAGGTCTTTGTCGCCCTCGTTGACATAGGTGTAGCTACCGCTGGAGAAATCGCAACTGTGAATGTTGGTGCGTGCAAGCTTATAACCAATGCCCTGCTTGTCGTCGAAGTAGGCATTCAGAATTTCGCTTTGCTTCGCTTTCGGCAACATCGCAAACGTCTCAGCCGACGAATCGGTCAAAGCTCCTCCGATCCCCAGGAACGTTTGAAACTGCCGGGCTGGATCGACAAATACGCACGTCTGAGTTTCCTTCGGCTGGCCCATAGGTTTGAAAATCACCTTGTCAGTGGCCGAGATCCTATAATCGGTTTTATCGGCCGTCGTATAGACCGTCACTTGTTTCCCTTTAACTGAAGACGGTTCGACGGCACGCACTTTTTGGTGGTCGTCTTTGTTTTTACTCGACCCAAACGAAAGTTTACTTTGGGCCAACAACGCAGCCGAGGACGTTAGCAAGAAATGGCGACGATGGATTTTCATGGCGGGAACTTTAACACATTGGGGAATTTGTGGGTCGAACTTCGGTAGTTTCAGGGTTCAACATTTGTGCAAAAATGGTGAACTCAGCCTAAGAACAGAGGAACGATCCTCGAAATAACACGAAAAGCCACGAAGACGACCGTTCGGTTTTGCTTCTCCTCTCTGACGCAACTCACATTCGCTGTGTTGTCTGAAGGGCCTGATCAATCGTCTGCTTTAACTTGTCGCCGCTGCGTCCTTGCGAGTAGCCACTCCATTGGTTGACGATGCGTCCGTTGGCGTCGATCACCAACGTCTGAGGGATTGCGTTCTCGCCGTTCATCAACGTGCGCGCGGTCTCACGGTCGGCCCAGCCCAGGCGGAAGCCGAAACTAATATCGCGCAAGAATTTATTCACACCTTCGGAGGAAACACGCGGGTCTTCCGTCGTCAATCCTATGAACTCCACGTCGGTTCCGGCAAAAGCCTTACGAACTTTCTCATACTCGGGAACTTCTCTCCGGCAGGGACCACACCAGGAGGCCCAAAGGTTGATCACTACAACTTTGCCGTGGAAGTCCGCTAAGCGGAAGCTGCCGCTGTCGAGCGTCTTGATTTGGCGCTCGCGGAGACTCTCCGGCAGGAAAAGCAGCTTCGAGGGCGCGATGGCTGGCTGAGGTTCCGGTTCCGGGTTAAGAGAGGGTTGCACAGGCACCGGCCTGGGAGTGGTGACTCTTCTTCCAGACTGAGACGCAGCGCTCAGCGCAGAAGCGACAGCGAGTATGAGTAGCAGGAATAGTTTACCCATAGCAATTGTAGTTGTTTAGCATAGAATTGAAGCGAAGGAAATTGAACTAAAACTTTTCCGATGCGACAATCGTCTACAACAATATGTTTTGCCCAAGATGCGGAAAACCCGAACAGCTGCCTGACTCCTACTGCCGTCAGTGCGGTCTTTTTCTCCCCGATCTGTCGAACCTGGTCAACCGTGAGCTTCCGCCCGAAGATCATCTAAAAGCTAACACGGTTCTCAGTGCATTAACGATAATCGTGAGCTTTACCCTGTCCATTTTGCTCTTTGCTATTTTGGGGTCGAGATCGGACACGCATCCGCTGATCTATGCAACGGCCGGTCTCTTGATCGGGATTGGCGCCTGGCACATCCAGACCCTCATTAGAACCCAGAAGCTCAAGAAGCAGTGGAAACGAAGAGCTCCCCTCACCGGAGGCGAGGCGGCTTTGCACCAAACACCGCCGGCATTCGAATCCGCCTCAACCGCAAAGTTGCTAGACGAGGCAGACTTTGAGGATGCGATTCCAGCCAGTGTCACGGAAAATACCACCAGGCATCTGGCTGAAAGACCCCGGCGAAAATCGTCCTAAGCCGAGCACTCTTGAATGCGGTTCAAGCTAAGGCTTCGTGATCGTGAGGCCGGTCACAACAGCCTCTGTGTTATGTGCGAAGCGGATGCCGTACACGCCGTCAGTTGACTTGAGTTTACCTGTAGTTACCAACACAGACTTGTCGTAGCTCGCGACGACTTTGTTGTTGATGGCGCACTCAACCTTTTCACCCTTCACTGAAATCGCAATCTCCTGGGTCACCGGCTCTCCCACGCCCGCCGCCTTGTTGACCGCGGGATCTGCACCACCACGCGGACCATTCATTTGAAATGGAGTTGGTCCGAAACCTCGAACGATGAAGTTACCGTTCCCATAAGCCGCACAGTATAAGTAACTCTGCTGGTCAGATCCCAGATCATTGCCCGCAATCACCAGCCCGTAAGGGTGTGGATGGCTATTCAGGTTCATGTACTTCGCTTCCTTGAACGTCGCTTTTACTGTGTAGTCTCCAGCCGCTTTATTAGCGGGATTCCAGTACGTCACTGCCGGACCGGTGGTGACGTGCAAAGCATTGCCGTCGTTGGTCAACTTGGCGCTGTTGAGGGTCATCCCGGCTGCCTCCTCCTTAGCGTCGATCTTTCCGGTCCAGCCCGGAATCGACACTCCGCCACCGGCAACTCCGCGGGTAGACTCCATCTGACCACCCTGAGAGAAGTTTGCTATTGGGACCGATGTGACTGTCAGAAGAGCAAGCGCGAAAACGCAAGTGGGTCGCATGTTATGGATCCTCCTGATTGAATTGTTGGACGGAATTGAATTGCCTGGGGATGATAACTCTCATAGTCGAGATTGCGCCATTAAACTGCATACCAATCGCACCTCAACACCGACTCTTGTCAAAGTCCAATTACGCTGAAAGCGTTTGCAAATAGGAGTCCAGGGTTGCTTCAACCCTGGGGATCTGGCTCTCTAGAACATCAAACTCTGAAAGAGTTCGCGAGTCGCCTGTTGAGCAGGCTCCCAAAAAGCACCTTCGGCGTTACAATTTCTTTTTGACAGTCGTAAGCCCAAGGTTGAAGCAACCCTGGGGATCAGGCTTCTACCACATCAAACCTGAAAGAGTTCGCGAGTCTCCTGTTGAGCGAGCTCTAACAAACACCTTCGGCGTTACTATTCTTTGGGACCTGCGTCAGCCCAGGGTTGAAGCAACCCTGGGCTCCGATTTGCGAACGCTTTCAGCGTAATTGGATTTTGACAAGAAGCACAATGTGCATCGCTTATCTATGGATGATTGGTTTAGCTCAATATCCTCCACTTCCGAGTTGCCGGAGTATGTCGCACAGGAATTAAACGACATCGGCTTCGTCGTGATTCCGGGGCCGGTGGCGGACGAACGCTTAGACCAAGTTGCTGACGCTTACGATTCCGCCATCTCGTGCGCCACTCCCGATGACTTATCAATAGGGAGTACCACGACTCGAGTCCACGACTTCGTCAATCGCGGTCCCGACTTCGATGAGCTCTACATCTATCGGCCAATTTTGGGGGCGTGTTGTCGCATCATCGGTCGACCCTTCAAGCTGAGCACGATGCTCGCAAGGACTGTGAATCCGAATTCAGAGGCGCAAGAGCGCATGTGGATTTCCGGCGCGAGGTCGATGGATGGCCGATGGTCGGCTTCATTATCATGGTAGATGAGTTTCGAAGCGACAACGGGGCCACTCGCTTTGTACCGGGCTCGCACAACTGGCCCACAATTCCCGACGATCCCATAAAAGATCCGGATGCCGATCACGAGCGTCAATTACTGGCATGTGGCCCAGCGGGCTCAGTCATTCTCTACAATGGATCGGTGTGGCATGGACTCTCGGCAAACCAGACCAGCGAGCCTCGGCGGTCAATTCAAGGCGCATTTATCCGCCGTGATGCCGAACCCGGGATCAACCCTGGCAGCACGCATGCGTCCGGATACCCTGGAAAGAATTAGTGCACTTGCGAAGTACCTGTTGGCCGTGTGACAAGCGCTGCAGGCACTTGGCGTGGCAGGTGAAGAGCGCACGTAGACCCAATCACATCAGCTCTGGAGATGACCTCTGGTGAAGGTTGCCGCCTACCAAGCTCCCCTTCTTGCGTGTGGCTCAATGGAGGCACTCGCCCTGATTCGCGAACAAGTCGACTGGTGCGAGTCGGCGGGCGTAGAGATCCTCTGTTGCCCAGAGGGCGTACTTGGTGGTCTGGCCGACTACGCGACTCAGCCCACCAGCTTCGCGATTGATGTGGAAGATGGTCGACTGAACTCGGTCCTGGCACCGCTGGCGAGCGATAAGGTCACGACGATTTTGGGGTTCACGGAAATTGACCGGCAGGGTCGACTCTACAACTCCGCAGCAGTGTTTCATAAGGGATTGGTCGTCGGCCTGTATCGCAAACTCTACCCGGCAATCAACAGGTCAATTTATGAGGCGGGCTACAAGGTTCCAGTCTTCCAGATTGGAAAGCTGACGCTCGGTATCGTCATTTGCAACGACTCAAACTATTTCGAGCCGGCGCGACTCATGGCAGTTCAAGGTGCAACGGCCCTCTTCGTGCCCACAAACAACGGTCTCCCTCCAAAAAGGGCTAGCGCGGGGCTTGTCGCTAAGTCGAGGAACGTGGACATTGCCAGGGCGGTCGAGAACCACATGTGGGTCATCCGTGCCGATGTCGCTGGTCGCACCGACGAGTTGGTTTCCTACGGGTCATCCGGCATCGTTGATCCGTACGGGATGGTGTTGCAGTCTGCTCGACAGCTCCACAGCGATCTGATAATCGCCGAGATTGACACAGTTCCACGTGCACAACGTCGCCGATGAGATGCGTCAAGGAATCGCGCGTAACATCGCTAGTGAGGATTTTGCAAACTCTAAAAGCGCTTGATGTTACGAGAGCTGCGTTACATGTTGCACCCCACTTGAGTTGATTGAACATATCTGGGCTCGCTGCCTAGGTCGCTTACTATCAGCAAATTCGGATTCACTTCTCATGTCACCGGCTACGCCGCCGGATGTGAGGCGCCGGCTATGCCCCGCCGGTCAGTCGGAATCTAAAATCTTGGGCTGGGCCCCTGGTTCGGGCTGTGCCCTTTACTCCACCCTCGAAAGCGAGTAGGTTTTCATTCAGTTCTATGACCTCACAAAAAAGGAGAGCAGCCTCATGGCTCACCGTTTTTTAGTCTCTCAGGATTCACCGGTCCTCTACATAACGCTTCAGTGAAAACATGTTCATGGAAAAGCTGAACTACATCCATCAGAATCCAGTGCGCGCCGGGTTGGTTGGTCGAGCAACAGACTATCGTTGGTCAAGCGCTCGTATCTGGCAAGGCTGTCCATTGGAGAATGAGCCATTGTCGGTGGACAAAGATCTTATCCATTGGCGACGAAGTAGCGCGCGTTTATAGGGCAGAGCCCGAACCAGGGGCATAGCCCGGACAACGTCGGGCGGTGTACGGCGGGGGCAGAGCCCACGCCACACATCCGGGGGCAAAGCCTTACGATGGATTCGCTAACCTTGAAAGCGGTCAGAAAAGGAATCGGATCACATCCGGCGGCAGAGCCGTGGCCATGGATTCGCTATCTTTTGCACTGAAACACTCCTTCAGCAGCGCTCAAAAAAATTCTGAGAGATGTAGAGGACGCCGGATCTGATCCGACTACTCCATGAAAACGCACCAAACGGTGCCAGAATCGAAAAGGGAGCAAAAGAACATGAAATACATGCTGATGATGAACGCCACCAAGGCCAATTTTGACTGGTACGCCAAGTGGCCAAAGGAGGATCTCAAGGCGAACTTCGCTTTCATGCGCGCTTTCAGCAAAGAACTCAAGGATTCGGGGGCGTTCGTTGCAACCGAAGGACTCGCCTGGCCCGACAAGGCCGTTATCGTCCGCGCCGGAAGCGACGGGACGCCTATTACCGATGGGGTCTTCCCGGAATCCAAAGAGTTTCTCGCCGGATACTGGATCGTTGACGTGGAAAGCCCGGAAGAGGCTTATAGAATCGCCGCGCGCGCTTCGGCTGCGCCCGCGCCCGCGGGGACCGAGGGGACCATGCCCATTGAGGTACGGCAAATCATGAGCGGACCTCCCGAAGAATTTTCGTGAGTCATGTCGAGAAGGTCAATTGGGCTCCGCCTCCCCAAGTACAAACGCCGAAAGGTTTCATATACCAGAAAGGATCAAACACAATGAAATTCATCTTGATGATGGGAATGAATACCAGCAAGGAAAGCATGTCGAAGGGCATCATGTCGTGGCCGAAGCAGGATATCGAGGCGCACATCGGGTTCATGATCGGCTTCAGTAAGGAGTTGAAGGAGGCCGGAGAGCTGGTATCCGCTGAGGGTTTGGCCTGGCCGAACGAAGCGAAGTTGGTGCGAGCCAGCAAGGACGGCACTCCGATTACCGACGGAGTATTTCCCGAGTCGAAGGAGTTTCTGATCGGCTACTGGATCATCGACGTGGAGAACGCGGAACGCGCCTATCAAGTGGCCGCTCGTGCGTCGGCCGCTCCGGGACCTGGCGGCGCTCCATTAAACATGCCGATTGAAGTGCGGCAGGTCATGAGCGGGCCGCCGGAAGAGATCCAGTGACAGGACCATCCTTGAACCTTCCCATCGAGCACCTGTTGCGCGAATTGACGCCCCAGGTGCTCGGGACGGTTGTCCGAAGATTTAGCGACTTCGCGGCGGCGGAGGACGCCGTCCAGGAAGCATCGATTGCCGCGGCGATGCAGTGGCCACTCGAGGGGACACCGGACAATCCCCGCGCATGGCTGACGCAGGTCGCATTCCGGCGGATGGCCGACCACATTCGCAGCGAATCTGCTCGCCGTCGTCGCGAAAGCGAGGTGGCACTGGAAGCGCCAGAGTCCACGACGATCGAGGCTGCGCCGCAGGAAGACGATACGCTGGTCCTCCTTTTCATGTGCTGCCATCCTGCGTTGACTCCGGCTTCGGCGATTGCGCTAACGTTGCGGGCGGTGGGCGGCTTGACTACAGCAGAGATCGCGCATGCGTTTCTGGTGCCCGAACCAACAATGGCCCAGCGGATCAGCCGGGCCAAGCAGAGCATCAAGAACTCCGGCATTCCATTCCAACTGCCGACAACCGAAGAGCGAGCGAAGCGCCTGCGCGCAGTGCTACATGTCCTGTACCTCATCTTCAATGAGGGCTACACGAGCAGCGTCGGACCCAATCTCCGCCGAGCCGATCTTTCGCATGAGGCGATGCGCTTGACGCGGATCGTATACCACTTGCAACCGGACGACACCGAGGTCGCTGGATTGCTCGCGCTCATGTTGTTGACCGATGCTCGCCGTCTGGCGCGAACCAGCGCCGGAGGTGAGTTGATCCCGATAACGCAGCAAGACAGGGCGCTCTGGGACAAGCAACAGATCGAGGAGGGGGTCACACTTATCTCTGCCACGTTACCCAAGGGGTCGGTCGGTCCATACCAATTGCAAGCCGCTATCGCCGCCGTTCACGACGAAGCTGCCCGAGCCGATGAGACTGACTGGCCTCAGATCCTGGCACTGTACGATCTGTTACGACGGATGTCCGATAACCCAATGGTCACCTTGAATCACGCGATCGCGGCGGCAATGGTGCACGGCGCAGCGAAGGGTCTGGAACTATTGGACGCACTCAAAGTTGACCCTCGCGTCGAGAACCATCACCGCTTGGACGCGGTTCGAGCACATCTGCTGGAGCTCTCTGGAGATGGCAAAGGCGCCGTCAGGCACTACCGGGCGGCGGCACGAAAAACTGGGAGCCTCCCGGAGCGCAACTACCTTCTCACGCAAGCCGCGCGACTCTCGAGCGAACTGGGCCTGATGAACGAACCGGAATAAAACCATACCGCTCTCTCGCCATCGCTCCCGCCTAGCGGCAACTTGTCTGATCATCATACCCAGAGGACGTAAACGGCCTTGATTTTGAGGAGAAGACGATGGCGAATAGTACTCAGCAGGCGCGAAACATCGATGGATCTCTTGCGACCATTGGCCGGCCAGTACTCTCTGGTTCCGTGTTACTGATAGATGATATGGTGGACTCGCGCTGGACG
>Ga0193717_1002347_pt1 | contig 10958 bp, 9 predicted proteins | sample U2c2metaG_FD_145900 | JGI IMG/M metagenome (GOLD analysis project Ga0193717, IMG submission 145900) | Soil microbial communities from a riparian zone of the East river system, Colorado, United States - U2c2 | ecosystem: Environmental > Terrestrial > Soil > Riparian zone | place: USA: East River...
ACGATCCACGACTGTATCGAGCGGGAACGGGCGCGGTTCTCGCATGCCCGGATTCTCAGTTATGTTCCGGTATTGGTGGAACGTGCCGTTCGTCCGAAACTCAAGGGCGCCCGGACTTGAGATAGGCCGTGAGCCGGATACGCAGGCCCCGGATGTCGGCGAGTTCGAGGGGGAACACGCTGGCCGGGCCGTAGCCCGCGTTGCCGTTGCGCCGCCCGGCCGGTCCGCTGAGGTAGACGAAGCCGTCCTCGTCGTCCCGGCGGGGAATGGACCAGCCGTCGGTCTCGTCGGGACCGGCCGGGCGGCGCGACCTCGCGTGCCAGTACGCGTGCGTCTTCATCACCTCGGCGAGCGCGGCGACGAACCCCTTGAGCTCGTCCTCGGGCAGGCCGAGCCCGTACCCCGGCCATACCCTGGGCAGCCCGCGGGCCGCGGTGTGGTCCTCCATCAGCGGCGCGCCGCTGAAGATCGCGACGTCCTCGGACACTTCGACCGTCCACCGCCGCATTGCCTGATTGCGAAGAATGATCATTGCTGGCGCTTCTTCCTCCCGGGTCAGCGCCCAGCAAAGCATGGAACTCCGCTTTCCGATCAGCGAACCCCGTTAACCAAGGGTTCATGAACTGGTTCCGAACCAAGCGCTGGTGGCCGCTCTGCTGGGCGTGTCCCCGATCACTCTCCGCAGCTGGGACTTCCCGCTACGGTCTCGGCCCGTCGACCCGCGCGGAGGGACGTCAGCGGCGGTACTCCGACGCGGATGTCGGCCGCTTGCACCCCCGCGCGCTATGAACGGACCTTTCCTTGCGTGAGGCGCAAGGAAAGGTCCGTTCATAGCGCTTCGATCGGAACCTGGGAGTTACGCCTTGTCCTGCTTGGCGCGGACCCCGGATTCGATCTTGTCGCCGAGGTTCTTGTCCACGTTGCGCCAGTATTCGAAGGCACGCTGCAGCACCGGCTCGGTGACGGCGTCGAGGAGATGGCCGACGATGTTGTCGACCAGCCGCCCGCGCTCGTCGTCGTCGAGGACCTCGCGGACCATCACGCCCGCCTGCGTCCAGTCGTCGTCCTCTTCGCGCTTGGTGTACGCGGTGCGCACCATCTCACCGTCGGTGTGCCAGCCCGCCGGTTTCCCGTACTGCTGGACATCGGCGGCCGGTCCGCCCTTGGAGTTCGGCGCGTACACCGGGTCCGACACGTTCTGGACCCGCATCGCCCCGTCCTTGCTGTAGCTGTGCACGGGCGACTTCGGCGCGTTGACCGGGATCTGCTTGTAGTTCGCGCCGATGCGGTAGCGGTGGGCGTCGGGATAGGAGAACAGCCGTCCCAGCAACATCTTGTCCGGGCTCGGGCCGATCCCGGGGACGAGGTTGCTCGGTTCGAACGCGGCTTGCTCGATCTCCGTGTGGTAGTCGGTCGGGTTGCGGTCGAGGGTCATCTTGCCGACGTCGATCAGCGGGTAGTCGCCGTGCGGCCACACCTTGGTCAGGTCGAAGGGGTTGATGCGGTAGGTCTTCGCGTCCTCGAACGGCATGATCTGCATCTTCAGCGTCCAGCTGGGATGGTCGCCGCGCCCGATCGCCTCGAACAGGTCGCGGGTGTGGTAGTCGGTGTCGGCCGACGCCATCTGGTCGCCCTCGTCCTGGGTGAAGAACTCCACGCCCTGGTCGGTCTTGAAATGGTACTTGACCCAGAATCGCTCACCCTGGGCGTTGACCCACATATAGGTGTGCGAGCTGTAGCCGTTCATGTGCCGCCAGGAACGCGGGATCCCGCGGTCGCCCATCAGCCAGGTCACCTGGTGCGCGGACTCCGGCGACAGCGACCAGAAGTCCCACTGCATGTCGTGGTCGCGCAGGTTGTTGTCGGCACGGCGTTTCTGTGAGCGGATGAAGTGCTGGAACTTCATCGGGTCGCGGATGAAGAAGACCGGGGTGTTGTTCCCGACCATGTCGTAATTGCCTTCGGTGGTGTAGAACTTGATCGCGAATCCGCGCGGGTCGCGCCAGGTGTCCGGGCTCCCGCGCTCGCCGGCCACCGTGGAAAAGCGGATCAGCAGATCGGTTTTGACGCCCGGCTGGAACACCGCGGCCTTGGTGTACGCGCTGACGTCGCCGGTCACCTCGAAACGGCCGAAAGCGCCACCACCCTTGGCGTGGGGCTGCCGCTCGGGCACGCGTTCGCGGTTGAACTGCGCCATCTGCTCGATGAGATAGTGATCCTGTAGCAGGATCGGCCCGTCGGGTCCGATGGTCAGCGAATGCTCGTCGCTCTCCACCGGGATGCCGGCGTCGGTGGTCGTCGGCTTGGGCTGTGTCTGGGTCACGGCTTTGCCTCCTTGTGGTGGTGGGCTTCGGGTTCGTCGAGCACGCAGTCGGGGCACAGGCCCCAGAAGACCACTTCGGCTTCCTCGACGGCGAAGCCCTGATCGTCGGACGGCGTGAGACAGGGCTCGGCCCCGATCAGGCAGTCGACGTCCTCGGTGCGCTCGCAGCGGCGGCACACGAGGTGGTGATGGTTGTCGCCCACGCGGCGCTCGAACCGGGCCGGATGCCCGGCAGGCTCGATTCGCCGCAGCAGACCGGCTTCCGTGCACGCGCTCAAGACGTCGTACACGGCCTGGGTGGATACCGTGCCGAGCTGTTCGCGCACACCGGCGCCGATCGCGTCCACAGTGGAATGTGGATGATCGGTGAGCCAGGCGAGCACCGCCCGGCGTGGGTTGGTCACCCGCAACCCGGCCTGGCGCAACGCCTTCAGCGCTGCGCCGTCCGCGTCGACGGGTATGGAAGCCATAGCCTTTACACCGTCCCCCACTATCTGGAACGAGTCAAGCCTTCTTACCCGGTCGGGTTTTTACCGCGGGGAACGGCGGCCTGGCGGAAACCGGGGCCCGGTTCCGGGGTCACGTTGTCCACGGTGATCTCGTGCCCGCAGTGCCCGCAGGCTAGGTGCGGATCGTCGTCGATCTGCCCGCAGACGTTGTGCCGCAACAGGATCGGCGGGCCTTCGGGACCGGCGAGATAGGTGTCGCCCCAGCGCATCAGCGCCACGATCGCGGGGAAGAGATCACGCCCGGCCTGCGTCAGCCGGTACTCGTGGCGGTCCGGATCGCTGGCGTATTTCACCCTGTCGAGGAGCCCGGCGTCGACGAGTGTCCGCAGCCGTGCGGAAAGTGTTGGCCGCGGAATGGCGAGGTTGCGTGCGAATTCGCCGTAGCGCTGCACCCCGAAGAACGTCTCGCGCAGGATGAGCAACGTCCAGCGCTCGCCGACCAGCGCGAGCGCGCGGCCGACCGACTCCGCCTCGAAGCGGTGGGTGAGATCGTCGTCGGAGAACATCAGAGCGCGAGGATGAGTTTTCCGGTGTTCTCACCGGTGAACAGCTTGTTGAGCGTCTCGGGGAACGCCTCGATTCCGCCTTCGACGACGTGTTCGCGCGACTGGAGCTGACCGGATTCCAGCCAGGCGGCCAGTTCCGCGACGGCCTCGTGGTACCGCGGCGCGTAGTCGAAGACGACGAACCCGGTCATCGACGCCCGTGAAACCAGCAGGTTCATGTAGTTGGCCGGACCGTGCCCCGGACCGGTCGAGTTGTACTGCGACACCGCACCGCTGATGACGATCCGGGCGCCACGGGCCAAGCGGGCGAGCACGCCTTCGAGGATTTCACCGCCGACGTTGTCGAAGAACACGTCGACGCCCTTCGGCGCGAGCTCACGCAGTTCGGCGCGCAGGTCACCGTTCTTGTAGTCGATGGCGGCGTCGAAACCGAGTTCTTCCACCAGCAGGCGGCATTTCTCGGCACCGCCGGCGATGCCGATCACCTTGCAGCCCTTGATCTTCGCGATCTGGCCGACGATGGTGCCGACCGAACCGGCGGCCGCGGAGACGACCACGGTCTGGCCCGCTTCCGGACGGCCGATGTCGAGCAGGCCGAAGTAGGCGGTGATCCCGCTGATGCCGAGCGTGCCGAGCTGGACCGGCGCGGGCGCCAGCGAGAGGTCGAGTTTGGTGACGCCCTTGCCGTCGGAGACGGCGTAGCGCTGCACGCCGAAAACGCCGGAAACCGTGTCACCGGCCTGGAAATCCGGGTGGCGGGAGTCGAGGACCGTGCCGGTCCCGGCGGCGCGCATCACCTCGCCGATCTCGACCGGCGGGACGTACGAGCGGCCCGCGTTCATCCACGACCGCATGGCCGGGTCGAGCGAGAGATAGTCGACCTGGACGCGGAACTGGCCGTCTTCGGCTTCCGGTGTGGGCTCGTGGGTCTGCGCCCAGTCCGACGGCTTCGGGATGCCGACCGGCCGCGCGGCGAGGCGGTACTGGGTGTTGTTCAGCGTCATGAGTGTGTTCCTTTGTGGAGAGGGGACAGCGCGGCGAGGACGTTCCGTCCGGCCGGGTCTTCGGCGGTTGAGGGGACGATACCCACTTGATCGGCTCCGGCGCGGTGGTAGGCCGCGATCCGGTCGGTGAGCTGTGTTTTCGAGCCGAGCGCGCAGACGGCGTCGAGCAGGTCGATCGGGACGGCTTTGGCGAGTTCGGCGCGCTTGGCGCCTGCTCTTGCTTGCCGCACAAGCGCTCCGTAGCCGAGCTCGGTGAACATCTCGCCGTAGCCCGGCGGGACGAGGTAGACGGCGAGCTGCGCGGCCAGTTGCGCGATCGCCGCTTCACCGGGGTCGAGCGCGGCCGTGACCCAGACCGCGATGCGCGGCTTTGGGCGTCCGGCTTTGTGCGCGTGATCGTCGACGATGGCTCGGGTGTTGGCAACCTGGTCCGGGGTGACGAGGTTGAGCACGACCTCGTCGGCTTCTTCCGCGGCCACCCGGGTCATCGCCGGGCCGAACGCGGCGACCGAGATCGTTGCCGACGGCATCGGATTTCGCAAGCGGAAGCCATGTGCCCGCACATGTTTCCCGTCGAAGTCCGCTCGCTGTCCACTGAGGACACCGCGCAGCGCGCGAACGTACTCCCGCATCCTCGGTGCGGGGGACTCCCACGGCCGGTCGTGCCAGCCGCTGACGATCGGCGGGCTGGACGCGCCGAGCGCGAGGTCGACCGGGCGGCCGACGAGACTCGCGACGGAGGACAGTCCCAGTGCCAGCGCGACCGGGCTGCGCACCCCGGCGGCGAGTGGACCGATGCGCAACCGGATGTTTCGCGTCTTGAGACCGATCGCTGTGGCGAGCGCGAAGGCGTCGTAGGTCGCCATCTCGCCGACCCAGAGGGTGGGGAACCCGTTGCGGTCGGCCTCGACGCCGATGTCGACGGCTTCGGTGTCCGGGCGGTCGAGCCAGAACGGCGTCACCACACCGATTTCGGTCACAGCTGCTCGGTCCGGGCCGGCTGGCCGAGCAGGAGCCGTCCGGGCAGTTCGAAGGAGGCGAGGTTGACCTGGAAATGCGCGGTCACGGTGTGGGCGTCGCGGAATCGGCGTTGCAGGGGCGAAGTGTCGTAGATGGCCGCTCCGCCGCCCAGGTCGTACATCGCGGTGGCGACGTCGGCGGCCGTGCGAGCGGCGTGGGTCGCGGCGAGCCGCAAACCCAGGCGCAGGTCCTGGCTCACCGGTTCGTTTTCCTGCGCCGCTTGCCAGGCGTCCTCAATGGACTGGAACAGGAACAGCCGGGCCGCGCGCAACGCGGCTTCCGACTGGGCGACGACCTCATGGGTCCGCGCCCGCTCGGCCAGCGTGCGGCTCGACCCGAGAGGTGTCCGGCCCGACGCGAGTTCGAGGAGATCGTCGATCGCGCCCCGGGCATTGCCTATCGCGGCGACGGCGATGGACAGCGCGAAGAACCCGAAGAGCGGGAATCGGTACAGCGGCTCGGCGTTCTCCGGCGGACCGTCCACAACGGACATCACGCGATGCTCGGGCACGAACACTTCGGCGGCGGCGGCGTCGTGGCTGCCGGTGCCGCGCAGGCCACCGGTGTGCCAGGTGTCGAGGATTTCCAGCTCCGCCTTGGGCATCGCGGCGACGCGCAGCACCGGCGGAGCGCCCTCGGTCTCCAGTACGAAGCCCGCGAACAGCCAGTCGGCGTGGGTGATGCCGCTGCAGAACGACCACTGGCCGGACACCACGACCCCGCCGTCGACCAAACGTCCCTTGCCGCGCGGCGCCCACACCCCCGCCGCGATCGTTTTCGGGTCGCCGAAGACCTCTTCGGCACCTTTGCGGGGCAGGTAGGCGCCGAGAAGGCTGCTGGTGGTCGCGATCGACACACACCACCCGGCCGACGCGTCACCGCGAGCGACCGTCTCCGCGGTGGTGAGGATCGTCGCGGGGGAGGCCTGCGGTCCGCCGATCTCCCTGGCGACGCCGGTGCGGAGCAGGCCGGAGTCCCGCAGCTTGGTGAGCACTTCCGGCGCCAGTGAGCGCTGAGCTTCGGTGGTCCGGGCATGGGTCTTGGCCAGTTCGGAACTCTCGACGGCGGCCTGCCGGAGTGGTTCTTCGGTCAGGGGCACGGCGTCGGTCATCGGAGTCTCCCGGTCGGTTCACTGACGTTACCGGTTCAGTATCTTTACTGACTTGGTGGTTGTCAAGTTGTCGCACTTTGGGTGGGTGGTCTTTGGTCGGGTTTCCGGCGCGCCGGATGGATATTTTCGCTCCACGGGGTGCTTTGGGGAGATTTGCGGCAGCGAAAACACCCACCCGGATCGAAACCCCGCTCACCCCGCCAAGGCCGAGACTTGTTGTTGCGTAGCACTTGTAACTCGCTTCGCAGGGAAGCCAGTTGATGCTCGCCTCCACGGGAAGTTCACTCGATGGGGGACACGTCCAGCTCCGTTCGCGGGCGTACTCCTTACTGTGTAAGGTTTTCTATTTTTTCACTGTTTCGGTGTGCGGATTTGTGTCGGTGGGGTCGGGTAGCTTTGTGGTGTGGATGACGAGCAGGTGGTGCCGGTGTGGCAGCTCTCCGACGGGGAGCTGACCGCCGCGCTGCTGCGCGCACAAACCCTGCTGTCCCAAGGGTATGGGCGGATGCTGGAGTTGGTCGGTGAAGCCGACAGTCGCGGTTTGGGGGTCGAGAAGGGCTACCGCAACACCGCGACGTTCTTGATCGGCGCGCTACGGCTCTCGCCCCGGGAGGAACACGTCGCCGAAATCCACCGGATCATGGCCCAAGCCCCCGCCGACCTCGACCCGCAGTTGCGGGCGAGCGGCGAGAAGATCCTCGTCGACCTCGCCCTGCAAGCAACACCGCTGAGCGTGCGGCACGCCGGAGACCGGCTGAAAGCGTACTGGGACATCGAGACCGCGCCGAAGGATCCGAAGGACCGGGCGGCGAACCCGCTGCGGCGGCTGAGGTGGCGCCGTGCCACCGACGGCCAGCTGCACCTCACCGGGGAAGTTGATCCCGAGACTAGTGCGTTCCTGGTGGGTCTGATCGACCCGTTGGCGAAACGACGCCCGGTCGACGAGTTCGGCCGGGAGGACACCCGGACGTTGGAGCAGCGGCGCGGGGACGGCCTCGCCGAAGTCGTCCTGCTGGCGGCGAAGGCTCCCGACCGCCCGTTGGTCGGCGGGGACCGCGCCCTGATCATCGTCACGATCACCCTCGAAGAGTTGGAACGCCGTGCGGGTGAGGCGTTCATCGACGGCATCGGCTACACGAGCGTCGCTCATCTGCGGCGGCTGGCGTGTGATGCGAACGTGGTCCCGGCCGTGCTCGGCACGCGTGGTGAGGTGCTGGATCTGGGACGCGCGCGGCGGACCGTGGCACCGGCACAGTTCCGGGCGCTCGTGACTCGGGATCGGGGGTGTGCGAGGCCGGGATGTCACCGCCAACCCCGCTACTGCCAGGCGCATCATGTGGTGGAGTGGGCGGATGGTGGGCTGACCGACCTGGGCAACACGGTGCTGCTGTGTCTGTATCACCATATGGAGGTGCATCACGGTGGGTGGTCGATCCGGATGGTGCACGGGGTCCCAGAGTTCATTCCGCCGAAGTGGCTGGATCAGGAGCAGGTCCCGATCCGCAATGTCGCGCATGTTCTTCCCCATGAGCAGGCCGCCTGACCGCGATGACTAGGTCCGTCATCGCGGCCAGCGGCCTGCCCGGGACCTCCACCTGTGTCACCCCGGGTCTGAAGCGCTGGAAGTACGGCGGCGCAACCACCAACGGCAGGGTGACCAGAGGTTCCATGCCGGGTGGGTGTTTTCGCTGCCGCAAATCTCACCAAGGTAATGCGGGGAGCGAAAATATCCATCCGGACCGCCTGAAACCCGCCCACCCGTAACCACCACCCAAAGCCGAAAGACAGCGCCATCTGTAGTGAAATAGGCGCGAGCCGGAGTTGACTTCCAGGTAGCGGCGCCGCTGTCAGGGGGGTCTCTTGGACACTGAGGTCACAACGTGGCGCGCTTTCTCACAAAAGTGCCTCTCTCGCAGAGCCCGCGCGACCCGCCAGCTGAAGTGAAAACTTTCCACCGCTCACGATGGCCCCGCCAGGTCCCCACAAAGCTGTCGACAGATGACACCGCCTTTGCTCGCCGACTTCTTACCGCCACGGCGTCAACCGAAAATGCCGGCGCCGGGGATGGCGTCCAGGAGTTGCCGGGTGTACGGGTCGGCAGGGGAGCTCAGGACTTCGTCGGTGGGGCCCTGTTCGACGACCCGGCCCTCCTTCATCACCACGACGTCGTGCGCGATCGACCGCACCACGGCCAGGTCGTGCGAGATGAACAGATAGCTCAGCCCCAGCTCGTCCTGCAGCGTCGCGAGCAGGCGCAGGATCTGGTCCTGCACCAGCACATCCAGTGCTGACACCGCTTCGTCGCACACCACCAGCCCCGGCCCGAGCGCCAGCGCGCGGGCGATCGCCACCCGCTGGCGCTGCCCGCCGGACAGCTCGTTCGGATACCGCTGCGCGAGCGACGTCGACAGCGAAACCTGGTCGAGCAGCTCCTGGACGCGGGTGCGCCGGGACGCCTTGTCGCCGACACCGAAGACCCGCAGCGGCTCGTCGATCAGCCGTTCCACCGTGAACATCGGGTCGAGCGAGGCGTACGGGTCCTGGAAGACCGGTTGCATGGCCTTGCGCGCCGCCCGCAGCCGCGCGCCCCGCAGGCCGACGATCTCCGACCCGTCGAGCCGGATCGTGCCCGAGGTCGCCCCGACCAGCCCGAGCACCATCTGCGCGGTGGTCGTCTTCCCGGAGCCGGACTCGCCGACGATGGCCGTCGTCCGCCCGCGCGCCACGGAGAACGACACGTTGTCGACGGCCTTCAGCACGCTGCCGTGACCCCGGATCTTGTACTCCTTCGACACCCCGTCGACCACCAGAACCGGTTCGTCGGCAGGCGTTGAAACGGTTCTGGTCCGGCGCGCGGTGGCGAGTGAAGGAGCCGCGGCCACGAGCCGCCGGGTGTACTCATGCTGCGGATCAGTCAGGATCCGCCGCGCGGGACCGGCTTCGACGACCTTGCCCTCGGACATCACCACGAGCTGGTCCGCGCGGTCGGCGGCGAGCCCGAGATCGTGCGTCACCAGCAGTAACGCCGTGCCGAGCTCGTCGGTCAGCTTCTCCAGGTGGTCGAGGATCTGCCGCTGCACGGTGACGTCGAGCGCGGACGTCGGCTCGTCGGCGATCAGCAGCTCCGGCCGGCAGGCCAGCGCGATGGCGATCAGAACCCGCTGGCGCATCCCGCCGGAGAACTCGTGCGGATACTGCTTCGCGCGGCGGGCAGGCTCGGGCAAACCAGCTTCGCCGAGGATCTCGATGGCACGCTTCGGCGCCTCCCGCCGCGTCGCGAGTCCGTGCACGATCAGCGTTTCCGCGACCTGACGCCCGACGCGCGAAACCGGGTTGAGGTTGGACATCGGGTCCTGGGGCACCAGGCCGATCTCCTTGCCCCGCAAGCTTCGCAGCCGTTTCTCGTCGGCATGCGTGATGTCCTCGCCCCGGAACCGGATACTGCCGCCGGTCACGCGGCCGGAGCCGGGCAGCAGCCCGATCACCGCGTGCGCCGACGTCGACTTCCCGGAGCCGGACTCGCCCACCACGGCGACGCGTTGGCCTGGCAGCACTTGGAAACCCACGCCGCGCACGGCGTCGACGGAGCCGAACGACACCGCGAGGTCGGCCAGTTCCAGCAGTGGCTCGGTCATCGCCTGCCTCCGGTCTTCGGGTCGAGGGCGTCGCGCAGCGCGTCGCCGAAGAGGTTGAACCCGAGGCAGATCAACGCGATCGCGACCCCGGGGAACACGCCGGGCCACGCCGTCCGGAAGAGGTACTGCTGGGCGTCGGACAGCATGATGCCGAGGCTCGGGTTCGGCGGCCGGATCCCGAGACCGAGGAACGACAGGATCGCCTCGCCGATCACCGCGGTCGGCATGATCACGGTGGCCTGCACGATCACCGCAGACAGCGAGTTCGGCAGGATGTGCTGCCCGAGGATCCGCCAGGTCCCCGCGTTCATCGCGTGCGCCGCGAGCACGAAGTCGGATTCCTTGAGCCGCAACGTCTCCGCGCGTACCACGCGGATCATCGTCGGGATGTTCGCGATGCCCAGCGCGATCGCGGCGTTGGTGAGCCCGCCGCCGTTGATCGCGGCCAGGCCGACCGCGATGATCAGGAACGGGAACGCCAGCATCAGGTCCGCGAGCCGCGAGACCACGGCGTCGAGCTTGCGCCAGTAGCCAGACAACAGTCCTAACGGGACACCGACGACGATCGCCAGCAGCACCGAAAGCACGCCGACTTCGAGCGACGCCCGCGCGCCGTAGAGCACCCTGGACAGAATGTCGCGGCCGAGATCGTCGGTGCCGAGCGCGAAACCGACGGTCGCCGGTTGCTGGAACGGCGTGGTGAAATGGACTTCCGACGGCGAATACGGCGCGAGCCAGGGCGCGAAGATCCCGGCCAGCGCGACGATCAGGATCAGTACTCCGCCGAAGACGCCCATCGGGTTCCGCAGCAGTTTGCGCGTCACGCGGCCGCGCACGCGGCCAAGGTCCG
>Ga0193717_1002348_pt1 | contig 10958 bp, 12 predicted proteins | sample U2c2metaG_FD_145900 | JGI IMG/M metagenome (GOLD analysis project Ga0193717, IMG submission 145900) | Soil microbial communities from a riparian zone of the East river system, Colorado, United States - U2c2 | ecosystem: Environmental > Terrestrial > Soil > Riparian zone | place: USA: East River...
CCGACCATCCAGGGACCGAAGATGGAGGACATCTGCTACGCCACGACCAATCGCCAGGGGGCGGTGAAGGCGATCGCGCAGAGCTGCGATGCCATGGTCGTGATCGGCGCGCCAAACTCATCCAATTCCATGCGCCTGGTCGAGGTCGCGGCCAATTACGGTTGTCGCAAAGCCCGGTTGGTGCAGCGCGCCGCCGAGATGGACTGGGACTGGCTCGAAGGCTCCAAGCGCCTGGGCATAACCGCCGGCGCCTCGGCACCCGAACTGCTGGTCGACGAACTGACCGCGGCCTGCCGCGAACGCTATGAAGTGACGGTCGAGGAAGTCCGCACGACCGAGGAAAGCGTCGTCTTCAAGCTGCCGCGCGCTCTGGTGGCGTGATGGCGGTCTACACGGAAGTGGGCGAGGCCGAGTTGGATGCCTTCCTCGCCGGCTACGACATTGGCGAGGCCGAGGCGCTGAAGGGCGTCGCCGAGGGTGTCGAGAATTCCAACTATCTGCTGACGACGACACGCGGCCAATATTTCCTCACGCTCTACGAAAAGCGCGTGGACCCGAGAGACCTGCCGTTCTTCCTTGGCCTGATGGATCATCTGGCGGCGCGCGGCATTACCTGCCCCAAGCCGATCCACGGCCGCGACGGCAACGCGCTGAGTACGCTCGCCGGCAAGCCCGCCGCCATCACCACTTTCCTGCATGGGCTGTCGCCGCTGCGCATCGCCGTGAAACATTGCGCGCCGATCGGGCGGGGACTCGCCGAACTGCATCTCGCCGGGCGGGATTTTGCGATCAAGCGCCCCAACGCGCTGTCGGTCGCCGGCTGGCGGCCACTCTTCGACGGCGCGCGCAGCCACGCCGACGATGTGGCGCCGGGGTTGGCGCGCGAACTGCAAGCGGAGATCGATTTCTTCGAGGCCAACTGGCCCGCCGATCTGCCGACGGGCGTCATCCATGCCGACCTCTTTCCCGACAATGTCTTCTTCCTGCACGACAAGTTGGCGGGCCTGATCGATTTCTATTTCGCCTGCAACGACTACCTGGCCTACGACGTGGCGGTGTGCCTCAACGCCTGGTGCTTCGAGCCCGACCGGTCATGCAATGTCACCAAGGCGCGCGCCTTGATCTCGGCCTACGACCAGGTCCGCCCGCTGAGCGCGGCCGAGCGCACGGCGCTGCCGCTGCTGGCGCGCGGCGCGGCGCTGCGCTTTCTGCTCACGCGGCTCTACGACTGGATCCATACGCCCTCGACGGCGCTGGTCAAACGCAAGGACCCGCTCGAATATCTGGCGCGGCTGCGCTTTCATCGCGGCGTGCGCTCTCTGGGAGATTACGGCCTGTGAGCGAAACACCCTTGGTCGATGCCTATACGGACGGCGCCTGCAGCGGCAATCCCGGACCCGGCGGCTGGGGCGCCCTGCTGCGCATCGGCGGGCGCGAGCGCGAGTTGAGCGGTGCCGAGCCCGCGACCACCAACAACCGCATGGAGCTGATGGCGGCGATCTCCGCCCTCGAGGCGCTGAAGCGGCCGTGCAAGGTCCGGCTCTATACCGACAGCACCTACGTGCGCGACGGCGTCACGAAGTGGATCCACGGCTGGAAGAAGAACGGCTGGAAGACGTCCGACAAGAAGCCGGTGAAGAACGTCGATCTATGGCAGCGCCTCGACGCCGCGCGCGTGCCGCATCAGGTCGAATGGATCTGGGTCAAGGGCCATAGCGGCCACGCCGAGAACGATCGGGTCGACGCGCTCGCCCGCCAGGCGATCGCCACGCTCAGAGCGGCTTAGCCGGGGCCGCAGGTTTCGGCGGACGCTGGGTCGGCACAGGCTTCTTCTCGGCCGCGCCTTCTCATACTGGATGTCGAACATCTCCTGCGTGACCCGTCTCGGCGATCGCTCTTGCGTCCTCGGACCGCCAGCCCGGGGGGCCAAACAGATAGCCGATCGCCTCTCGCCATGAGCGGGCGCCCCGCAGGTCGTTGATCATCTTGAGCCACTCATGGAACGCGATCCTGATCGGGTTGTGGGATATCAGCGGCGTCACCAGCCCGTAGCGGCAAGGCAGATCGTCACGTTCGGCGGCGAAAGTGCCGAACAGGCGGTCGAACACGATCAGCACGCCACCGTAATTTTTGTCGACATAGTCGGCGTCCGAGGCGTGATGGACGCGATGATGCGAGGGCGTGTTGAGGACGTATTCCAGCCAGCCCAGCTTCGGCACCCATTCGGTATGCAGCCAGAACTGATAGAGCAGGTTGAGCGCCAAGGCTGCGAAGACCGCCTGCGGCGGAAAACCCAGCCAGATCATCGGCACGAAGAACACGGCGTTGCCTGCGAGCCGGCCGCTCCAGCCGAAGCGATAGGCGATCCCCAGGTTGAATTCGTTGGGCGAATGATGCACCGCGTGCGTGGCCCAGAACCAGCGTACCCGGTGGGCGGCGCGATGGTACCAGTAATAGCAAAACTCCTGTCCCACGAAGAGAATGGCAAAGCTCGCAAGGCCGTTCAGCGGGACGGTCGTCAGGCGATGCGTCCAGGCGAACCCGATGAGCGGGCCGGCCAGGCTGACGGACACAAACGCATAGACGAGATATTCCCGTACCAGGGCATCGGTGACCGAGGCGGCATAGGACCGCCAGTCATAGGCGCGCCTGGCGACGAAGGTCAGGATCAGGCCTTCGACGGTTGCCAACGCGATCACCGCGGGCAGCGACCAGGCGAGAACGATGAACAGGGTCACGAGAAATCCTATCCGGAGAGGCAATAGCGAGCGCAAATTGCGTCGCAGCGCCTGTCAGGTCTCGCCGATTTCCTTGCCTGTCTGGCCGATTCCCTGAATCGGCGCGTCCGTTCGGGAATCGGCCTGTTTGCGATAGGCCGTCGGCGTCATGCCGGTGTGCGCCTTGAAGGCCCGGTTGAACGGTCCGATGGACTGGAACCCGGCATCAAGCGCGATGGTCAGGATGGGTACGTCCGCCTGGCCGGGATCGGCGAGGGCTGCCATGGCCTCGGCCAAGCGGTAGCCGTTCACGAAGCTGCTGAAGTTGCGATGGCCGAGCCGCTGGTTGATCAGCCGGCGCATCCGATATTCGGGCACGCCGAGGGCGGCGACCAGCGCGGGGGCGCCAAAACCCTCGTGGCGATAGATCTTGTCCTCCTCCATCAGCTGGCGCAGCCGTGCCAGGAGCGCCTCTTCCTGATCATCGATGGCGGCGGCCGGTTCGGGGGTCTCGTTTGGGCTTGACCCATCGGCCTCGACGATCGGCGGCGCAAAGAGGGGACGACCCGCGCGGAGCGCAAGCAGCGCGAATCCCACCGTGAGCGCCGCCAGCACGGCGGCCTCGACGATCCGGCTCGAGGCGCCCGTGGGCCGGCCGGGGCTGAGCATGTGCATGAGGAGAACGCCGCCGGCATAAAAGACGGCAAGGATTGCCAGCACGGGCCGTAAACGGCGGCGGCGCTCCACGAGATCGCCGCGCAACCCCGCCAACGCGCGCCACGCCGCCAGGAGAATGAACACCAGAGCCAGCGCGTCTTCCGCTGTCCCGATCCAAGGGCGCCACACGAAGAAGCCGAATGCTCCAACAACGGGCAGCACGGCCCAGGCCAGAGCATCGCGCCACGAGGGGCGGAAGTCATCGACGAAGCCCGCTCCCACCCAGATCCACAGCATCGCGGGCCCGCCCATCGCGACCAACTGCAGCAGCCAGAGCCAGGAGGACGAGGGAGCGCCAACGACGGACACGACGGCATCGGCGGCGACGCTGAGCGCGAGCAGACCGCCGAACGGCCCCGACTCCATGCGCCGCCGATCGCGCAGCATGATGACGCCCGTCAGCAGGAGAATCGCCGCCGTTCCGGTCCGCAGGGCAAGCTCGGAAGGCAGCATCTACGTTTTCTCCAGCAGATATGAAGATCGGAGAGGCATTAATAGCGCCACGCCCCACCGTCAGCGCCGGAAGCCGTCCCAGCGCGCTCCCATCGACAAGAGATGCGCCAAGCAGGAGCCAGATCACTCGATTTAAGTCGGTTCTTTAGTCCATTCAAATGTGCTCAGGGGAGATGTTCGGTCGCTGCTGATGACGCAAACCGGGCGAGACCCGTCGTCACTTGATCGTTCGTCCACCGATACCGTCGCGAACTCTCAAGGCTGCTTAGGCGGCACAGCCTTCGGCGGTCGCTGGGCCGGCACCGGCTTTTTCTCGCCCGGCGGTTTTTCAAACACGATATCGAACATCTCCTGCGTGCCGTCGCAGGGATTGTCGCCTTCGACCAGCCGCCAGATGTTCGACTTGCCGGAACGGCGGAAGTTCAGTGTGCCGCCCACCTTGCACGGCACCCCCTGCTGCACCTTGGCAACCCGGAACGCGACTTCGCCTCGTATCTGCACATGGCCTGCCGAGATGCGTTCGACGACTCCGTCGATCGCCACCCAATCGCCCTCGGTGCCCGGTGCGACCGAATCGAGCTTGCCCTTTACCGTCCACAGGCCGTTGTTCTTGGCCATCACGACATCGCCCGGCTTGGCGCCCTTGATCTTGGCGTAGCGGCCCCAAACGATCTTGTTGGCCCCGGACAGAAGCTGGGCCTCGGTGTCGGAGTTGATTTCAGTCCGCGTGGCCTTGCTCTGGTTGGCCGCCAGCGGCGAGGTCAGATCGGTCGTCGGCGCGCCCTGTTGCACCTGCGGCGCCTGGTCGGGCGGCGGCGCGGGATAGAAGGACGAGGGCGGTTGCGATTGGGCGGTGCCGCGAGCGGGTGGCGTCTGGGCCATGGCGGTGCCGGCGGCGAAAACCGCCAGCAAGGAAACAATTCGATACATTGGCCTCACTTTTACATCAGCCCCTTTGGAGGCGGAAGACGGTAGGGGATCATCGCGGCTTTTTCGCGGGTGCGGTCGGCGCGGGTGCCGGCGCAGTGGGAGCAGGCGGCACGGGAGGCGGCACCGGCAGATCGCCGCGCAGGCCGGACTCGGCGCGTTGCGCGGCATCCGAGCCGGGCGGCACGATCTTCAGGACCTTGTTGAAATCGGCATTGGCCGCGGGCTTCTCGCCCCGCGCGAGATGGGCAAAGCCGCGCTCAAGCAAGGCCTCGGAATGCTCGGGCGCCAACCGCAACGCACGCTCGGCATCGGCCAGCGCCTTGGCGGGATCCTTGGCATTGCGCCAAGCGGCGGCGCGCAGCACCAGTACTTCGACATCGTTGGGTTGTAGCTGCAGGGCCTGGTCGAAATCGGAGATGGCGCGCGGCCAAGCCTGCATGGCGGCGTAGCTCAGGCCGCGGTCGACCCGCAACTCCGGGTCGTTGGGTTTAAGGTCGATGGCCATGCTCTGGGCGGCGGCGGCACGTTGTGCCAGGCCCCCTTCCATCCAGGCCTGTCCCGCCTGCCCCCACAACTCGGCGCGCAGGCCGGGGCGGTCGAGGCCCATGTCGCGTGCAATCGACTCGAACTGCGCCGCCGCCTGCTGAGGCCGGCCGGCCAGGAACGTCGCCAGTGCCACGCAATGGCGGGCGCCCAGGCCGCCACCCTCGCCCATCCACTTCTCCGCCACGGGCAGGGCCCGCATGGGTTCGCTGCGCGCCAACGACATGCACTCGTTGTAGCGTTTGAGCTGTTCGTTGGAGCCGGCGAATTGCGCGAGGGCCGGACCGGCTACGAAAAGACCTGGGATGAGAACGAGGAGAGGCGCATTGCGACGATACGGCATGGCGGAAAGGAAGCGCGCTTGAGCGACGCTGACAAGATGACATCGCGTCTTTTCATTTTTGGCCTAGGCTATAGTGGCCTTGAAATCGCCCGAGCGGCGCAGGCGGCGGGCTGGCCTGTCGCTGGGACTTGCCGGACAGCGGAAAAAGCCTTCCGCCTCAGGGCCGGTGGTATCGAAGCGATGGTTTTCGACGGAACGACGCCCCTTCCCGCCTAAGCTCTTGCCGGCTTTTCGCACATCCTCTGCACGGCCGCGCCCGGCGAGGCCGGCGACCCGGCACTCGAGGCCTGCGGCGGCGACTTGGGCGGGGCGCGCTGGCTGGGCTATCTCTCGACGACCGGTGTCTATGGCGACGCGGCAGGCGAATGGGTCGATGAAACGACGCCTCCCCGCCCGACCCGCCCACGCAGCACGCAACGGCTTTCCGCCGAGCGTGCATGGCAGGCGCTTGGCACAAAAACCGGCGCTCAGGTCGATATCTTCAGGTTGCCCGGGATCTACGGTCCCGGCCGCAGCGCCATCGACCAGGTCAGGGCCGGCACTGTGCGGCGCATCGACAAGCCGGGACAGCTCTTCTCGCGCATCCATGTCGGCGATATCGCCGCCACCGTGCTGGCCGCAATCAGCCGCGCAAAGCCGGGCTCGATCTACAACGTCGCCGACGACCTGCCGGCGTCCAGCAGCGAGGTCACGGCCTTCGCCTGCGAATTGCTCGGCCAGCCGATACCACCGGCCATTCCCTGGGAGCAGGTCGCGCCGACGCTGAGCGACATGGCGCGCTCCTTCTATGCCGAGAACCGGCGCGTCAGGAACGAGCGGATCAAGCACGAGCTCGGCGTTGTCCTGCGCTACCCGACCTATCGCGAGGGCTTGCGCGCGATCCTGTCCTCGGCCTGACCCGCCAGTTCCTCGACCGTCGCGATCAGCCGGGAAATGTCGGCCGGCGTGCTGAGGCGATGATCGCCGCCCTTGACCAGGGTCGTGACCACATCCGGTGCATCGAGATGAGCGGCGATGCGCAGTGAATATTCCCAAGGTACGTCGGGATCGCTCTGGCCGTGCAGCAGCCGCACCGGACAAGCCAGCGCGAGCTTGTCCTTCAGCAGCAGGTGGCGACGGCCTTCCTCGATCAACCGCCAGGTGAAGACCGACGGCTCGGGCGAATATTGCGACGGCCGCTCCAGCCTGCCGTCGCGTTCCAGGATCGCGCGATCGGCCGGCGACAATTGCTTGAGCAGCATCTCCTCGGTGAAGTCGGGCGCGGCGGCGATCAGCACCAATCCGGCCAGGCGCTCGGCCCGTGCCCGCGCCACCAGAAGCGACAGCCAGCCGCCCATGCTCGAACCGACCAGCACCAGCTTGCCGGCCGTCAAGGCATCGATCGCGGCAAGCGAATCGTCGAGCCAACGGCCGATCGTGCCGTCCTCGAACCGGCCCGACGACTGGCCATGGCCGAGATAGTCGAAGCGCAGAAAGGCATGGCCGGCACGGCGTGCCCAGTCGTCGAGCGCGATCGCCTTGGTGCCGGTCATGTCGGAACGAAAACCGCCGAGAAAGACGACCGTCGGCGCGCGACCTTCGACTTTTGCGAACGCGACGCGATTGCCGTCGGGTCGCACGAGTTGCTGGACTCTACCGCTGTCGCTCATCCCATGTTACCTGCGTCGCCTTGGACGGAATGCCCCGGCCGATCAGAACATAGTAACAGTGCCAGCGCTCACGCTCCTGCAAATCGTTCCCAGCCTTGCCGGTGGCGGCCTTGCCCGCGCCACGCTCGATGCCGCGCAGGCAGCCATCGCTGCGGGCGGTTCATCGATCGTCGCGGCGCCCAGCGGGGCCATGGTGCCCGTGCTGTTGCGCCAACGCAGCTTGCACGTCGAAATTCCCGAAGGACGTGGCCCCTTGATGGCGCGGCTCACCCTTCCGGCCAAGCTGAGCGCAAGCCTACGCGATGCGGGCGTGACTGTCGTGCAGGCGCGGTCTCCGGCGACGGCCTGGGTGGCGCGCGCCGTGGCGCGGCGGCTGGGTGTGAAATGGATCGCCACTTTGCACGCGCCCTTTTTGGCCAAAGGCGTGAAAGGCCGCTTCATCGAAGGCCGCCAGACGCGGGCGGATGCGGCGATCGCCGTGTCGGAGCATGTGACGAAGGATGCATTGGCGCGCTTTCCGGCTCTGGCCGAGAAACTCGTCACAATTTCACCCGGCGTGAATTTCGACCGCTTCGATCCGGCGGTGGTGCGGGCCGACCGGCTGATCAGGCTCGCGACCGAGCTGCGGGTGCCCGATGGCAGCCACATGATCCTCTGTCCGGCCCGCCTCACCGAAGATCGCGGCCAGAACCTGCTGATCGAAGCGATCCGACGGCTGGGCCGGGACGATGTCTTCTGCCTGCTGCTCGGCGCCACCGAGCAATCGACACCTTTCGAGAAACAACTGGAGCGCACGATCGAGGCGGCGGGCCTGGGCGGCCGAATGCAGATCGGACCTTATGTCGATGACATGCCGGCTGCCTATATGCTGGCCGATGTGGTGGTGGCCCTGGGTGGCCCGCGCGAAGGCTTCAGCCGCGCGATGATCGAGGCCCAGGCCATGGGACGCCCCGTGGTGGCCGAGGATGGCGGCGGAGCTGCCGAAGCCGTGCGTGACGGCGTCACCGGCTGGCTCGCGCCGGCAGGCGATGCCGCGGCGATGACCCAGGCACTGGAGACTGCGTTGTCGCTTTCCACGCCGCGCCGCGCCGAACTCGCCCGCGCTGCGCAGGAGCATGTGCGCAACCGCTATGCGTTGGCCGATTCGAACGGCAAGCTGGTCGAGATCTATCGACGACTGTCGGAGTCGGAGAGGGTGCCATGACATTTGGATCGGGCCGCAAGCTGCTTGCCCTCCTGCTCCTTGCCGGGACTGCAACGGTTTCGCCCGCGCAGAGCCAGGAGCCACGTGCGCCGTCGGGCGGACCGACCGGCCAATTCATCGGCCCGCCGACCGGCTCAGCGCAGGATTTGCTCGGGAAATGGGCCTTCACCTGGGACGGCCCGCCGGACGCCAACTGCCCCTGCCACGGCACGATGACGATCCAGTTCGACGACAATGCCGACGGTGGCCGATTCGACGGATACTGGTCGATGAAAGGTCCCGATGCCGTCCTGCATGGGTCCGTTGGCTATGACCAGAACGTGTGGACCGGCAAGTTCGCGCAGCCCGACGATGGATCCGGCTTTCCCGTGACCGGCCGCTTCCGCATCGAGGTCGTCGACGCGCACACGCTCGCTGGCTCCTATCAGCGCGACGGAATGACGATCGCCTTCCGCTGGAGCGGCGCCAGGAACTGACCAGGCGCGGTCAGAGCGGACCGTCGGGCCCGGGACCGAAATAGGCGCAGGCATCGCCCATGCTCTCGCGATGGATCGTGACGCGCACGAGGCCGGGCAGGTCAGGCGCCAGGCTTCGCCAGATCCAGGCGCAGAGATTTTCCAGCGTCGCCGGCCCGAGGCCTATGACCTCGTCGAGCAGATGATGGTCGAGCTGCTCGCGCACCTTGGCCAGTTTTTGCTCGAGGACGCCAAGATCGAACAACATACCGGAAACAGGATCGGGCGCGCCGGCCAAGGTGACTTCGGCTCGATAGGAGTGGCCATGAATCCGACGGCTGGCCTCGGCCTCGATGGGCCGTCGCAGCGTGTGCGCGGCTTCGAAGCGGAATTGCTTGCTCAGTTCGTAGGTCATCGCACGCCGGTATATTTGTGCGTCTGCACGCTCAGCCGCCACGGCGGGTGCTCGATGCAGTATTGCACCGCGCGCTCGGTATTCTCGGCGCGCATCGGACCGTCCATCGGTTGCAGCCAGTAATGTCGGAAGTCCACGTCGTCCACATCGTCGGGCTTGAGGCCTTCCTGCGGATAGACCAGTTTCAATTCGTCGCCGGCCCTGAGGTTCCAGGGCGCGCCCGCCTTGGGGCTGACGCAGATCCAGTCGATGCCGGCAGGCGCCGCGAGCGTACCGTTGGTCTCGATGGCGATCTCGAAGCCCAAGGCGTGAACCGCCTCGACCAGCGCCGCGTCCAGCTGCAGCAACGGCTCGCCGCCGGTAAAGACCACGAAACGCCGGGCGGTCTGCCGGCCCCAGCGCTGCTCGATCGCCAAGGCGAGGCTTTCCGCCGTGGCGAACTTGCCGCCCTCGCCGTCGTCGGTGCCGACGAAATCGGTGTCGCAGAACTGGCAGACGGCCGTTGCCCGGTCCTCTTCGCGGCCCGACCAGAGATTGCAGCCGGCAAAACGACAAAACACGGCTGCGCGCCCGGCCTGGGCGCCCTCGCCCTGGAGTGTCTTGAAGATTTCCTTCACGCCGTAGGTCATTGCAAACGCCCTTCAAACCGCGCGGCAGGGTATGAACGCGCCCGGCCCGGTTGCCAAGCTGGCTTGACTCGCGGTCTCCCCGCAATTATCTCCAGCCCATGGAAAGTCGGCTTTTCACCGCTCCATCGACCACCACCGTCCGAACTTGATCCGGCCGGGCGCGCACTGCTGTGCCGCTTTCCCGGCGCACGGCAGCAAGTTCCGCGGTTTTAGGTGGTATCCATGATCAATATTTCTTTGCCGGACGGCAGCGTCCGTTCGTTTGAGCATCCCGTGAGCGGCGCCGAGATCGCCGCTTCGATCGGTGCCGGCCTCGCCAAGGCGGCGCTGGCCGTCCGCATCGACGGGGTAATGAAGGATCTCGGCACGGTTGTCGACCACGATGCCAAGATCGGCATCGTCACGTCGCGCGATCCCGAGGCGCTCGAATTGCTGCGCCACGACGCGGCGCATGTCCTCGCCCAGGCGGTGCAGGAACTCTATCCCGGCACCCAGATCACATTCGGCCCTTCGACGGAGGATGGCTTCTATTACGACTTCGTGCGCGCCGAGCCGTTCTCGCCCGAAGATTTCGCCAAGATCGAGCAGCGCATGGCGGAGATCGTCGATCGCAACCTGCCGATCACACGCGAAGTGTGGGACCGGGCCAGGATCAAGGACTACTTCGTCCAGCACGGCGAGAAATTCAAGGCCGAGTGGGCCGACGAACTGCCCAAGGACGAGGAGATCACGGTCTACCGCCAGGGCGACTGGCTCGACATGTGCCTCGGGCCGCATCTGCCCAGCACGGGCAAGCTCGGCAAGGCTTTCAAGCTGACGAAGGTGTCGGGCGCCTATTGGCGCGGCGACGCCAGGAACGCCCAGCTCCAGCGCGTCTATGGCACGGCCTTCTTCTCGGACAAG
>Ga0193717_1002349_pt1 | contig 10954 bp, 2 predicted proteins | sample U2c2metaG_FD_145900 | JGI IMG/M metagenome (GOLD analysis project Ga0193717, IMG submission 145900) | Soil microbial communities from a riparian zone of the East river system, Colorado, United States - U2c2 | ecosystem: Environmental > Terrestrial > Soil > Riparian zone | place: USA: East River...
GGGAGTAAAAGACCGAGGTTTTTAGTAAAGAAAGAAGTCGCGACCGGGAGCGATGCAGCAATGGGAACCGAGGGTCTGGTAGACTTAGGTTTGATCTTATCACCTAATAATGCAGATATATCCTTTGATATTCCCAATACTTCACCTATAGCGAGGTTAATGCGTGTATCAAGTACCTGTTTTAATATGCCTATTGGTTTAACTTGCGCGGCCACTTCTGATTGTCTGAGATACTTTTCCGGCGCTTGTTGATTAGCGGGTACTACCTCCTTCGGCTTCCCTTTGATAGGGACTTCGTGCGCCTCGTGCCTTATTGGCTGTGCACCTCTCGTTACTATGTCTTCCATTATGGCGTCATCAGTTCTTCCATTGTACTCGGGAGTCCTCGTGTCTACTGGGACTGGTCCTCGTGTGGTCCTGGTCTCCATTCTCTTTCCTTGCACCTCCTTATCGTTCGTTACATTCCTTTGGTCTCCAATGGGTACCGGTACCTGCATACGCGTCGGCAACGGTTTAATTGGCCTATCCGATCTATCTTGCGCGATCGCTCGCTCATTCTTCACTGGTGGTACCTTTTTATTTTCCTTAATTCCTTCTTCCTTCGTGTTGGCTTGCCTGCGTTTTCTCGGCTGCTGGTACTCGGCCTCCATTGCCTCTCTTCGTTTGGCAGACACTGCCCTTTCCGATCTTGTCACTGGGTAGGTAATTTGAAAATCTTCATCGTTTTCATCCCAGTTTTCCATAACAGCAGCTGACACCACATTATCCATACAATCTTCACAGCTCTCGTCGCCTTCTCTTTCGCTCTCGCTCGTATCCGAGTCAAAATTTCCGAAATATACCTCGTTGTCGATCTTGTTCACATCTGAAGGAACTACCCTTACGAGGTGACTCTTCAACTTACCATTCTGCTTGATGAAGTCCTCGTCGTTTCGTACGGCACTCAAAATCGTTTCTCCGGGAAGCCGTCGAATCGGCCTTCCGTCCGTATATTCGTATCGACCCATTCCATTCTTCATTACTACTTTCATGTCTATCAATTCTTGAAGCTTCGGACACATCACCATACGGTGCCCTTTTCCTCCACACCCAAAACATGTGTCGTCTTCGGGAATGCTTCTCCCGAAGGGCCTGGGAGGTGGAAATCGAGGAGGCATATCCCGGGGAGCCATGCGGCTTTGGAACGCAGACTGCGGGCGCGGAAACATTGGTGAGTTTGGTATGGAAGGCCGCGATACAAACACAGGGGGTCTAACCACCTTCAGAACGTCAGGGTCGATCTTCAGGGCTTTAAACACGAGGGCCGCGTATCCTGGATCGTCGATGGACATTGAATTAAGCTGCTTAATCAATGTTTCAATTTCCGGTTCGTCTCGTCCGTTTACCTTTCGTTTCACATCCTTTGTCATGCGGCGCCCCGAGGTACGTATGTCTTCTCCATCCGAGTCTTCCGACTCTGATACTGTTGGCTTACCTTTTGCAAATCTAGCTCGTTTTCTCATACGCCGCCTCATCTTCTTCAATTCATCTTCCTCGTCTGAGTCACTCGACTCGTCATCGCTTCCTGCCTCGTCGCCTGAATCATCTTCATCATCGGATCCTGCAAAATTCATATCGAAACGGTCGCGCTGAAGCAACGCCTCTACAGCGTCATTTATCTCGTCGACTCGGAATGGGGTAACCAGGCTACGGGTTGGATCCTTCGCCAAAAGCCTATTTTCCAACTTAATCCGTAGCTGTCGCGGGATTCCATTCCAGTAGTACGTAGCATACTCTTCATTGGACACTTTATTTTTCTTCAACAACCATCCTCCGACGGTAATAAACTTCCTCCCGTACTCTCTCCAAGCTGATAGATTTTTCAATTTCTTTTCCTTGCAGGCTCTGACTAGCTTGACAAGGTCTTTGATACGGTACTTTTTGTTGTCCAGATCCGCATCATAATATTTTAGTATGTCATTCTTTAGCTTTCCCCATTTCTTCTCGGAGAAGCTAGGCAAGGCTTGAATGAACTCCGCCACTTTTCGCGAGCAGTATCGGGTAACTAGTTCGCACTTATCTACTTCACCATGGACGTTGTTCTGCTCCAGAAGCAGTTCGTAATGTGTAAGAAAGGACTTCACTTTGTTGTATCTCCCTCTGAACTTTTCCGGGGCAACCTTGGTGTCCGGCAGGGGCATAGTGAGGATAGAATTTCCGGGTACAGTGAGGTTGGCCATAATAGATTGGGTGATTCTTTGTTTCGGGGACGTAGTTTTCGTAAAGATTTCTTGGGATTCCAAAAGCAGCTAATTCTCTAAATTCTAACCAATGAAGACAAGCCACCCCTCGCGGTGGGCTCCAGATGTGATAAGGTAAATAGTTTTTAACCTCTAGAATTACCGGTCCAGACAAATACCGACAGGCTCTCCTAGGTGTTCGAAGAGGTGTGTAGGGTCCTATTGTGGATTCAATTTTAGAGGTTTATGTGCTTTGAGAGGAATATGGGAATTAATAGCTGGAGTGCTATAATTATTGAGATAATGAGCAAAAGGGTTCTGGTGGAAACGGGAATATTAATTTCGAGGTGAGCTGTGATCTGAATGCTTTGTGAATTTATGATGGCTTTGTAGGGTATTTTAAACTTGAATTTTCTGGCTGGCTAGCTGACGATATTTTCTGACAATAATGAACCTGATTTTTTACTGATGTGGGCTTGAGGGGGAGACAAGAGAGAGAATTAAAGAGAGAGATAGATTAAGAGAGTGCACTGTGCACAATCAAAAGAGGAGTACTAATGCAATCAGCTGTATGATGCAAGAGCAGAACCACACTATAATATCCTGTGATATTTAGTGGGCTATTAGAACTGAGAGACTGAGAACTAAAACTGGGGGATAAAACTAACTGGTTCTACTTCTTTGGCTCATTCTGAGCCCTATTTATACCTTTCTGAAGCACTGAAGCATGTGATACTTTTTATCACATGTTTCTCTTCTCACAATCACATGTTAGTCTACCGTGGGAGTCTACTATCTAATTATGGTAATTCTCCTAACAGTCAATTACTTTGTGTGTAAAATTCCACCTTTATTGATACATCCAATAAATAGCTCATCATGTGATTGGCTAATGAGTTTATCACATTGCCATTCTTTCCTTGCCCATTACTTTAGCTTGATTTCTTATTGGCTTGTAAGGAGAGCATCCATTAAATTGCTCATGATGTGATTGGCTGGTTAACTTTTCTGTGCTCTATAGGGGGTAAAAAGCTCCTTTGGGTGTTCTGACTGGGCGTGTTTCAGGGCTCCAATTCTAGAAGGTGATCGAGTCACGTGACACTTTATGACAAACTGGCATTTTCCAGACGCCTAAGCTTTCTTTTCACACCTGTCATACAGCATCTTGTTTCACAGCATCTTCTCCATCAAAACTTCTACTTTTGTCAATCTTCTTTCCTTAAATGGCTTCCACCACTGATCTGGTTCCTGTTCATCCGATGGAAACCTATCGCGCTTCAAAAGACTATGCTCTTTTTGAGGCTGAGAAGATTCGTCCTTTCATGCGCGCGGCTCACGATCGAGCATCATTATTCAAGGAATCTCGGCTCCCACTCGTTGTTGCTAGTGGTCGACCTTCCATCGACAATATCCTAAATTTTCTTAAAGAGACCGACTATCACAATTCCCTTCGTTCTACCAATACTCCTCTTCCTCATTCCTCTTCCAAAGTTGCTCCTGTGGACCCACACTACTTCCTTGAGGGGTATATTAGTTCGAAGCGGCTGGATTGTTTTGTATGGGAAGGTGGATTCTTTGAGGAGGGTTCTTCCGTTATTCTTGGGAGTGATGCGAGGCTAGCGAAAGTCATGGGGGTTGTTGGGGTAGGGCGGAATTATTTTATGATGGGGTTGAAGGATTCAGGAAGGGCTTTAGAGGGTGAATTGACACTTCGGAGGATGGTCGTCTCCATTGAGCCCTCCCACTTTCGTCTTTCTCTCTTCCAGCGTTTCCAGCTGCATTTCCTCAAGCGCTTTCTTGGTTCAATGCTGAATTTTCTGGATGAGGACAGGGGGGTTAAGGATGGGGAAGAGTTCAGAGCCGCTAGCGAAGAGGATGCTTCACTGGAGGATGACCTGGGTCCTCTGTCTAGGAGCGCGAAGAGTTCTGGTGAACTTCTTACTGATCAAGTGTTTGAGTTGCTGGCGGAGGTAGAGGCAAAGGGAGGGATTTAGCAAGTAAGCCACAGTGCTCTTCTGGACTTTTTCTACATCACCCTTCCTTTGTCTTGTCGTATTTGTACTACTATCATCCTCTATGCTCTTTACCGGTTCTAGCTTTATGCTTTTAGTGCTATTTTTAGAAGAATATATAAATTGGGTGTTGACTAGTGAAAAATTAATTAAATATTTGGAAGGTCAAATATTAATGGTTGATAAAATAATTATGGTTTTAATGTATGTCCTAATATGAAACACATACATAGTATGACATCTAGTTGAGACAAGAAAATTTAACCGTCCCCGGTTATCTCTGGGTAGGTTGCTTGAAAATAAATAAATAGATAAACATCTGATTATAGGTTATCATTGTCACTAATTGATGAATCGGAATCTGAGCCTTCTGATAAGTCTGGCTCATCATTTGCTAGGTTTGATAGGATTGGGGAGTCTCTGTGAATGTATGGGTAGAGGCGGAATGCAGCCACTCCTTGCCGAAGTATTGTGCCATTCATTTCTTTGAGAACATATGAGCCTCCTTTTGTTTGGCGATCAATTTCATAAGGACCTAAATATCTGGGTTTGGTTTTTCTATTCAGTTCCTTTTCTACTGCGGTGTTTCTAAGTAGAACGAGATCTCCAGGTTGGTATACTGAACGTCTAAGCTTTTTGTGGAATTTCTTTTCAAACTGAGCTTTAGATCGAAATCGGGCATTCTTTAATGTTTGAGCTGCTTGCAGAATGTCTGCTGGATGCTTTTCCAGTTGTCGAATTCGTAGAGCAAGTAGATCTGATGATGACATATTTGTGACAAATCCATTGACCATAAATGAGGCTTCAGTTAGGTCAAATGGTAGTAGTGGATGAATTCCATGTAGTAGAAAATAGGCAGAAAAGCCTGTCACTGAACTGGTGGAGATGCGGTCAGCAAAAAATGCCATGGATACTTTCTGGGGCCATAAGTCTATATTTCCTTCACAAGCTTTCACTATAGCTTCTCTGATAATAAAGTGTCCTCTTTCTACCACGCCATTGGCTTTTGAATTATATGGTGAAATTCGAACTTGAGGTATTTTAAGCCTGGTAAGCAATATTTCGAATGCCCCTTTTACCTCAGGACCATTGTCTGTGACTACTTGGGCAACTGTTCCATAGCGACAATAAATTTGCTCCCAAAAGAATTTTGCTAGAGACTTTGCATTAGCCTTCTTGAGTGCTCTTCCTTCAGTGGCGCGAGACAAATCATCACGAGCTGCCACAATATATCTGTATCCCTTCCTTCTGGGCATTAACATAACATCAATGTATACTTTGGAAAATAGGGTGGCTGGAGTTGAAACTGTGAGTGGTATTTCCATTCTTTTGGTATTTCGAATTTGACATTCATGGCAGGATGCCACATGATGTTTCACATCACTATAAAGGTGTGGCCAATAAAAACGGAGTCGCATGGTGTCAAACACTGTTTGGACCCCTCTATGCCCTAATTGTTCATGGGCTTGTTTTAGGAGATGTGTGCGATTTTCACTGCCAAATATTACACGAAGGGGCATTCCATTTTTGTTGCGTTTCCACATTACTCCAGTATTCACATAATATTTGGTAGCCTTTTTAATAAACCGTTTTTGTTCTTGTGGAGTAGAGCTACTGGGAGCTTCCAAGGTTGTGAGGAACCGAAAAACATCTATCAACCCCAATTCTTCCTTCGATAGAATGGTTAAAGTTGAAGCTACTTCTTCTGAGTTTATAATTTTGATGAGCAAAGCAATATCATCCAGCCAGTCATCATTTTCTTCTGGAATACTTTCCCCTTCTCCAAGGGATCTTCTAGAAAGAGCATCGGGTCCTACATGTTTAATACCTGGAACATGTATAAGGGTAAAATCAAACAATAGTATCCCTTGAATCCATCTGTTAATGGCAGCATTGGGTTGAAGGTCAGGCTCATTCAACATGCCTTTGATATATTTTGCATCAACCTCAACTCGTAATTTTCGAACACCAATAAGATGAATACGAAAAGCACGAAGTGCTCGAAATAATCCATATAACTCCAACTTTGGTTGTGAGTATCTGCTTTCTCTTTCATTCATAGGAATAGATCCATAGCGAGCGGGCCTCTTTCTTCCTTGATCATCTACCTGTGACAAAATAAATCCCACAGCATGTAGGCTTGTATCAACGGAAAGTACAACTTCACGATCTGAGGTGTAGTCAATTGGGTTAAGTGCTGGAGCTGAAGACACAAGTTCCTTGAGGGTGTCAAATGCTTCCTGCCGTCTTTCATCCCAGACAAAATCTTCTGTTTTTCTCCATAGTTCTGTGATAGGACGTGCAAGATGTGAGTAATTTCTGATCCAAATACGAACAGTGCCACACAGGCCCATAAATCCTCTTGCCTCTTTAGTTGTGGTTAACCTTGGCCAATTACGGATCTTGGCCACTTTCTCTTCATCAGGTAACCGTCCTTCTGGGGTGCATTTCTGACCAATAATGACCACTTCCGGTCGGCAGATCTGTGTCTTTTTTGCAGAAAAAGTGGCACCTGATTGCTTTATTCGATGCATAATTCGGTTTACATCAACCGCATGTTCCCAGATAAAACGTCGGATTCCAGGGTTCTCTGGTAATGTTTCTGGCTTCCCATCCTCATTTAAGTACTGCGAGGCGGGTCCCTTGATTGGCAAGTCATCTATAAATATATTAGCAACATGTGGTATTTCATCTTGTAAAATGAAAACCATGCATTGTTGGAATTCTGCAGGAGAATTAGTGTAACCGGTAGGCATTGATGTAATCCTCAATAATCCCAATGGAGTGAGGAATGCTGTTAGGTCACGACAAGTGGGATGTACTTTGCGAGCGTCAAATCCCCAAAAAAGGTCAAACACGGTGTAACATTGCCGACCAGCAAATGGTTCGACAAAATCATCTAAGATGGGCGGCAGTCCGGCATCTCGAATTGATACCTTATTTAGAGGCTGCAGATCATGGACGATCCGGAGCTTACCATTTTTTTTAAGTACACAAAACCACCGAGATCTGTATGAAGATTGACTTGGCTCATAGACACCAGCAGCTATTTTCTCCTTTAATAGTTCTATAACTTTATTCCTGATTCCTGGAGGTATTGGGATATTTTTGTACTCCCATGGAGTGTGGGGTACAGTTGGCATGACATAGGGTGAAAAATAAGATTCTTTTAAAGTGCCGCGTTCTGTGTCAACGAAAGCCAATGCCTGTTCGTTGTTTAGCATTACTTGAATAAAAAGTTTTTCTTCTTCTGGGGATAAAAATTTATCTGAATTAATTTCGAGCATATCTAACCGTTCTTGAGTTAAATGTGATGTTGGCACAAATTCTGCCGGGCGCTTAGTGAGTGGCGTTAGACTCTCGAGTAAGTTGGAAGGCATGTGGCGCCTGACACGTGCTTCTTCGGGGAACGTGGTGGACACGGGTTTAATCTTCTTATCCACACGTTTGTAGGCAGTGAAACCTTGAGCTATTTCATTGTTCTCCAAATTGAAATTTTCTGGCACTAGTAGAGCCTCAAAATTATTGTCTTCGAATTCCGTGGGCGAATAGATCCTTAGATCTTCTTCATCCCAATTTATCCTAAATTCCGAATTCATATGAGAAGCTGGCAACTCCCGGTCACGAGTGGGTGGTTTAGAATTTTTCGGGTCTGGCACAGTTACATAAGACACCATGGGGACTTGTTGCTCCAAAGTCTTTGGTGCGAGCACCTCTGACTGGTTGGTAAATGTACATGTCCCGGAACGTCGTATCTTGTAAGTAGTAAGATTGGTGAAAAGTAATTGGAATGTTCCGAAATAAAAGGTGAGTCGAGATTCGACGTATGTAGGTGGAATGTACAGTGCGGATAAAGCGGAAATTAAAAAAATCGAGGCGCAAAATAATGAAACCGGGAATAGCAAATCATAGCAGCGAAGTTTGGATTGTAAAAGGAGAGCTGTAAAATAAATCCTAAGCAGTAGGATAACAAATCGAATGACCAACAAAACGGAAACATTGCAGATGATGTAGATAGTCATGATAGTAGATGAGCAAACATATTTATGAAAAACGTTCAGTGTGCGCAAAGCACTGTGAATGGATTTACCTGGAGCCACGGCGCAAAAATACAAATACATTATATAACACATTCCTTGGATGGCAAAATAGATGTTGATTAGTTCGGTGCATGGTAGAATAATTCGGGACATACATATGGTGGTGGTGGGAGAAAAATTACGTGGCGACAGGAGCGCCGGCGCAGTTAGGGTTATGAAGTCCGGCACAGCTGCAGGTGCCATCGTCGTTGCCCGAGTTGGTTTGAACAGCGAAGTCTTTGGTGGGATTGTCTGATTTTCCTGCTCCAGAGTCATCCTGAAAGTCCTCGTCCATTGCATCCAAAATATCGTTGGCGGATTGACGAAGGGCTTCCTCGTTAGCATGATACTCCCAGTGTTCGTCGTCCAATACCTTAAAAAATGCGAGAGCTTCGTCCTCACGAAACTCATTGTCCAATGCTCCCAACGCGACGAGTTCGCGGACCTCCCAATCGTCGTAGTGAGGGGTTCGAAGGATCTTTTCGAGTTCTTCGGCACGGTCGACCTTGCCCGTTCCATAGAGCATGTAAATGGCGCTTCTGAGAAAGGCAGCTTCGGTGGGTTTGAGAAGAGGATTCCAAACAGGGTGAAGACGCTGCAAGAAGTAAATGCGATCGATTTTAATTGGACTGAGCTGAGAAGAGTTCTCGCTGATGCGTTTGTGCAATGTAAAATGAGGACGCAGGCACTCAGCGATTTGTGCCTTTGAGAGGGTCCTAATAACCGCTTGATATACCGCTTCAATTTCTTTTCGGGCCTTGCGAAGCTCCAAAATACGCTCCTTGAAGTTGCTAGCAGAGGTTTTTGGCACGTCGAGAGGCCAGTCGTGAGTTGGTGCAACTCGTCCTGGAAAGATAAACGGTGCCAAATGCCCGGCAAGTTCTGTAAAAAATCTGGCAAATGAGGTCGAGGCGGGATCCCCAGGCGCGATGATGGAAAGGTTACGAATATCGACGACAATCTGTTTGTGGGTTCCTCCGGTTCTTTTAACAAAATCATTAGCACCTCCCGGGAAATAAGGACGTTCGGCAATTGGAATAGAGCGAGGATCGGATGCAGGGAGAGGCTGGCTCGGGCATTGTGGAATCTTGTTGCTTGGCTGATTATATACTGTGGTCGAGGGTTCCTTTCTGGCAGGAAATGGCTCAAAGTCAATAGATCCTTTCCTAATGTCTTCGTTGGCATATTCCAGGGCACTTTCGACGGAGGTTCCCGGGGCAGTGCGTGGTACCATAGGCGGGCTGTGAGGGAGCGGAGCCCCGGCCAATTCTTCGGCTAAATACATTATGCGCATTAGTCCGGCAACGAGGAGTTGGTTGAGATCTATCTCACCTACTCGGTCTTGTTCCATTTTTGAAAGACGCTTAATGGTTTCTCCGAGACGCTGAGCATAAGCTTTGCTCTCGTCTAGTTGCTTCTTGTCCTCTGACGTGGTGAGTTCTTGGCGGAGGTAAGCTGCCTCGAGCTCTAGACTAGCAATAAGCTCGTCTCTTCCTACCTTGCGCGAACGGCTGAAACGATTGATTCGCTCCGTGTTTGCGTCAAGGATGGGTGAGGCGGGAGCTGTCTTCGTTAGCTCTCCTTGAGATGCTTTGGTATCCTGTACCATTGCATTTCCATCGAGAAGCAGTGCGGGAGTAAGGTAATTAGGCGACGAATGGTCGGAGGGGGTTCTAGCTCCAGTGGATTTACCGCTCTCCGCATCGCTGGTATCTTCACTGGTAGGTTCCAATGGTGGGATATCCTCGTCGAGATTAGGGTTTGACTTGTTCGAGATGTCTGACACCAAATAAACAGTGGTGGGCTCGGGAGGCTGGAACGAATGTGCTGCGAGGGGGGAACTAACAATCGGTGTGTAGCTATCCGAGGCGCGAGGAGAGGTTACTACTGGCTGACCCAATCCCACAGGTCCTAGACCTGGAAGGGTAGCAGTGTTCGCGCCGAGGGGAGCAGAAGGGTTATTTGTAGCTAGAGGAGCTGCGCGATGCTCCATGAGGTTGATGTACGAGTTCTGGAGCTCCATCATAATCTCGTCAGTGGGTGCATTTCCCGCAATCCTGCAGTACGACTCGAAGATGCGCTCGTAAACGTTCCTGTTGATTTTGCACATCGGCCCCGCGTTCTCCTTGTCTTCGTCACTACTCATTTTATTGTTACTCTCGGACTTCGTCTCTGGCCTTACTTCGTTCTCGATGTCCCTCTTAATTTCCTGCCATTCCATCTCAACTTCCATTTCCACGTCGCCTTCCGCATCCAAATCTTCACTCGATCCAATGTCAGTTGAAGTCGTCGAGTATTCATCGCCCGAAGAGGAATCGCGTCGAGGCGAAGCTGGAGGGGATGCGAGAGTAGATTCAGGGAAAGTAATGACGTTCGAAGAAGTAGACACTTTGCTGTTGAAATAGGAAGATTCGATGTTGTCTTTGCCGAAGACGAGGGCAGGATTCTGTTCGGAGCTCGAATATGGTGTCACGGCAGTAGCGGGCGATTGATGGTTCAAAGTTGCGGGTGCGAGGAAAGTTTGAGGCTTGGAGAACTCGGACGGTAGTCTGCCAGGAGCAGATTCCGATTCTTCCCTGATGGAAGTCAGCTTCTGCGGTTCGATCACCGAAGGATTGGGTAGGATAGGAATTTTCGTATCTTC
>Ga0193717_1002350_pt1 | contig 10954 bp, 10 predicted proteins | sample U2c2metaG_FD_145900 | JGI IMG/M metagenome (GOLD analysis project Ga0193717, IMG submission 145900) | Soil microbial communities from a riparian zone of the East river system, Colorado, United States - U2c2 | ecosystem: Environmental > Terrestrial > Soil > Riparian zone | place: USA: East River...
GCTCGGCGGCACGCTGTCGATCGACTCGACCGAAGGGCAGGGCACCACCTTCACCCTGCGCCTGCCGTTCACCCTGGCCGTGACCCAGGCCATCCTGGTGCGCATCGGCGAGTCGCATTTCGCCATCCCGATGACCTCGGTCCAGGGCGTGGCGCGCATTTCGCCTGAAGACATGCTGGCGCGCCTGTCCGAGTCCGACCCGAACTTCAGCTATGGCAACGACGACTACAGCGTGCACGACCTGCCGCAGTTGCTCGGCTTGCCGCCGGTCACCGTGCTCGAGGAAGGCCAGCAGCCGTTGCTGCTGACCCGCAGCGGCGACCTCCGCGCGGCGATCCGCATCGACGAGGTGCTCGGTTCACGCGAAATCGTCGTCAAGCCGGTGGGCCCGCAGGTGAGTTCGGTGCCTGGCATCCTGGGCGCCACGATCATGGGCGACGGCTCGGTGCTGATCATCCTTGACCTGGCGCCGTTGGTCCGCCACAACGTGGCCCGCCGCGCCCAGGCCGCCGACGACCGCACGCTCATCGTGCCGGCGCTGCCCGACGAAATACGCGTGCGTCCGCTGGTGATGGTGGTGGACGATTCCATCACCATGCGCAAGGTCACCGGCCGCGTGCTCGAGCGCAACGAGTTCGAGGTGATGACGGCCAAGGACGGTGTCGATGCCATCGAGAAACTGCACGAACGCGTGCCCGACCTCATGCTGCTGGACATCGAGATGCCGCGCATGGACGGCTATGAGCTTGCCACGCACATGAAGGCCGACGCCCGCCTGCGCGATGTCCCGATCATCATGATCACCTCGCGTACCGGCGAAAAGCACCGGCAGCGCGCCTTCGATATCGGCGTGGAGCGCTACATCGGCAAGCCTTACCAGGAGAACGACCTGGTGGTGCAGATCAACGACGTGCTCGGGGTAACGCATGGCTGACCGCGGCGTCGCCGTCGCCCTGTTGTTCGGTGACGAGGAACTTGGCGCCCAGTTGCGCGCGGCCCTGGTGGAACTGGGTGCGCGCATCGTGCACGAAGGCGCCGTGGCGTCGTTCGGTGCCGAAGAGATCAAGGCCACCGGCGCCGACATCGTGGTGGTGAACCTCGACGACGATGCCGACGAAGAACTCGACCACCTCTACGACGCCATCGACGGCGACCACCCGCGCCTGATGTTCAACGACGCAGCCGCGTCGCGTGGGCTGCAGGGCTGGGATCGCGCGCGTTGGGCGCGCCATCTTGCCGCAAAGCTCCTGGAAGGCACCGACATCGATCCGCCGCGGCCGGCCGATGCCCGGGGCATCGAGCTGCCCGAGCCCCAGGCACCGGCCGTGCACGCGGATACCGCTCATGCCGAGGTGCCGCCGCTGGCCGAGACAGAAGCCAAATCCGAAGAACTGGAAGCCGAACTCGAGGCGCTACTGTCCCAGGACGACGAATCCGCACCCTTCCAGGGCATGGCGCTCGGTGACGACGACGACCTTGATCCGGGCGTCATCGACGTGGAATTGGACGAAGCCGCCGTCAGCGAATACGAGGATCTCGAAGCGACATCGGCATCGCCGCTGGTGTTCAACGAGGATCTAGCCGCCGACCTGGAAACTGAGCTTCCTGCCGGTGACGACTATGTCTTCGGCGACGCCGGCCCGATGGCGCCGCGGCCTGCCGCGCGAGACGAGGCGCTTTCCTTCAGCGCGGAATTCGGCGAACTGGCGAACCTCGCCACCGACACCGAGGCCGAACCTGATTATCTCTTCGGTGCCGCCGACAATAGCGGCAACTCCGCACCTGTCGCCGACTACGTCTTCGATGCCCATGACGACGGCAACGGCGACGACACGGCGCCGGCTCCCGTAGCGACGGTGTCGCACGAGGATTTCGCCGGCCTCTCGCTGATGGACGACGAAGAAGACTTCGGTGAAGCACCGGCGAACAACGTGGCCGCTGCATCCACGACCTCGCCAGACACCAGCCGTTTCAGCCTGGCGCCGATGGTCGATGCCGAAACGGCCAGTGTCCAGCCACCGCCGGACGAGGACATCGTGTTGCCCGAGATCGAATCACGGGCTACCGAGATCGCCCAGCCCATCCCGCCGGACTGGAGCCTGGTCGACGACGAGGAACCGGCCGCAGGCGAAGCGGCACCCGCACCGGTTTCCAATCAGGAACCCAATCCCTTCGGCATCGAGAAGATGTCCGCGGAGGAATTCCTCGCCCCGGAAAGCGACGACGGGGACGACAACCTGCTGGAGCCGGGCCTGGGCCTGGAGCTGGTGTCGATGGAGGAAGCCGTGGCGCCGCGCGCCTCGGACAGCGAGTATTTCGCAGAGACATTCCTGGACAGCGCCGCGGCCAGCGTGCGCCGCGTACTGGCCCTGGTGGTGGCTCAGGACAGCGAGGACGCGGCCCGGTTGTTCCTGGCCTCCGTCCCCTCGCGACTTCCCGCGCTGGTGCTGGTGCTGCAACAGGGTGACGCGGCGGTCTTCGCCCGCGGCCTTGCCGCCACCACGACGCTTCCCTCGCGCGTGGCCGAAGCCGATCGCTTCGCCGCGCAATCGAGCGTGCTGGTGCTGCCGCCCGGCCATCGGTTGGCCTTGCGCCGCGACGGACAGGTAAGCCTTACCCACGATGATGTCGGTGGCGTCGATGCCACCCTTACCCAACTGGCCGCGACCTTCGGTGCCGACCTCACCACGGTGGTCTTCGTCGGCAGTGGACGCGATGGCGTCGCCGGCTGCCAGGCCGTCGCCGATCGCGGCGGCAGGGTCTGGGTGGAAGAACCGGGCGACCGCGCGTCGGCCACCATTGCCGGCATCCATGCCGAGCGCATCGAAAGCTTCACTGGCAGTGTGGCCGCCATGGCCGCGCGCCTGATCGAGGAATTCCCATGAGTGACCTGCTGCCGCGCGAAATCCGTTGCGTGCTGATCCCCAGCGGTGGCGCCCGTCTGCTGCTGCCGAACGCCACGATTTCCGAAGTGATCACGCTGTCCACGCCGGAGCCCGTGGAACATGCGCCCGCATGGCTGCTCGGTCGCATCGCCTGGCGAGGCTGGCGCGTGCCGCTGGTGTCGTTCGCCACGCTCACCGGCATTGATCCGGCGAGCGAAAGCGGCAATTCTCGTGTCGCGGTATTGAAAGCGCTCGGCGGCAACCCGAAGCTGCCCTTCATCGCCGTGGTGACCCAGGGCTTCCCCCGCCTGACCACGCTGAACGCGGAACTGATCCTGCCTACGCACGATGGCTCGGAGCTGCCGTTCGGGGTGCGCGCCAACGTGCTGGTGCGTGACGATACCGCGGTGATCCCGGACCTTGAAGCGATCGAAGCGGAACTCATTGCCGTGCTCGAGGCCGCCTGAGGCGTTACCAGTCGCCGTACACCGATTGCAACGCGGCCAGCGCCGCCAGGCCTGCTGTCTCGGTGCGCAGGATGCGCGGCCCAAGCTGCAAGCCGGTGAAGCCTGCCGAGGCCAGCGCCTCGACGTCGCGCTGGCCCAGGCCGCCTTCGGGCCCCACCACCAGGTAGGCTCCGGCGCTGTCCAGGGCGAGTTCACCCACGCGGCGGCCCTCGCCTGGCATCAGCGCCAGGCGCCGGCGGCCATCGTCACCCAGTGACGCCAGCCACGTGGGCAATGCCACCGTCGGCCATACCACCGGCACCACCGCGCGGCCGCTCTGTTCACATGCGCCCACCACCACGGCCTGCCAGTGCGCCAGGCGCTTCTCCGCGCGGCCGGCATCGAGCTTCACCTCCGAGCGTTCGGTGGTGACCGGCACGATCGCCGCCACGCCCAGTTCCGTGGCCTTCTGCACGATCAAATCCATCTTGTCGCCGCGGGCCACGCCCTGTACCAGCACCAGCGGCATCGGTGATTCATTGCCTGCCGGCGTGGTCGACTCCACCGCCACGCGCAGTTCCCGCTTGCCGGCCTCGAGGAGGCGGCCTGCATAGTGGTTGCCGTCGCCGTTGAACAGGGTGATCGCATCGCCCGCCTGCATGCGCAGGACGCGGCCGACATGGTCAACCGCCTGGCCGGTGATGGTGGCCTCGCTGCCAGCGACGAGGGCTTGCTCCACGTGGACTCGAATGGTTCGCATCGACCCATTGTAGGTTCGTTTCAGGCGACCGCGCGCTCGATCCCGGCGATGGCCACATCCACCAGGTGGTCGATCTCGTCGGTGCCCACCACGTAAGGCGGCATGAAATACACCACGTTACCCAGCGGGCGCAGCAGGGCGCCGTGGTCCAGGCCATGCAGGTACACGCGAAGGCCCCGGCGTTCGCCGGCATCGAAGGGTCGGCGCGTTGCCTTGTCGGCCACCAGTTCCACCGCGGCGATCATCCCTGTCTGCCGGACGTCGGCCACGTGCGGATGGTCGGTGAGCGGCGCCAGCCTCGCGCGCAGGTGAGCGGCCAGCAGGCGGTTGCGCTCGAGCACGGGTTCGTCGGCAAAGATGCGCAAGGTTTCCACGGCCGCGGCGCAGGCCAGCGGGTTGCCGGTGTAGCTGTGCGAGTGCAGGAAGGCCTTGCCGCTTCGGTACTCGTCGTAGAACGCCGCGTACACGTTGCCGGTGGTGAGCACAGCCGACAGCGGCAGGAAGCCGCCGGTGAGACCCTTGGAAAGGCAAAGGAAATCGGGTGTGATCGCCGCCTGCTCGCAGGCGAACAGGGTGCCGGTGCGCCCGAAGCCGACGGCAATCTCGTCAGCGATCAGGTGCACGTGGAATTCGTCGCACAGCGCACGCAGCCCCGTGAGGTAACTGGCATCGTGCATGCGCATGCCGCCGGCGCACTGCACCAGCGGTTCCACGATCACCGCGCAGCATTCGTGGGCGTGCCGTTCCAGCACCGTGCGCATCTGGCCCAGGCGGCGTGCGGCTACCTGCACGGGTGTCTCCCCGGGCTCGCCTTCATAGGCATCGGGGGAAGGTGCGAGCTCCGGGTGCAGCAACAACGGCGCATAAGTACGGCGGTAGAGCGCCACGTCGCTCACCGACAGCGCGCCCAGTGTTTCGCCGTGGTAGCTGCCGGTGAGTGCGATGAAGCGGGTCTTTTCGCCGTGGCCGATGTTTTGCCAGTAGTGGAAGCTCATCTTCAGCGCCACTTCGATCGCGGCCGAGCCATTGTCGGCCAGGAACACGCGCTCGAGGCCCGGCGGCGCCACGCGGAGCAAGGACTCGGCCAGTTCCACCGCAGGTTCATGGGTGAACCCGGCGAAGATCACGTGTTCGAGGGTATCGACCTGCTTTTTAACCGCTGCGCCGATGCGCGGGTTGGCGTGGCCGAACAGGTTCGTCCACCAGCTGCTGATGCCATCGAGGTAGCGGCGGCCCTCGGCATCGACCAGCCATGCCCCTTCGCCACGCACGACAGGTACCATGGGGATCGTTTCGTGGTCGTGCATCTGCGTGCAAGGGTGCCAGAGCACGGCAAGGTCGCGCGTGGCAAGTGACGCGCTGGATGGGTTCAAGGCGTGATGGTTCATCCACCCATGATGACACTGGAGACGATCAACGTGGCAGGAGCAGGCGGTTGAAACGGCGTACCGGCATGGTGGTGTTGTTGGCGGTGCTGGCCATGTTTGCGCTTTTCTGGGCGCTGCCGGCGCGCTGGGCGCTACCCCTGTTACAGCAGCGCATGCCTGGCGTGCACCTGGATGGCGTCGGTGGCAGCCTCTGGCAGGGCCACGCCGAGAGCGTCAGCGACGACAAGGGCCGCCTGCTCGGCCGCGTCGATTGGACCCTCTCGCGCCGCGTGGTATTGGGCCAACTCGCCTTCGCCTTCGATTTCCACGGTCCGGCGGGGACAGCCGGCGGTGAACTGGAAGGCAAGGGCGACGTGCAGGCCTGGCGCCATGTCCGGTTGGACCTGGACATCAGCCGCCTGAAGCTGCCGCCTGCCTGGCGCATGGAAGGCGCCACCGGACGCCTGTCGGGTACCTTCGACACGGTGACCTTGCATTCGAACTGGCCGCAGGACCTCACCGGCACGCTGCGTTGGCGCGACGCCGCGGTGACGTCGCGCGGCGAGACGGTGAAGCTTGGCGACCTGCGCGCCGACCTCGCGGGCATGGCCAATGTCATCCACGGTGAACTGCGCGACGAGGGCGATGGCCCGGTAGCATTGCAGGGCAACCTGCTGGTGGCACCGATCGGCTGGCGGCTGGCGGCCAACCTTCGTCCACGCCACGCCGATGCCGCGCTTGACCGCGTGCTTGCCCGATGGGCACGCCCGGCCGCCGACGGCAGCTACCCCGTCAACCTGCATGCGGGCGTGGTGCCCGCGGAGGCACCATGAGCATCATCGACGACGCCACCCTGGACCACGCGCTTGCCGGCGCCCTGGAGGCTGCCGAGGCTGCCTCCGCCATCATCTGCCACTACTGGCGCGAAGGCGTCGCGGTGGAGCTGAAGGACGATGCAACGCCCGTCACCATCGCCGACCGCGAGGCGGAGCAGGCCATCCGCCAGGTGCTTGCCCGTACCTTGCCGGAGGCCTCCATCCACGGCGAGGAATTCGGCCGCGGCGACGACCGCCCACTGACCTGGCTGGTGGATCCGCTCGACGGCACCAAGAGCTTCGTCCGGCGCACGCCGTTCTTCTCCACCCAGATCGCCCTGATGGCCGGCTCCGAACTGGTGCTTGGCGTGTCCAGGGCGCCGCTTTATTGCGAAACCATGTGGGCGCGGCGCGGTGGCGGCGCGTGGCTCGATGGCGAACGCGTGCACGTCGCTGCCACGTGCAGCCTCGACCAGGCGTCGGTCTCCACGGGCAACGTGCGTAGCCTCACTTCAGGTAGCGGGTGGGATGCCCTGGGCGCGTTGATCCGCGACACCAACCGCATCCGCGGCTACGGCGATTTCTGCCACTACCATCTGTTGGCGCGTGGCGGGTTGGATCTGGTGATTGAATCGGACGTCAATATCCTGGACATCGCAGCCCTCGCGGTGATCGTGCGCGAAGCGGGCGGCATCTTCACCGACCTTGACGGTGGCGAGCTGGATATCCATACGCGCAGCGTGCTTGCCGGCGTACCGGCCATCCATACACTCGCCGCCCCGCGGCTGCGCGGCGCTACAATACCCTGATGAACAAGCGCCCGATCATCCACGCCACGCGGGACGTCACCGACAGCCATTTCCTGCACGTGGAGGCGGTGGACCTTGAATTCTCCAACGGTCAGCGCCGCACCTACGAGCGCATGAAAAGCTCGGGCCTGGGCGCGGTGATCATCGTGCCGATGCAGGACGACGAAACCGTGCTGCTGGTGCGCGAATACGGCGTGGGCGTGGAACGTTACGAACTTGGCCTGCCCAAGGGCCGGCTCGACCGCGGCGAAACCGTGCTCGAGGGCGCCAACCGCGAGTTGAAGGAAGAAGTGGGCTATGGCGCACGGGAGCTTAAATCCCTGGGCGTGCTGTCGCTTTCGCCCTCGTACATGACCCACCAGACCCACGTGGTGCTGGCACGCGACCTGTATCCCGAACGCCTGGAAGGCGACGAGCCGGAAGAACTCGAAGTGCTGCCGTGGAAGATGTCCGACCTGCACACGTTGCTCGGCCGCGAGGAAGTGAGCGAGGGCCGTTCCATCGCCGCGCTGTTCATGGCCCGCGAGTTCCTCGCCGGCAGGTTCCGGCCAGCGTGAGTGCAGCCTTGCATCTGCTCGAGCCGTTGGCCGCACTGGCGCGGCGCGCCGGCGATGCGGTGATGGACGTTTACGCCAGCGATTTCGCCGTGCATTGCAAGGACGACGATTCCCCCGTCACCGCCGCCGACCTTGCCGCCCAGCGCGTGATCGTCGAAGGCCTGGCAACGTTTGCGGAGATCCTTCCGGTGGTTTCCGAGGAAGCCACCGCGGCGCGCTGGCACGAACGCCGCCAGTGGCAGCGCTACTGGCTGGTGGATCCCCTCGACGGCACGCGCGAATTCATCAAGCGCAATGGCGAGTTCACCGTGAACATCGCCCTGGTGGACGGCCACGATACCGTGGCCTCGGTGGTGCTGGCGCCGGCCAGCGGCGATGGCTATCTCGCCGCGCGCGGTGCAGGCGCCTTCCGCCAGCAGGCCGCGGGCGGTCCCCTTACCCGCATACGTGCGCGCAGCAAGGCGCAGCCGCCGCTCCTGGCCGGCAGCCGTTCGCATGGGCTTGGACGCCTGGCCGGCATGCTCGAGCCCCTGGGTGCCTACGACACCTTCGCACTCGGCTCGTCGCTGAAATTCTGCGTGATCGCCCGCGGCGATGCCGACGCCTACCTGCGCCTGGGGCCAACCTGCGAATGGGATACCGCCGCCGGCCAGTGCGTGCTCGAAGAAGCCGGTGGCAGCGTGGTCGATCTTACCGGCCAGCGCCTGCGCTACAACACGCGCGATAACCTGGTGAATCCTGAATTCCTCGCCATTGGCGATACCGGCTTCGATTGGCTCAGCCACCTGGCCGCTACATAGCAAGGCATCCGATGGCACATCCCGACATCACGCCCCTGGCCGACATCATGGCGCGCCTGCGCAACCCGGAAACCGGTTGCCCATGGGACGTAAAACAGACCTTCGCCACGATTGCGCCGTACACCATCGAAGAAGCCTACGAGGTGGCCGACGCCATCGACCGCGCCGACCACGGCGCCCTTCGCGACGAGCTCGGCGACCTGCTGCTGCAGGTGGTATTCCACGCACGCATGGCCGAGGAAGCGGGCCACTTCGAACTGCGTGACGTGATCGAAGGCATCTGCGCGAAGATGATCCGCAGGCATCCGCACGTATTCGGTGACCAGCGCTACGCCGATCTTGCCGAGCAATCGCGCGCATGGGACCAGATCAAGGCCGACGAGCGCGCCGCCGATGGCCACGACGACACCAGCGCGCTGGCTGGCATCGGGCGCGGGCTGCCCGAGTGGCAGCGCGCGTTGAAACTGCAAAAGCGCGCCGACAACACCGGCTTCCGCTGGCCCGACCACCGCGGCGTGCTCGACAAGCTCACCGAGGAACTGGAAGAAGTGCGCGAGGCGTTCGACGAAGGCGCCGATCCCGCCCACCTGGCCGACGAGATCGGCGACGTGCTGTTCGTGGCGGTGAACCTTGCCCGGCACGCCAAGGTGGACGTGTCCACGGCGCTGCGCGGGGCCAATGCCAAGTTCGAGAGGCGATTCAGGCACATGGAGGCACTGGCGGCCTCTTCCGGCCGGGAATTCTCCGCCTTGTCCCTGGCCGAACAGGAAGCCCTCTGGCAGCAGGCCAAGACGGACCTCTCCTAGTTCAAACCTTTTGCCCGCCGCCGGCATCGATACCTGTGACCTTATTGCTGGCATCGGAGTCAAGACATGCGCAAGATCATCCTGCTTTGCATCGCCCTGGCGGTGATTCCCTTCGGCGCCCGTGCCGAGATGCCCTGTGCGCATTCGGCGCAACGGAACCTTGATGCCGACCTTGCCGGCGTGAGCCTGGTTCGCGTGGTGACGCGGAGCCACGACCTGAAACTCGATGGTGGCAGCGGCGCCGCGTTGGCCCTGCGCGGCACCGCCTGTGCCTCGAGCCAGGCAGGCCTGGATCCGCTTACCGTGCAGCAGCACCGCGAAGGCAGCACGCTGGTGATCACCTTGGGTGCCGACCGTGGCTCGGTCGACGGCGGCTTCGGTGGCTTCTACGCATACCTGAAAGTGAACGTGACGATGCCTGCGAATATCCCCGTGCGTCTTGAATCAGGCTCGGGCGATGCAGAGATCCGGCACGTGGCGGCACTGGAGGCCAGCACAGGTTCCGGTGACATCAACGTCAGCGACGTCGCAGGCGCGGTCAGCGCGAGCTCAGGTTCCGGCGACCTGACCATCGAGCGCGTCGGCAGCATCCAGCTGCAAGGCATCGGTTCGGGCGATGCGAAGATGCACGGCGTGCGCGGCCCGGTGACGGTGGGCAGCGTAGGTTCCGGCGACCTGGAATTCGGTGATATCGGTGGCAGTGTCGAAGTCGATTCCATCGGCTCGGGCGACATTACCGCCCGTGGCATCAAGGGCAGCCTTACCGTGCATTCGAAGGGTAGCGGTGACGTTGACTATGCCGACGTCAGCGGCAAGGTCGACGTGCCCTCGCGCAACTGATCAGCTCCCGCGCAACAAGGCCAGCGGGGACGTGCGCGTGACGCGCCGCGTTCCCGCCAGGCCGATCAGCATCACCACGATGCCAGCGGCGGCGGAGGCCGCCGCCAACGGCATCAATGGCGGGATGAAGCCATCGATGTGGAAGACGGCGCGGCCAAGCCACCATCCCGCGCCACCGGCGCCCAGCGCGGACGTGAGCCCCGCCACCAGGCCCAGCATGGCGAATTCGCATGCCGCCGCCAGGCGAAGCTGCGAGCGATGCGCCCCCAGGGTTCGCAGCAAGGCTGCTTCATGGCGGCGCTCCTGCGCGCTCGCTGCCATCGCCGCGGCCAGCACCAGCGCACCGGCGCCCAGGCTGAAACCCAGCACCCAGCGCACCGCCGAACCCACGCGGTCGACGATCTCGCGCACGCGGTCGAGCAGGGAATCGACATCGATCAGGCTGAGGTTGGCGTAGTCGCGCGAAAGCTTCGCCAGGGCATCGGCATGGCCGCGCGCCACATGGAAGCTTGCCAGCCACGTATGCGGGAGGTCCGCTGCGTGGGCAGGATCCAGCAGCAGGAAGAAATTGACGCGGAAGGAACTCCAGTCGACCTTGCGTACGCTGCCGACCTTCGCCTCGATGGTCGCCTCGCCGATCGCAAAGCTCATGCGGTCGCCGATCTTCAGCTGGTACATGTCGCGCCAGCTCTCATCCACCGAGACCTCGGCCGCCGTCGCATTGGCACCGGGCCAGCTACCCGCCACCACTTGGTTGGAAGGCGGCAGCGCCTCGCTCCAGGACAGCCGCAACTGGCGGTCGGCCGACTCTTTGGCCCGCTCATCCTTTAGCGGCAGCTGGTCGACGGGTACGCCGTTGATCGCGGTGA
>Ga0193717_1002351_pt1 | contig 10953 bp, 7 predicted proteins | sample U2c2metaG_FD_145900 | JGI IMG/M metagenome (GOLD analysis project Ga0193717, IMG submission 145900) | Soil microbial communities from a riparian zone of the East river system, Colorado, United States - U2c2 | ecosystem: Environmental > Terrestrial > Soil > Riparian zone | place: USA: East River...
CGATGGCGGTGACGGGGGGGTAGCTGGACCAGTCGAGGTAGGCCCGGCCGAGCCAACTCTGTTTGGCGCGGAGGGTGGCGAGGGTGGTGGGGGGCTTGTGGAAGAGATCGGCCTGGGTGTTGGTGGCGAGGGTGTTGCTGAGGGTGTCGGCGGTGGAGAGCTGGTAGAAGTGCGGGGTTTCGGTGATGGTCTGCCAGCGGAAGGGGTTGATGGGGTAGGGGTCTGCGGTGACACGGAGGATACGGGCGTTGTTGTAGTCACCGCTCCGGGCCAGTTGGATGGCCTTCTGGCGCTCGAAGGCGCGTAGACCCCAGAGGGTGACGATGGAGGCAAGGGCGAAGATGGCCCAGCCTCGGCCGCGGAAGGGGGAGCGGCGGGCTCCTACTTCGCTGCCGACGAGGCCGAAGAGAGCCGGGGCCACGAGTGCCGCCAGAAGCAGAAGGAAGATGACAGGCTCGAAGATGAAGACGAAGGAGCCGGCGTACCAGTGGGGATCGAAGGGGAAGAAGGGACGGAGGCCGTAGTTATTGGTCCAGTCGAGGAAGAGATGGCTCAGAAGGGCTATGAGGGAGAAGAGGTAGAGGCGAGTCCAGTGGATGGGGGCCTTTTGTTGCAGAGGTTTGTTTCGCCTCAGACGCCAGCGGTGGACGAGCCAGATGACGCCTACGACGACTGCCGCTTCGAGGGGGAGGCCGATGAGAGTGTGGGTCCAACCGCGGTGGTGCTGGAAGGCGGCGATGGGTCCGCCGAACGACCAGAGGACGTCGAGGTCGGGGGCTTCGGCGGCGAGCGTCATGGCTACCGTGGCGTAGGCGGCCTTGCGGTTGAAGCCGGCACGCGAGAGGACGGCTCCGGTCATGAGGTGGGTCAGGGGGTCCATTGGGTCCAGCATATCGCGTGGGTGTAAGAAGCTATGGATGGAGCCCGGGATATTCGACTTGAGAGGGAAACTCCCGAAGGAGTAAGGTGTTGCGTACAACGATGTGGGCGTGGGGGAGGTTCATCATGCGGCGTTCTTCCGTGGTTTTAGCGATGCTTTTCGTGAGCGTTGAATTGTCGGCACAGACGAACTATCGCATCCCTCCTGTGCAGTTCATGGAGGCTCCGGCGCAGGGTGGTTGCCCGGCGGGTTTCTCCGTTGAGCGCAGATCGACGCTGAACGTGGTCGAGACGAAGGGCGCAGCGGAGAGGCGTAAACTGCAGGGACTCGAGGTCAAGCTGGGTCGGAAGGACGCTGCTGGGATTGTGTCGGCCGATGTGACTGTGCATGGCTATTCGGCAAAGCAGCGTGTGATGCCTACTGTTAGCGGCGCGGATCCGGACGCTTCGGAGAGCTTCCGGATTAACGGGGATGCTGCGAGCCTTCTTATCAAGGAGATCTGGATGCATCGGGTGAATACGGTGAGCTGGGTCGAACTCAACGAGGTTGAGTATGCGAATGGCTTTGTGTGGCACTCGTCCGCTAATGCAAGGTGCAGCGCGGTGCCGAGTAAGTTTCTGCTGGTTGCGGACGGGCGGTGAGGGTTGGGCCGCCTATGTTGGAAATATGCCAGCTCTTCCTGCAACAGAACCGGAGATGGATGAAGCTGTTTCGGCATCTTTCCTGCTACCTGGAACATTTCGCCACTTAGGAGGCGAGCTTCGGGGTGAACGCTTCGTGAATCACATCAAGCGTGCGCTGGGCTGATACCGGGACGCTGTACAAGTAGCCTTGACCCTGCTCGCAACCGTTGCTGACCAAAGAGGCTTGCTGTTCAGAGTCTTGAATTCCCTCGGCGGCGATGGTGAGGCCGAGACCATGTGCGAGGCCGACCAGCGCGCGGACGATCTCGGCACTCTCCTGCTCGGAGACCATGGCGCGGATAAAGCTGCTATCGATTTTGATCTTGTCCAACTTGAAGTTGCGCAGGTGATAGAGGCTGGAGTAGCCGGTGCCGAAGTTATCCAGCGCTATCCTGACGCCGGCCTCACGCAAGGCTCCGAGGATATGTTTGGCAGCTTCAAGATCGCGAACGAGAGCACTTTCGGTGATCTCGATCTCCAGCCTCTCGGGAGGAAGGCCGGACTCCTGGAGGATCTGGATTACACGTGCAGTCAATGTCTTATCTTTGAGCTGACTGGAGAGGACGTCCATAGACAGCACGATCTCGTATGGCCACTGCGCGGCCGCAGTGCAAGCCTGACGCATGATCTGATCGGCCAACTCATGGATGAGTCCACTCTCCTCTGCGATTGGAATGAACCGGTCAGGCGCGACCTCTCCGAAGGAGGGGTGAATCCAGCGTGGAGACGCTTCGAAGCCTACGATCATCCTGGTTTTGAGATCGACGGAGGGCTGGAAGTAAGCCTGAATATCGCCGTTGACGACTGCGGCGCGGAGCTCCTGTTCCAGCCACTGGCGTTCCTGAACACGCTTATCCATCTCTTCCTCGAAGAAGCGTACCGCGGATCTGCGCTCTTCCTTGGCGCGGTAGAGCGCGAGGTCTGCTTTTCTCAATGCCTGCTCGGGCGTGGACGCATCATCGGGTATGAGGGAGATACCGATGCCGGATCCGACCTGATGTTTCGTATTGCCCGTGGACATGGGAGCTGCAAGAGCTTCGATGACGCGAAAGGCAACGTTCGTCGCGGCCTCGGAGCTGGAGAGGTGCAGCGCGAGGACAGCGAACTCGTCGCCGCCTAAACGGGCTATGAGGTCTCCGTCTCGCATGGCGCCGAGGAGGCGTTGCGCGGTAAGGACGAGGACCTCATCCCCAATACCATGGCCATGGACATCGTTGATCTGTTTGAAGCCGTTCAGGTCCAGAAGAAACACCGCATGAACGGCACCTTCGCGTGGAGGAGCGGCAGCGGCGGCCTTGAGCGCGTCGTCGAACTGGCGACGATTGGCGAGGCCGGTGAGGGGATCCCTGAATGCGAGTTCGCGTGCGTGCTGCTCTGCTGCGACGCGGCGGGCAGTCTCTCGCTTCTGCTCGAGGTAGCGACGTACGGAGAACAGCAGGAGGCCGACAGTTACAACCGCGCCGAGGAGCAGCGCCTCATCAAGCTCGATCGTCTGCTCGTGCGGCGTGGCGTTATGGGCTGTGAGGAAGAAGTCAAATTCGAAGGCTAGATATAGCCCAACAACAAGAACCGCAATGATCAGCGATAGTTCCTTGAGGCTTGTGCGGTGACGAATCATGAAAGTCCTTACTCGTGCGAAATCCATAGAACTGCTCTCCAACGCAAAAGTGTTATCGTGAGGTTCGACACCACGCAAAAACTGTCATTCTTCAACTTATTTCGTGAACAACGGGATTGTGGATGCATTGCGGGTGATTCCTATTATCGCCTTGAAAGGTTATTCAATTCTCTCTCCCATTGCCTTGAGACAATTACAACTTTGGGTGTAGAGCTTAGGGCTGAATTGGACGATTTGTGGATGCACGTGGAGGAATGATGGAGCTTCCTTGTACTGAGCTGGAGATTGATGAGTTTCTTGCGGCGTTTGAGGGTTGCACGCTGCCTAAGGAGCGGTGGACGCATGGGGCGCATCTGCTGACGGGAGCCTGCTACGTGCATCGTCTTGGGGCTGAGGAGGCGCTGGAGCGCATGAGGACCTGCGTTCGGCGCTACAACGAGTCGGTAGGTGGAAAGAATACCGAGACCAGCGGATATCACGAGACGATTACGGTGATGTGGATCAAGCTGCTGGATGGGTTGCGGCGGGAGTCGGGGGTGATGGAGCGGGCGGCGTTTGCGGCTCTGGCAGTGGAGCGGTTTTTGGGGCGGCGGGATATCTTTCGGGAGTACTACGACTTCGATCTGGTGGGGTCGAAGGAGGCTCGACTGGGATGGGTGGAACCTACTCTGAGAGGGCTTGACTCCTGATTGGGGTGGGGTTGCCCTTTGAGCTGAGGTCACAGACGGGAGCGACTTTGTTTTTGGCAGGATAACTAAACAGTGCGGAGGGTTGCTTCAAAGAGAAAGAATCGATATAGCCAAACAATGTGAAAGAAGGACCAGGCAATCAGTGAGGCGGTGAATAGGCAATACCACCTACCCGTGTCATAAAAATGCCTCAGCATCAGGAAGAGATAGACACCAAAACAAATTTGAAGCGTGGCGGAGGCGATGCCGTCGTTCGTGACAAACGAGGCAGGGATGTTTAATGCTATGAACAACCGTATGAGCACGACCGTCGCGAATGGAAGAATTACACCAAGCAACAAAAGGTTGAAAGACCAGAAATGCGTCGCAACGACGACATGCTCAATCAAATACTTCCTCTCCTTGAAGAAGAGTGCGTAGAACAAAAGGGCAAAGATTGGGATGAGCAAGAAGATCAGCGTTTTTGAAAGAACGCCGGTCCTTTGGTTGTATTTATTCTCGAGTGCCTCGTAGCTGATCTGCTTTTTTTGCAGTGTTTGATTGATTCGCGCGCTCGCGTACTTCGCGTAGTAGTTATTCATGTGAAGCTGAGTGGCTAGCGGTGTCGTAAACGTGGTGGCGTGGAATAGAGTAAGCGAAAAGTAATAGATGACGTTCAGAAATACGAATAGTTGAAGCGGCTTCATGTAACGCACTCTACGTCCCTGGAAGTATTCCCTGCTCAGATAACCAGGCCGGCTTAGGACGAACCATACACTTCGGACAACCTTGGATTCCAAGAGGGTGACTGTCGTGAAGACGTCTTCTGCATAGGGAAGCAGCGAATAATTTTGATTTGTCACCTCTTTTTCACCACAGCTGCTGCAAAAAGTCCCGACGGTTTCAGTGCCGCAGGAAGGGCACGCAAAGCTGGATCTCGGAGCGAGGTGATCAGGCTTGATTGCTCGGAGCTGATCTTTCGGTTCTAGCGTGTGGTGTTCCATAACGCTCGCTCATGGACTGGCCCGGATTCTACACCCCGCGAATGAGGGTAGGAGGCCGGATGGGCACTGATGAGAATGGCATAATGGTGTTCGATTGACATGGTTTGGGTGGTTGAGCGCTCTTTATAATCGACTCCATGGCGACCGCACTTACGCCCGACCAAGAGATACAGGCGCTACGCGATGAGCTTCGCCATCACGAGCATCTTTACTATGTCCTCGATTCGCCTGAGCTGACGGATGCGCAGTACGACGCGCTGATGAACAAGCTGAAGAAGATCGAGGGGGCGCATCCAGAGTTCGTGACGCCGGACTCGCCGACGCAGCGAGTGGGGGGCAAGCCTCGCGAGGGGTTCGTGAAGACGGCGCACTCGCGGCCGATGCTGTCGCTGGACAATGCTTACAACGAAGAGGAGCTGCGGGCGTGGGACCAGCGGGTTCGGGCAGGGTTGCGGGCTTCGGAGATGGTGCGGTATGTGTGTGAGCTGAAGCTGGATGGGCTTTCGATGGCACTGCATTATGCGGCGGGGGCGCATGGGAGTGCTCATCTGGAGCGCGGGCTGACGCGGGGGGATGGGTCGGTCGGCGAGGATGTGACGACGAATGTGCGTACGATCCGGTCGGTTCCGCTGAGTGTTTCGGCGGCGAAGCTGAAGGATGCGGGGCAGCCGCAGAGCTTTGAGGTGCGGGGCGAGGTAGTGCTGCCGCAGGCAGCGTTCTTGAAGCTGAATGAGGAGAGGGAGGCCGCTGGAATGACGCCGGCGGCCAATCCGAGGAATGCGGCGGCGGGGACGATTCGGACGCTGGAGCCGAATATCGTGGCGCAGCGGCGGCTTGATTTCTATGCTTACTTCCTGCTGCAAGGGGGAGAGACGCTGCTGCCAACGCACTCGGGGACGCTGGATGCGTTGAAGACGGCCGGGTTTCGTGTGAATCAACATGCGAAGGCAGTGGGGACGATCGATGAAGTGATTGCGTTTATTGCGAAGGCGGAGCCGCTGCGGGACTCGCTGGGGTATGAGATCGATGGCGTCGTCATCAAGGTGGATGCTACGGCGCAGCAGCGGCGACTGGGGTTTACGGGGAAGGCTCCTCGATGGGCGATTGCGTACAAGTTTGCTGCTCGGGCGGGGATTACGAAGCTGGAGGATGTGCTGTTTCAGGTGGGAAGGACGGGTAAGGTGACTCCGGTTGCGGCGCTGGCTCCGGTGTTTATTGGTGGGACTACTGTTACGCGGGCTACGTTGCATAATGCCGATGAGATTGAACGGCTAGGTGTACGCATTGGGGACTTTGTATCGGTGGAGCGCGGCGGGGATGTGATTCCGAAGATCGTTGAGGTCGTGGAGGATAAGGCGCATCCGCGAGGGAAACAGGAGATTGTGTTTCCTGAGAGGTGTCCGGAGTGTGGGAGTGAGCTGGTGAAGGCGGAGGGGGAGGTGGACTGGCGGTGCGTGAATGCGGAGTGCCCGGCACGGCTACGAGAGGAGTTGCTGCACTTCGCGGCGCGGGGGGTGATGAATATCGAAGGGCTGGGCGATGCGATGGTGTCGCAGCTGCTGACTGCAGGGTATGTGAAGGGGATTGCTGATCTTTATGAGCTGAAGAAGGAGCAGTTGCTGGCGCTGGAGCGGGTAGGGGAGAAGTCGGCGCAGGCGCTGCTGGATGAGATTGAACGGTCGAAGGGCGCTCCGCTGGCGCGGGTGCTGTTTGGGTTGGGAATTCGGTTTGTGGGGGAGCGGACGGCTCAGTTGCTGGCGACACACTTTGGTTCGATTGATGCGTTGATGGCGGCTACGGCGGAGGAGTTGGAGGCGGTGAACGAGGTGGGGCCGCGGGTGGCGCAGGCGATCGCCGAGTTCTTTGCGGAGCCGCGGAATCGTGCGTTAGTGGAGCGGCTGCGTAAGGAAGGGCTGACGTTTACGGCGGAGAAGCGGGTGACGACTTCGACGCTGGAAGGGCTGACGTTTGTGCTGACTGGGACGCTGCCGAATCTTACGCGTGAGATAGCGAAGGAGAAGATCGAGTCTGCGGGTGGGCGGGTTTCGGGGAGTGTGAGTAAGAAGACCAGCTATGTCGTCGCGGGGGAGGAGGCGGGGTCGAAGCTGGACAAGGCAACTTCGCTGGGGGTTCCGGTTCTAAATGAGTCGGGGTTGCTGGAGTTGCTGGAGCGTGAGACAGCCGGAGCTTAGACGTTTGCGAGAACGACAACAGCAAGGACAGCTGCGGCTTAATCCTGTCTAACTATTTGTTTTGTTGCTGCACGAAGATTTATTTGCAGGTAGCCGGAAGAGCTGTGAGTAGGATTCGGTGTGTGATAGCATCCGTGTCTCCATTGGGGAGTCCCTCCGGATGATCTGAATTGGGGCGTCCTGAGTGGGATGAGTTGTAGTTGGAAGTGCGGCAATCGATTTGCCGCGAAGAAGTAAAAGTGCTGGTGTCTCCATGCATTGTGCGGACGGCAGAACGATGAAGTTAGCTGCAAAGAGCTGGCAGACACACCCTCGCGAACAACGATGCGCCCTCTCCCTGCCTTGTGTATGCCGCTCCAGAGAAGATAGCGGAGGATCTTGCGATGAAAGCATATTTGGGAACTGATATCCGCAACGTAGCCATAGTGGGGCATGCACATAGCGGGAAGACGACTTTGATCGCCGCTCTGCTGCATGCCGCGAAGATGACTGCTACGTTGGGCCGGGTGGAAGATGGGTCGGCCGTTACCGCATACGACGAAGAGGACATTGCGCGGCACACGACGATGTCGAATGCGGTGGCGTTCGCGGAGTGGGATGGGGTGAAGATCAATCTGTTGGATACGCCTGGATTCCATATGTTTGTGCACGAGGCCCGCGGGGCAATGCTGCCGGTGGAGACAGCCGTCGTGGTAGTGAATGCGCGGATGGGCTCGGAGGCAGTGACAGACCGAGTCTGGAAGTATGCCGCGGAGGTGAATCTTCCACGGGTTGTGGTGATCAATCAGTTGGACCATCCGAAGGCAGATAGCAGGATAGGCCGTCACCAGATGATAGAGACTTTGCAGGAGAGGTGGGGTCGGCAAGTGGTCCCGGTGCAGCTCCCGATCGTGGATCAGCACGGCTTCCATGGCGTGGTGGACCTGGTGACGATGAAGGCGTTTTTCTATCAGCCGGATGGCGATGGGCGGGGAGAGGTCGGGAAGATTCCCGAACAGGTGGCCGCAGATGCGAAGGCCGCGCACGAGACGCTGGTGGAGTTGGTAGCCGAGGGCAAGGATGAGCTGATGGAGGAGTTCTTCAGCGTCGGCACAATTCCGGAGCCGCATCTGATTGCAGCTCTCCACGAGGCAATTCGCGAAGACAGGATCTTTCCGGTGCTCTATGCGAGCGGATTGAGGAATGTGGGCACCGATCATCTCCTTGATTTTCTGAAGGTGTATGCTCCTGCTCCGGTGGAGCGGGAGCCGTTGGCTGTGCGTGCGTTTCAGCGGACTGCGGCACGGCATAGCAACGGCGAGGCCGACATCTCAGATCTGGTGAGCCAGGAAGAGATGGTGATGCGGCGAATGGAGGACAAGGAGCCACTGGCGTTGTATGTCTACAAGACGATGACGGACCCCTTCGCCGGGAAGATCTCGTTCTTCAAGGTAGTGAGCGGCGTCGCGAAGAACGACATGACCGTGCAGAATTTCACGCGGCAGGAGGCAGAGCGGCTAACGCATCTCTCGATCATGCAAGGGCGGAAAGCCGTGGAGGTGCAGGAGCTTCATGCAGGCGATATGGGTGCAGTGGCCAAGTTGCGCACGACGCTGACCGGAGACACGCTGGGAGACAAGGCGCATGAGATCTTCCTGGAGCCGGTACCGATGCCGGAGCCGGCGATGATGTACGCTATTGAGCCGAAGTCGCGCGCGGATGAGGACAAGCTGGCGCCCTCCCTGCACAAGCTGATGGAAGAGGATCAGATGGTGCGGTTCTTCCGCGATCCGCAGACGAATGAATTTCTGGTCGCGGGTGCGGGGCAGCCTCATATAGAGGCGATCGTCTCCAAGCTGAAGCGGCGATACCATACGGAGGTGACACTGAAGGCTCCGAAGGTTCCCTATCGGGAGACGATTCGCGGGAGGGCCGAGGCGCAGGGCCGGCACAAGAAGCAGACAGGCGGACATGGACAGTTTGGCGACTGCAAGATTCGCATGGAGCCACTGCCGCGCGGTAGCGGTGTCGTGTTTGAGAACGATATCTTTGGAGGAGCAATTCCGCGACAGTTTGTCCCGGCGGTGGAGAAGGGGATTCACGAGTCGGCGGCGCGCGGCTATCTGGCGGGGTATCCGGTAGTCGATATCAAGGTGACTGTCTTCGACGGCAGCTATCACGACGTGGACTCGAGCGAGATGTCGTTCAAGATGGCGGCACACGTTGCGTTCCGCAAGTGCATGGAGCAGGCGAAGCCGGCACTGCTGGAGCCGGTGATGCGGGTGGAGATCGATTCTCCCGATGAGTTCGCTGGAGCGTTGATGGCTGACCTGAATGGACGTCGCGGACGAGTGCAGGGGATGGAGAGCGCGGGCGCGGGAACGATCGTCCGGGCTGAGGTGCCAATGGCCGAGATGCTGAGCTATGGCACGACCCTTACCTCCATTACGCAAGGCCGAGGCAGCTTCCGGATGGAGATGGACCATTACGATGTAGTCCCGCAGTTGCTGTCGGAGAAGATACTTGCCACGGCGAAGAAGCCGCTGCATGACGATGCGGCAGAGTAGCTTCCCATCATCGGCGACGGCAACCTGGTCCTCTTCTCGTACCGGAAACAAACGGCTTTGGGGTCTGATAAGGGGGTACCCCCCCCTCCCCCCTTACATTGGCGTAAAGTGCTTTGATTCAGACATTTACGTGGACATTTGCCTGCAAAGTCGTGCAAGGAAAAGGGTTATGGCTAAAATCGTCTCCTGATTGAAGTTACGGGGTAAAAGAGAAAACCCGGCCTTTGGCCGGGGCTCTTCTTTGATTCTGTATCCAGTGTAACGGATGGAGGGAAACTAATCGGCACACGGATGTTATTGATGAAGGTGGAGTTAGATGGTCTGGGGGCTTGACAGGAGTTTTTGGCTGCGGAGAGCTACCGAAAGCAGTGGAATAAGAATCCAGAGAGTCAATCGTCGCATCCATATCCCTCATGGAGATTCGAGAGGCAGAAGTAACTGAGGCAGCAGCTATTGCTGCGTTGATCAATGCAGCTTTCCAGATAGAGCGCGCCTTCAAGGACGGCGATCGCACATCCCCCGCCGAGATTGAAGGAATGTTTGCTCAAGGATGCTTTCTTGTCACGGAGGATAGAGGTTGCCTTCTGGGCAGCGTCTTCGTGCGTATTACGGGAGATAGCGGGTACTTTGGATTGCTGGCGGTCGATCCGAGTTTACAGCGCAGTGGCATCGGCCGTGCCTTGGTGCAGTCGGCCGAGAGATATTGCGAGCAGCGCGGCTGCAACGAGATGACGATGCGCATGATCGATGTGCGGGAAGACCTACTCGACTACTACTCACGCTTCGGATATGCCGTGACCGGGAGAGAGCCGGTCCCCGTCGATATCCCATTCACGAGACCGGTGGAGTTTGTGAACATGGCAAAGCAGATTGGAAGCTGAAGCGAGCGGCGTCTGACGGCGCGGCTTTGTCTTCGGCATCTCTAAAGGATGCCTTTCGCTTACTTCGTCTGTCTGTGGGTGAGGGAGAACAGCAACGGCGAAAGAAACCGTAAGAACAATCGGAGGGTGTGCGTGTCGCTACACTAGGGTGATGCTCCGTACGGTTCGCGCTACTCAGTACGTTACCGCTCTGCGGGAGGGCGGGTCACTGCCTGCCATTATTGAGGCCGATGACCTGGGCCTGTATGTGCTGAAGTTTCGTGGAGCTGGACAGGGCCCGCTAGCGCTGGTGGCAGAGCTGGTTGCGGGTGAGATTGGGCGGGCGCTTGGGCTGAGGGTTCCGGAGCTGGTGTTCGTGGACGTGGATGCGGCGCTGGGGCGGAATGAGCCGGATGAGGAGATTCGAGACCTGCTGCGGGCCAGTGTGGGGTTGAACCTGGCGCTGGACTATCTGCCGGGGTCTTCCATGTTCGATCCGGCG
>Ga0193717_1002352_pt1 | contig 10953 bp, 6 predicted proteins | sample U2c2metaG_FD_145900 | JGI IMG/M metagenome (GOLD analysis project Ga0193717, IMG submission 145900) | Soil microbial communities from a riparian zone of the East river system, Colorado, United States - U2c2 | ecosystem: Environmental > Terrestrial > Soil > Riparian zone | place: USA: East River...
AGAGAGGTGACCCCAGAGACAGTCCAACCGGGCGGGATCGCAGGGGCAACTCGAATCAACCCGCCAGGCTCCTGTTGGGCGAGTGCTTCGGAAAGAGCGAGGGATACTACCGCAGCCTGTTCAAGATAAAATTCTTGCGGTGGATCACTCAACAGTGCTGACAAGCCGTTGGGGTACACCTGATAGAGTTGCACTAAGTGGAAAATGGCTTGTGCCATCTCGCCGCCCAACCCTAATCGCGCGGCCTGAATCGGATCGTTACTCCACGTTGCCATGTGCTTGAAAGGACGCAGTTCGAAGGTGCGCTTGGCGATGGCGAACAGGGGGTCCTCAATGCCGACGAGCTCGTAAGGCCAGACGGGCTCGAGGCCGATATTCTCGCCATTCGTGTACTTGGCTGCCGGCTCGTAACTTGCGGCGATCACTTTATCGTCCGGCGATGCTGAGAGTGCCGGTGAGGCCACTGTCGTGGCGGCGGCCACCGGTAATCGCGGAGTCTTATCCAGCGCTGTCCGCAGGCGCTGAACCAATTCGGATGCACCGATGACCGCGGGATAAAGTCCGCGGATTGCAGACAGATCGGTTGTCGGATCAGTCACATCCATCTGCGTCTCGTGGGCATTTGATGGGGCGGTGTGTAGCAAGCCATCCGACCCGCTCTTTTGATAACTAAGCAGAAAGCGCGCAGCCTCAACCATCAAGGGATAATTGGCCTGCAGGAATCCACGATCGTTGGTCTGCAGATAGGTGCGCCATATCCAAATACCGATCTCGGCCCCGCTGGTCAGCGTGCGAGCATTGGAACTCGCCGACCAATCCGCATCACAGCTGTGTGTAATGATGGCGAACGGTCGGAATCGATCAGTCTCGAACTCCACGCCCTTACCATTGAAACGCATGGTCTCCGGGACGCAGACTCCGGAGCGGCCGGCCATATGGCCGCTAGTCCAGTGCCGAATCGCCTCAAGGTTGTTGCGATAAAGCGCAAACACCGGTGCATTTAATTCCGGCACCCCCGCCGCGAGATTGGCTGCAACCTGGGTGCGCAAGTTCCAGAACCAGAAAGCGGCCGGGTCCCAAAAATGATCATCTTTGGATGAAGAGAAAAGATCCGCTATCCCAGCGTGCGAGCCTGGGATGCTATCGCCACTTTGGGCTGCAGATGCATATAGAAAGAGAGTGCGTAGGCTCTCCGCGTACCGGGCGATGCCGTCGCGTGACTCAGCCCGAACCGGATTAACGCGCGCCCAGAAATCATGCCACCAAGCCACCGTGGCCTCGAGGTTTACTTCAGGTGCGAACACTGCACCAGCAGCTTGCGTGGCCGACTGGTCACCCCGGAAGCCCGGAGCCGCGATAACCACTTTAAGGCGGCCGGCGGCGCTTGGCAGTGCGGTGACCTCAACCGTGCGCTCATCGATAACAACCGCATGGACCGCGCGACCGATCGCACGGATTGCCGCCAATGAACCAAATCGCTGCCCGGATGCCCCGGGCAGCATATTGTCCAGCCAAGTCTCTGAGAGTACCGCGATACCTCCTTGAGCAGAGGCAATCGGCTTGCGCGGCTCCCACAATGCCAGGCGAATGTGCTGCAGTTTCTGAGGCGCCAAGCCGCGCATATCGATGATGACCCGATCTGCATCACGATCGACCCAAGCACGCAGCGAAACGCCGCCACCTGTTTCTTCCAGAACTCCATCTTCCAAGTTCAGACGACCGCGAAAATGGCGATCCTTAACTAGAATCCCCAAATCCGGAAAGCTGACTTGCCCGGGCGATCGTCGCTCCGGAAGGGTGTCTGTGCGATTGAGTTGAACGGTCAAACCCTGCGCGGACCAAAACGCTGCGCCCAATCTTCCATTTCCGAGCCCTACCGCCTGCGTCGGTAAGATGTTGGGCTGTTCGATCGATATGGAAGCGCGTGCCGCGATACTTTCGCCTAAAGACGGTTCACTGCGAGCACTTAGAGGCAGAAGAAAAACGATTGCCCAGCCCGCAATGTAACCACGATTCATGATGATTATTGTAGCTCGAAGCGCTGCATCATCTGCGCGCTACAAGTCCTTGCCCGACCACTGCTTCTGGACAAATGAACCATATCCGAATGCCTTCGGCGATCGCCAGCGCCATGAGTAGTACAAAAGGCCCGCAACGGCGCACCCACCCGGGCGTTCATGTCTCTGGCCGGCACGATTGACGGCCCGAAGAACGGGATCTGCCCGCCCGCGACAAAGTAATGCCAGTCTTGGTGGTGGTCTCTATCTTGCACGACCCCTCGCCGCATCAGAGAATCCGCTTATGGCGAATCGCTCAGACGTTTCCTACGGTCAATGGGTCAGTGCGCCGAATGCAGGCGGCCCTGCTTCGTGGTCAACTGGCCACATGGGCAAGAGCTTGGCAAATCAGGGTTTACCTGCAGTACTTGGAGCTGGAGCGCTCATTCTCATGGGTTCAGCCGTGGGTGGGCCGCGTACCATGAGCCAAATTCAACCCCTCAGTCCTAAAGGCAAGCCGGGCCTATGGCTCGTGCAAAAGACACATTGACAACCCACGCTCTTCGAATTCTCTACGTTGAGGACAACGACATCGTGCGTGAAGTAACGTCCGAGCTCTTGGCACAGGATCAGCGCCAAATCGTGGCCTGTGCTACCGCGGAAGAGGCCCTGGAAAAGTTTGCGGCGGAGCCATTCGATGTGGTCATCACGGATGTCAGCTTGCCGGTCATGTCGGGCATCGAACTCGCGCGCAGCATCTTGAAGCTGAAGCCGAACCTGCCCATCATCCTGGCATCAGGCTATGACCTGGATTTCGCCGTCGAAAACTGGGCCGGGAATGTTCGCTCCATCATCAAGCCCTTCGAAGCTCTCGAAATCGAAGCACTCATGAGCAAGTTGATCAGCGGTTAGGCTCCACGTGCGTGCCACGCGGCAGCCGGACGTGAAACGCCGTCTCATTGCCGTCGCCTGTTTCGATCTCGACAACGCCGTCGTGTGCTTGCACGATTTGCGAAACGATATATAGCCCAAGACCCAGCCCTTCGCCGCGTCCGGGTTTACGCTGTCCGCCCCGAAAAGGATCAAAGAGGTGCGGAAGAATGGCGGGGGGTATGGTGCCCGCATTCTTGACGACCAGCACGACGCAGTCTCTTTGCGTGCCGTCGAGCCGCACCTCGACCGGTGCGATCGCACTGCCGTGCTTGAGGGCATTGCCGATCAGGTTGGACGCCACTTGCGCGACTCGCTCCGAATCCCAGTGACCGCTGAAAACGCCCTCATAAGCAGTTTCGATAGGCCGATCCGGCGCCGCCGCCTGATGCTCGCGCAGCACTCGTTCGAGCAGCGCTTTGAAATCCGTCGGCTCGCGCTTGACGCGGATGCCCCCGCCCAGTCTTGCGCGCGCCAGGTCGAGCATATCCTCGATCAGGCGTGCCATGCGATTGCCGCTGGTGACGATCCGCGCCGCCGTTTGCAGCGCGGCTTGGTCGCTGCTGCGGCGTTGAAGCAGCTGGGCAGATGCCAAAATTGCACTCAAGGGACTGCGCAAATCATGCGCCAGCAGCGCGGCAAACATTTCGTTGAGCCGCAAAGTTTCGGTCCGATCGTTCAGTTCCAGTGCCAACAACTGACGTTGCCGATACAGCTGAAAGAAAACGTCCGCCTTGTTCTTGAGGATGTGCGGTTCGATCGGCTTATAAATGAAATCGACGGCGCCGCTTTCATATCCCTGAAATTGGCGATGCGGCTCGCGCGCGCCTGCCGTGACGAATATCAGGGGTATGTGCCGGGTGCGCTCGCTGCCGCGCAGGAGCTCGGCGAGTTCGAAACCATCCATATCCGGCATTTGAACATCGAGCAGGGCGAGCGCCACGTCGTGCACCAGCAGCAGCTCGAGCGCCTCGGAACCCGAGCGCGCCGTCAACACCTGGACGCCAGGGCGCGCCAACAGAGCCGATAGCGCAAGCAGATTTTCTTCCAGGTCATCGACCAGCAAACATTTGATCGGAGGCGGCGCAACTGTATCCATATTTTTCAGTTCACCTGCGTTGATGTTGGACTTGCGTCCAAGGTTCGCAGCATTCCGGCGATTTCGTTCAATGTCAGCACCCAGTCTGCCGGCCGCAGCTTTAGAGCGGACAACGCCATGAGCGGCGCGAGCGCGGTATCGGGTCGCTGTACTATGGTCAGACCGCCGGCATCGTGAACTGCGGCGAGGCCTGTCGCCCCATCTTCATTGGCGCCCGTGAGAATGATGCCCAGGAGCCGATCCTTGTAGACGTCGACTGCCGACTCGAACAGCACGTCGACGGATGGCCGCGAATGGTGCACCGGCTCATCGGCGGAGAGTGCGAGCTGCGGGCCCTGATCCAGCAACAGGTGATAGTCATTCGGCGCAAAGTACACCGTACCCGGCGTCACCATCTCCTTGTCTTCAGCCTCCCGAACCGGCACAACGCATTTTCGCGCGAAAATGCCGGGGAGTACGCTGGGTCTGTCCCGCGGCAAGTGAACAACGACGAAAATCGGCGGACGCAAACCCGGCAAGAGCGCGGGGAGCAGTACCGTGAGCGCTTCTATGCCTCCGGCGGATGCGCCGATGACCACAGCATCGATGCGGCCCGCCAGGGTCATAGTTCAGGCCGCCTTTGATAGATTCGTTCCGCCGGCGCAAAATCCAGAAAGGCGTCCGCTTGCGAGGAGAAACGCGTCGATTCCTTGGCGCCAATGCCTAAAAATCCTCGGCGACACAAAGCCTCAGAAAACAAACCCAGTGCGCGGTCCTGCAGGGTGCGATTGAAATAAATGAGCACATTGCGGCAGGACACCAACTGCACCTCCGCAAATACGCTGTCGGTCGCCAGGCTGTGATCGGAGAAAACAATGTGATCTTTCAGCGACTTGTTAAAAACCGCCCTGCCATAGGCAGCAGAATAGTAGTCCGACAGGGAGGAGCGGGCGCCGGATTTGTGGTGATTGGCTGTAAAGCCCGCGATCCGCTCTATGCCATACACTCCCGCCGCCGCCTTTTGCAACGTCCCCGTGTTGATGTCGGTCGCATAAATCAGGGTCTTCGGCAACAGGCCTTCCTCGTGCAACAGAATGGCGAGCGAGTACGCCTCCTCTCCGGCACTGCATCCGGCAACCCATACCTTGAGCCAGGGATAGGTTCGAAGCAACGGCACAACCCGTTCTCGCAGCGCCAGAAAATACGCAGGGTCGCGAAACATTTCACTGACCTGTACGGTGAGGAAATCCAACAACGCGGGAAATACGGCCGAATCGTGCACGACTTTGTCTTGCAGCTGCGACAGCGTGCCGCAATCGAACCGGTTCATCGCCGTCTTCAGCCGGCGCCGCAGCGATGCAGGCGCGTATCCCCGGAAGTCGTAGTGGTACATTTGATAAATCGCATCGATAAACCGATTGAACTCAACGTCAAACTCCCGGCCCGAGATGCCCGGCTTGCCTACTTCGGCATCCATACACGAACCAGCGACAGCAGTTTCTCGACGTCCAAGGGCTTGGCGATGTAATCGTTCGCGCCTGCCGCCAAACTCTTGTCATGGTCGTCCGCCATGGCCTTTGCCGTCAGCGCAATGATGGGCAGAGCCTTCCACTCGCTGCGTTTGCGAATCTCGCGCATCGCTGTGAGCCCGTCCATCTCGGGCATCATGATATCCATCAGGACCAGGTCTATTCTCTTCGACGGCTCCGGCGAGGAACGCGACAGCATGTCGAGCGCCTCGCGCCCATTGCGAGCTATGACCACGCTCATGCCCTTCGGTTCCAGCACGCTCGACAAGGCGAAGACGTTGCGCACGTCGTCCTCCACGACCAGAACGCGGCGGCCCTCCAGAATGCTTTCCCTGTGGCGCGCCGCTCGAAGCATCTGTTGATGCTCAGGCGGCAATTTGGCTTCGACTTGATGCAAAAACAGCGTCACCTCGTCCAACAGGCGCTCCGGAGAACGGGCGTCCTTGATGATGATGGACTTGGAGTAGCGACGCAGCCGCTGCTCCTCCTCGCGGGTCAGGGCACGTCCGGTGTAGATGATGACGGGCGGAAAGGCCACGTCCTCCTCTTGGGACATTCTCTCAAGAAGATCGTAGCCGCTGTAGTCCGGCAGGTTGAAATCCACCACCATGCAATCGAAAGTCTTGGCTTTGAGACTCGCGAGCGCATCGCCGGCGCTCGCCACCGCCGTGATTTGCACATCGCCATTGCTCAACAAATGCCGGATGCTTTCCCGTTGACGCGGATCATCTTCGACGATCAGCACGTGCCGCAGGCTTTGCGAGAACTTTTCTTCCATGCGCTGCAGCGCCGCGACCAGCTCTTCCCGTTTTGCGGGTTTCAGTGCGTAGCCGATGGCGCCCAACTCCAGCGCTTCTCGTTTGTAGTCCGAGATCGACACAATGTGTACCGGAATGTGCCGGGTTCGCGGGTCGTGCTTCAGTTGGTCGAGCACGCCGAGCCCTGAATGATCGGGAAGATTGACGTCCAAGATAATCGCGCTGGGCAGAAACTGAGCGGCGGCAACCAACCCGTCAGTGGCCGACGCGACGGCAACGCATTGAAACCCCATCTCATGCACCAAGTCGCGCAAAATCATGGCGAAGGCTGCATCATCCTCCACCAGCAAAATAACCCGGCCGCCGGGCGTGATCGCGTTGCGGTCATCCGCCGCGACCGGCGCGAGCTTTTCGGGGTCGGATTGTTTCCGAGCGGGTACCGGAGGCGGCGCTTGCGGCGCCTGCGCTTGCGGCGCTGCGGCGCGCGGGGCATCGGTGCTGAAGCTGCGGGGTATCGTCAGCGTGAATACGCTTCCTACGCCGGCTTCGCTTTGTACGGTGATTGCGCCCCCGAGCAACGCGGCGAGATCGCGGGAAATTGACAGGCCCAAACCGGTGCCGCCGAATTTCCGGTGGATGCTGCCGTCGGCCTGGCGAAATGCCTCGAAGATCACCTCTTGCTGATGCGGCGCAATGCCCACCCCTGTATCGCGAACGGCGAAACACACGGAACTGTTCTCGTGCGAGAACACCCGCAACGCGACTTCGCCTTTCTCAGTGAACTTGAAGGCATTCGACAACAAATTCTTGAGAATTTGTCCGAGCCGCTGCTGGTCGGTTTCAACCTGCTCAGGTGCGCCCGGCTCGATCACCGATGAGAAACGCACGCCGTTCTGATCGGCGGTGGGTTGAAATGTCTTGGTGAGTGACTCGACGGTACTTGAAATCGAGACCCGCTCGGGCACGAGTTCCACCTTGCCGGCCTCGATCCGCGACAAATCCAGCACGTCATTGATCAACCTGAGCAGGTCATTGCCGGCCGACGTGATGGTCTGAGCATATTTCACCTGGGTGGCGGTCAGGTTGCCGTCCTTGTTGTCGGCCAGCAGCTTCGCGAGGATCAAGGTGGAGTTGAGCGGAGTACGCAGTTCATGGCTCATATTCGCCAGGAATTCGCTCTTATATTCATTCGCCCGCTGCAGCTCATCTGATCTGATGGTGAGCACGTCGTGAGCCTTGGCCAGCGCGTCTTTCTGATGTTCGAGCAGTTGAGTCTGCTCTTCGAGCTGCGAGTTGATTTGCTCCAGTTCTGATTGCTGCACCTCCAGATTCACCTGCGATTCTCGCAGCGCCCGGCCCTGCTCTTCGAGTTCCTCATTGCTGACGCGCAACTCCTCCTGGCCCGATTGAAGTTCTTCGGCCTGCTGCTGCGTTTCTTGCAGCAATTCTTCGAGCCGCCGACGATCCTTGGCGGCACGCACGGCAACGGCGATGGATTCGGACGCGCGCGATAGCAGCTCACGCTGGTCGGCATCGGTGGCGCCGAAAAACCCCAGTTCCAGCACCGCATGCACGACCCCATCAATGCCGGCAGGAACCACCACCAGTTCATTCGGCGTGCCCATGCCGATACCCGACGAAATCGGCAGATAACCGGCCGGAACATCGCGCACTCGGAGCGCGCGCTTGTCCCGGGCCGCTTGCCCGACGAGTCCATCCCCGGGGCGAACCGTCTCGAGGCCCTCTGCAGGCAACGCATAGCCGGCGAATCGCCGATAGAGGCCGGCTTCAGCGATGTAAATGGCGCCCACCTGCGCGTCGACGAATCCCGCCAAAAATCCGAGCAGATTGTTGCCCAGCCTATCGAGCGTCTGGTCCCCTTGCATTTGCTCGCTCAATCCCATTTGGCCGGACCGAATCCACGCCTGCGCTTGCCGAGCGCGGAAGCCGCGCGAGGCCACGACAGCCGAGCCGGCGATTAAAAACAGCAAAAGGCTCGAGCCGCCCCAGCTCACCGCCAGTGAAATCGTCGCGGCATGCTCCGACTCCCGTCCGCGCCGCTCGACCAACTGCCGCTCAATCTCCTCCATGTCGCTCACAGTGTCACGGATGCGATCCATGTAGATCTTGCCCCGATCGGTGCGCACAACGGCCAGCGCTGCTTCGGAATGTCCCGCGCGACGCGAAACGATGGTGGATTCGAGTTCCGCCATCTTGAGATTCGCGAGTGATTCGAGCGCATCGAGCCGCCGTGCCTGCTCGGGTCGGTTGCCGAGCAACCCGCGCAGGGCCTTGATCTCATCCGGCAGCGCATCCTTGGCGTCCGTGTAAGGCGTCAGGTAACTCTCTTCGTTGGTGAGCAAAAACCCGCGCTGCCCGGTTTCCGCGTCCTTCAATGTCGAGAACATCGCCTGCAGACGCCGCAGCAGCTCCACGGACTGAGTCAGATTTCGAGCCGTATTCGTCGTTGTCTGTAAGGACTGATATGACAGCAGCGCAATGATGACGACGGCGACCACCGCCAGCAGGAACCCGATCAGGGTCTTGGGCGGCAGCGGCATGCTGGAGCGCACGGCGCCAATCGAGCCAGGTAACGGGTTGATTTGATCCATGGACTGCTCGATTGATGACACGGAAAGTCTACGTGACAACCTAAATCCTGCCTGTAGGAATCGGCTGACACCGACGGCAACGCCCTTGACATAGTCTGGACGAGTATTAGTTTTTAGATCGGCTCGCGCGGCCGGGCCTAGTTACCAAGATTGAGAAGCGCCGCGTTGCCGCCGGTCGCCGTGGTATTGACGGTCAACGTTCGTTCATTCGCGAATCGCGTCAGATAGTGCGGGCCGCCGGCTTTCGGACCGGTGCCCGACAGGCCGTTTCCGCCGAAGGGCTGCACGCCGACCACCGCACCGATCATATTGCGGTTGACGTAGGTATTGCCGATCGCCGTGCCCAGAAACACCTGCCGCCAAAATGATTCCAACCGGGTTTGCACCCCCAGCGTCAACCCATAGCGGCTGTCGCGAATGGCCTGCAGCACCTCTTGGATCTCGCTCGATCGATACCGCACGACGTGCAGTATCGGTCCAAATTCCTCGCGAGTCAGTTGCCCCGCAGATTTGAGTTCAATGAGATGCGGTGCAAAGAAGCTGCCGTGCAGATGTGCCTCGCTGAGATTGCACGCTTTTACGATCCGCGCCTCCTTGCGCATGCGTTCGACATGCTGCGCCAATCCGTCGCGTGCCGCCGCATTGATAACGGGCCCGACATCGGTCTGAAGATCGGACGGATCGCCGATCAGCAGTTCATCCATGGCGCCGGCGATCATTTCCAGCACCGTGTCGGCAATTTCTTCCTGCAGGAACAAAAGACGCAGCGCCGAGCAACGTTGGCCGGCGCTCATGAACGCCGAGCTCACCACATCATCGACCACCTGCTCGGGCAGCGCGGTCGAATCGACGATCATCGCATTCAATCCGCCGGTCTCGGCAATCAACGGCACAATGATGCCGTCACGTGCCGCCATTGCACGATTGATCGTCAGGGCGGTGGCGGTCGAACCGGTCATGGCCACGCCCGCGAGTGCCGGATGCGCCAACGCGACCTCTCCAAACAATCGCCCCGGCGTCGGCACCAGGTGCACGGCCTGCGGCGGAACACCCGCTTCGTGAAGCAGACGAATGAAGCGCGCGGCGATCAATGGCGTGGGTTCAGCCGGCTTCGCCACCACGGTGTTCCCCGCGCCGAGCGCGGCGGTCACCTGACCCGCAAAAATGGCCAGCGGGAAATTCCATGGGCTGATGCAGGCAAATACCCCGCGGCCCTGCAAGCTCAGTTCGTTCACTTCGCCGGTGGGGCCCTCGAGATGCTCCGGCACCGCAAATTGCTTGCGCGCCTGCAGCGCATAGTAGCGGCAATAATCCACCGCCTCGCGCACTTCCGCGATGGCGTCCGAGATGGTCTTACCGCCCTCCCGCACCAGTAGTCCGTGAAACTCCGCTCGATTGGCTTCAAGAATTTCCGATGCCTTCTCCAGGCAACTCGCCCGCGCATCGCCGCCGCTCCGGTTCCAAGCAGGCTGAGCCGCCGCGCTCGCATCGAACGCCAGCTTGATTTCATTCGCGGTGGCGTCGCGCGAGACGCCCACTTGTTCGCGCCGATCTGCCGGGTTGGTTGTCGGATGCGCGGATCCGGGCAGCAATACGCCATTGATGATGGGGCCCGCGGTGTGCGGATCGGCAGCTTTCTTGGAACGATGAGTCGAGACCTCGCCGCGCAGGACTTGGAGTTCGCGCGGATCGCCGAGATCGATTCCGCGGGAATTGCGCCGATCGGAATACAAAGCTGCGGGTACGGGTAAGCGCGGGTGTGCGAACGACTCCAGACGCTCCAGTTCCGAGATGGGGTCGCGCACAATCTCGGCGACCGGCACCTGTTCATCCATGAAGCGGTTCACAAAAGACGTGTTGGCTCCATTCTCGAGCAGACGCCTCACCAGATAAGCAAGCAGATCCTTGTGCTCGCCCACCGGCGCATAGACGCGTACGCGCGGGAAATTTGCGACTTGGCGGGCCGCTTCCGCATACAGGAGCCGGCCCATGCCGTGCAGGCGTTGAAATTCGAAATTCGCCTTCGGCGGCGCCAACTCCAGCACAAGG
>Ga0193717_1002353_pt1 | contig 10952 bp, 9 predicted proteins | sample U2c2metaG_FD_145900 | JGI IMG/M metagenome (GOLD analysis project Ga0193717, IMG submission 145900) | Soil microbial communities from a riparian zone of the East river system, Colorado, United States - U2c2 | ecosystem: Environmental > Terrestrial > Soil > Riparian zone | place: USA: East River...
ACGCGCATCTGTCGGAGCTGTTTGCGGCAGCGGATGCGGGCACTTGGCCGGTGCGCGACCCGCGCGCGATGGCGGGATCGATATTGGGGAAGTGAACTACCGAACCTCATGGTGAGGAGCCGCGCGAAGCGCGGCGTCTCGAACCATAGCTACAAGTGAGGAATGCTCGGCCATCCTTCGAGACGGCCGCTACGCGGCCTCCTCTGGATGAGGGTCAGATCGCGTTGTAGCCGCCGTCGACCAGCATGTCCGAGCCGGTCACGAAGCTCGACGCGTCGCTGGCGAGGAACACCGCGGCTGCGGCGATCTCATCGGGTTGGCCGAGCCGTCCCAGCAGATGCTTGGGGCCGGAAACACGTCGCGCGGTGTCCATGTCGCCGAAGCGCTTCACCAGCCGTTCGGTCTCCACCGCGCCGGGCGAGAGCGTGTTGACGCGCACGTTCTGTGCCGCGTGGTCGGTCGCCATCGCCTTGGCGAGCTGGATCAGCGCGCCCTTGCTGGTGCAATAGGCCGCGCGGGCCGGCGCCGCGACGCTGCCGAGCTGCGAGGCGATATGGATGATGCTGCCGCCACCGGCCGCGATCATGGACGGCAGCAGCGCGCGGCTCATCAGGAATGCGCCGCCGACATTGACCGCCATCACGCGATTCCAGTCGGCGAGCGAAAGATCGAGCACGGTGCCGTTCGGGTCGTGCCCGGCCGCGGCGTTGAGGAGCACATGCACGGCCTTGAATTCCTTCAGCACCTTGTCGGCGGCCGCCGTGACATCGGCCTCGCTGCCGACATCGCATGTAATTGCGATCGCGCGCCGGCCCATCTTCTCGACCTCGCGGCGGGTCGCCTCGGCGGCGGCACCATTGAGATCGATGCAGGCCACGTTCGCGCCCGCGCGGGCAAATGCAAGCGCGATGGCGCGCCCAATACCGGCGCCAGCGCCTGTCACGACCGCATTCTTGCCGCGCAGCGAATAAAGGTCGTCCATCTCACGTCTCCGCTCGCGCTGCGCGGCCCAGATAGGCCTCACGCACGCGCGCATCCCTGGCGAGCTCGGCGCACGATCCGCTGATCATGATGCTGCCGGTTTGCAGCACATAGCCGCGGCTCGCGGTCTCGAACGCATAGCGCGCATTCTGCTCGACCAGCAGCACGCTGGTGCCGCTCTCGTTGATGGTGCGGATGGTGCGGAAGATGTCGCGCACGATGATCGGCGCGAGGCCGAGCGAGGGCTCGTCGAGACAGAGCAGCTTCGGCTCCGACATCATGGCGCGTCCGAGGACGAGAATCTGTTGCTCCCCGCCGGAGAGCGTGCCGGCGTTCTGGCCGCTGCGCTCGCGCAGGCGCGGAAACATCTCGAAAACCTGGTCGATCAAGCCACGGACCTTGGCGCCATCCCGACGGTACTTGAAGCCGCCAAGTTCCAGATTTTCGCGCACCGTGAGAAACGGAAAGACGTGCCGCCCTTCCGGCACGAGTGCGATGCCCAGAGCCGTGCGCTCATGCGAGGGCAGCCGCGTGATGTCGTTCCCACGAAACCTGATCGACCCAGCGCGCGGCGTCAGCAGGCCTGCGATGGCGCGCAGCGTGGTCGACTTGCCGGCGCCGTTTGCGCCGATCAGCGCAACGATCTCGCCCTCGCTGATCTCGATTGAAATGTTCCGGCAGACCGCCAGCTCGCCGTATGCGAGTTCAAGGCTGTCGGCTGTCAGCAGCGCGCTCACATCAGTTCCCCGCCGAGATAGGCCGAGACGACTGCGGCGTTCTTCTGCACGTCCGCCGGCACGCCCTCGAACAAATGCTGGCCGTAGTCCATCACCAGGACACGGTCGGCGACATTCATCACCAGTTCCATGTTGTGTTCGACGACCACGACGGTGACGCCCCTGCGCCGCATGGTCAGGATACGGTCGAGCAGGCTGTCGACCTCCGAGGCGTTCAGTCCCGCGGCGGGCTCGTCGATCAGCAAGAGGCGCGGCCTGGTCGCGAGTGCGCGCGCGAACTCGAGCAGCCTCTGTTCGCCATAGGAGAGCGAAGCCGCAACCGTATCCCGCCGGCTGCCAAGCCCGACGAAGCTCAGAAGCTCCATGGCGTCTGCGCGGCAGCGTGCGTGATCGCGCCGGAATGCCGAGCCGTGCACGAGATACTGCCAGGCCGGGATATCATGGTGGGTGTGGAAACCCGCAACCACATTGTCGAGGACGGAGAGCTGCTTGAACAACCGGATCTTCTGGAACGTGCGCGCAATACCGAGCCGCACGCGGCGATGCGCGGGCAGGCCGGAGAGGTCCGTGCCGTTGAACGTCAGCGCGCCTGCATCGGGTTGGTAGACGCCGCTCATCAGGTTGAGAAGCGTCGATTTGCCGGCGCCGTTCGGACCGATGATCGCAAACACGGCGCCGGCCGGAATCTCGAAGGAAATGTCGCGCACCGCGCGCACGCCGCCGAAGCTCTTGTGCAGGCCGCTCGCGCTAAACAGCGCGCTCATGGCGCTCTCTCGCGCAAAAGGCCGAGCTTCGCCCGCACCAGCCGCGCCGCCTGCACCAGCCCGCCCGGCATGAACAGCACGACCAACGTAAGAGCGAGGCCATAGACGACCAGCCGCAGATCGCCGACGTCGCGCAGCAGCTCGGGCAGCAGCGTCAACAGGATCGCGCCCCACACCGGGCCGATCAACGTGCCCATGCCGCCGACGATCACCATCGAGAGAATCGTGAAGGACTCGGTGATGAAAAACGCGTCCGGCACGAGCGTGCCGACGAAGGTCGCATAGAAGCATCCGGCAGCGCCCCCCACCGCCGCGCCGACCCCGAAGGCGAACACCTTCCAGGCGGCGGCATTGATGCCGAGCGACGCGGCCGAAATCTCGTCCTCACGGATCGCGGTGAGCGTTTCGCCGATCGGCGAGCGCACCAGTTGATCGAGAATGAAATAGGTGAGCAGCGCAAAGCCGGCGACCAGATAGAACAGCGCAATCGGATTGCGGAAGTCGACCCGCGGCAAGCCCGGAATCGCGATCGCGGGCGGCGGAGGGATTGCGTAGATGCCGAGCGGCCCCTGCGTCAGGCTGATCCAGTTGAGCAATATCTGATGGATGATGACCGCCAGGCCGAGCGAAGCGATCGCCAGATAGTGCCCGCGCAGCCGCACCGCGAACAGCGCGAGGATCATGCCGGCAAGGCCGGCGAACGCGACGCCGGCGGCGAATGCCCCCCAGAACGGCACGCCGAGCTTCGTGATCAGCAGCGTCGAGACGTATGCGCCAAGCCCGTAGAACGCCGATTGACCGAGATTGAGCTGCCCCGCATAGCCGAGGATGAAGTCGAGGCCGAGCGCGAGCAGGACATTGATGGCGCACACCGTCAGGTTCGTGTGCCAATAGCTGCCGCCGAGCACGAGCGGCAGCACCGCAATGGCAAGCGCCGCAACAAGGAAACCGATGCGCCGTGACGATGTCCGGTATGCGGTGGCCGACGGCGCGGCGGCGTCAGACATTCTCTTCGCGCCTTTCGGAGATCAATCCGGTCGGGCGGAATGCCAGCATCAGCAACAGCAGGCCGAACACCACAATGTCGATCAGACCGGGATCGAGGTATTGCGTGGTGAAGCTTTCGATCAGCCCGACCAGCAGCCCGGCAAGGATCGTTCCCTCGACATTGCCGAACCCGCCGATGATCACGATCGCGAATGCCTTCACGATCACGCTCGTGCCGGCAAACGGCGTGAGCACCAGCACCGGCGCCAGCATCGCGCCCGCCATTCCGGCAAGCGCGGAGGAAATCACGATCGTGAGCATGATGAGATAGCTCGGGTTGATCCCCATCAGCCCCGCCGTCTCGCGATCCTGCGCCACGGCGCGCAGCGCCTTGCCGAGAAACGTGAACTTCATGAACGCGTAGAGCAGCGCGATCGTGGCGATCGACACCGCGATAATGATGATGCTTTGGGCGGTGAAGAAGGTGCCCGCGACGCGGAACACCTGCTGGCTGTAGGGCGTTTCGAACGCATAAGGCACCGGCCCGAAAAGGCTAAGCATTGCGTTCTGCATCATCACCGACACGCCGATGGTCGCGATCAGCGGCAACAGCTCGCTGCCCTTGTGCCGCAGCGGCGCGAAGATCGACACATTGATCAGCCATCCGAGCACCGCGCCGACCACGAGTGCGACGCCGATGCTCGCCAGATAGCTCCCGCCGAAGAGATGCATGAAGAAATAGGCGGCGAACGCGCCGAGCGTCACGAAGTCCGCATGCGCGAAGTTGATCTGGACCAGCACGCCATAGATCAGCGTGAGGCCGAGCGCGACCAGCACATACAGGCTTCCTAAAACGATGCCGTTGATCGCCTGCTGCGCGACGATCGTCGCCGTCACCTGCCTAGTTCCACTTGAGCGCATTCCAGGACAGGTCCGGCTTGGTCTCCATGTAATGGATCGTGTCCATCTTGATGTTCTGGTTCGTCTTGTCGAACTCGACGCTGCCGGTCACGCCTTTGAAGTCCTTGGTCGCCGCGAGCGTGTCGCGGATCGACTGCGCGTCGGTGGCGCCGCGCTTCACGACGTCGGCGATCAACATGATCTGGTCGTAGGCGTGAGCATGGAGGTGCGTCGGATCGGCGTTGAACTTCGCCTTGAACGCGGCGACGAAGTCTTTCACCATGTCACGCTGGTCGGTCGGATCGAACTGCACGATGCGCACATAGCCGGTCGCGGCCTTGCCGGCCTTCTGCTCGAAGCCGAACGGAAGCCAGATGGTGCCGAGCTGAATCGCCGGACCGCCGCCACCCTTCACCACGCCGGCCTGCGCCAGGGCTTGCGTGATCTTGAGGCCCTGTCCTTCCAGCGTGTAGGTCGGGATGACGTCGACCTTGCCGAGGCCCGCGACGCGCGTCGCAATGGAGGTGAAATCGTTGATGTCGCGGCCGAAGCCGATCTCGGCCACGACCTTGCCGCCGAGCTTTTCGAACGTGTCCTTGAACACCTTGGCGTTGCCGATGCCGGCATTGGTGGTTTCGTTGAGCAGCACCGCGGTGCGCGCGTTGAGCTTGTTGTAGGCCTGCGTGGCGATGTCGACGCCCTGCATCACCTCGTTCGGCATGATGCGGAAGGTCCAGGGGTTGCCGGGATCGGTGATCTTGAGCGCCGATGAGCCGGCGTTGAGCAGCGGGACTTTGGCCTGCTCGATGATCGGCATGATCGCGAGCGTCGCGTCGGAGCATTCCTCGCCGATGATGATGTCGGGCTTGTATTGGTCGATCAGGCGTTTCGCGGCCTGCGAGGCGGGCAGGGGGCTGCAGGCGGAGTCTTCATACTGAACGGCGAACTTGTAGCCGTTGACGCCCGACTTGTTGAGCTGTTCGAGCGCAAGCTCGACACCCTGCTTGTCCTGCGCGCCGAAATAGGCGCCGGGCCCGGACATCGGCAGCAGGCCGCCGATCTTGATCGTCTTGTCCTGCGCTTGCGCGGCGCCGATAGAAGCGGTCGCAATCAATCCAATCGCGAGAGTAGCGGCCAACACATAACCGGCTTGCTTGCGCATAGACCCCTCCAGAGGTTGCCCCAACGGCAAAGCCTATCAACGAATGCGCCGCGCGTTCAATGACCGTCCGGTCGCAGGCGACTGTTACCCTTGGTTGCGGCTCAGAGGGCGTTCGAGTCGCGCGAGGCGTTGCGCCGCACGCCAGGCGCTAAGTTGGCGCAACAGCACCGGCACCGCCATCGCCAGGCCGATGAGGGTCGCGGTGCGGCTCGGCGAGATGACAAGGATGGACGCAGCGCCGAGCCAGAGCCGCTCCCAGTTCGGCACGCGTGCGAGGCCATAGCCGGTGAGCGCGATAGCGAGCATCACGACTCCGACCGCGCAGCCGATCGTCGTTTCCCAGAATTCCGCCCAGGTGAATCCCTTGGTGACGAGCAGCATCGAGGGCGAATAGACGAAGACGAACGGCACCAGCGCCTTGGCGAGGCCAAGCCGGAACGCCGTATTGCCGGTCTTGAACGGATCGGCGCCGGCCATGCTGGCGCCCGCGTAAGCCGCGAGCGCGACCGGCGGCGTGATGTCGGCGAGCACGCCGTAATAGAAGACGAAGAAGTGCGAGACGAGCTGCGGCACGCCGAGCAGGGCGAGCGCAGGCGCCGCGATCGTCACCATGATGAGATAGTTCGCGGTGGTCGGTATCCCGCAGCCGAGCAGAATGCAGACGATCGCCGTCATCACGAGCGTGAAGAACAACGTCATGGCCTTGGCGTCGAAGATGCTCTCCGGCACGAAGGTGCCGAGCAACGCGGAAACATCTCCGGCCGCCCCCGTAATGATGGTCGACAGCTTGAAGCCGACACCGGTCAACGTGACGATGCCGATGATGATGCCGACGGTCGCGGCCGCCGCGCCGACGCTGATCGCGTATTTGGCGCCGACCACGAACGCATCGAGAATATCGAAGAAGCGCGCTTTGCCGCCTTCTTCGCGCAGCACGCACCAAGCCGACACGGTGATCGACGCAATGATGATCGGCAACAGCCCTTCCCACTCGACGAGGATCTGCAGCCGATCATCATGCGCGATCGCGACGACGAACGCCACCGCGACGACGCGGTTACGGTTCGTCAGGCCGAGAACGATGCAGCCCGTGATGCCCCAGAACGCCGCGAGATACGGCGTGAAGTCGGAGAATAGGACCATCAGCAGCACGGCGAGCGGCATCGCGGTCGGCCAGTCGCGGCGAATGACATCGCGCGCAACCGGCAACTCGGAGCGCGGCAGGCCGCGCAGGCCGTATTTCTTGGCCTCGAAGTGGATCTGGCAGAACACGCCGAAGAAATGCATGAACGCCGGCACGATCGCCGCCACGATGATCGTCTGATACGGAACGGCGAGATACTCGACCATCAGGAAGGCTGCCGCGCCCATGATCGGCGGCGTGATCTGCCCGCCGGTGGCTGCCGCCGCCTCCACGGCGCCAGCGAAATGGCGCGCGTACCCGACGCGGATCATCGCCGGAATGGTGAGCGAGCCGACCGTGACGGTGTTGGCGATGGACGAGCCGGAAATCATGCCGAACAGGCCCGATCCGAAGATCGAAACCTTGGCGGGACCGCCGGAGAAGCGGCCGGTCAGCGCGGTCGCCAGATCGATGAAGAAGCGCCCAAGCCCGACGCGTGTCGCCAGCACGCCGAACAGTACGTAGTGGAACACGTAGGTCGCGACGACCCCGAGCGCGATGCCGAAAATGCCCTGGCTGGTGAGATAGAGGTGATTGACGACGCTTTTCCAGGTGTTGCCGGGGTGCGCCAGAATGCCCGGGAGCGAGCGGCCCCACAGCGCGTAGACGATCAGCACGATCGCGATGATGGGCAGCGGCAGGCCCACGCTGCGGCGCGTCGCCTCCAGCAGCACCACGATCATGATCGTGCCCATGATCCAGTCGATCGGATCGGGGTTGCCGACGCGGAACTGGAGATCGTGGAAGACGTACGGCACGTAAAGGCTGGTGACGACCGCCGCGATGCAGCAGAGCCAGTCGACGATGCTGATCCCGAGCGGCGCGAGAAGGCTCGCCTTGGGCGGAGTGGTGTTGCCCTTCTGGTTCCAGGAGAAAACCAGAAAGATCAGGCCGAGCACGCAAGCAATGTGAATGCCGCGATGGAGCGTCTCCTGTAGGAGGCCGAAGCCGGCGGTGTAATAGTGGAAGCACGAGAGACCGAACAGCGCGACCGCGACGATCCATCCGGCCGCTGGCAGCAGCGGCCGGAAGCGCATTTCCGGATCGAGCTCGGCTTCGAGCTTCTCGATCTTTTGCGTGTCGAGTTGTGCGGTCGTCATGCGGCGCTGCCCCCGTGCGCCGCGGTTACTTGATCAAGCCGATCTCCTTGTAGAATTTCTCAGCGCCCGCATGCAGCGGGATGCCGACGCCTTCCAGCGCCGTCGCCTTCTGGATCGCCTTGCCCTTGGCGTGGCCGGAGTCGAGCGCGGTGCGCGTCTTGTCGCTCCACAGCGCCTTGGTGATCTCGTAGACGAGATCCTCCGGCTGCTTCGACGATGTGGTCCACTGCGCGCCGACCGCGACCGTCTCGACGCCCTTGACGTCCTTGTAGGTGCCGTCGGGGATCGTGTCCTTGGCGAAGAACTTGAACTGCGCCATGAGCTTGTCGCGCACGGCGCCTTCGATCGGCAGAAGTTCGAAGCCGTTGGTGGCGGCAAGTTCGCTGAGCGTCCCCTGCGGGTAGCCGGTGGTCTGGAAGTAGCCGTCGAGCGAGCCGTCCTTGAGCTTCTCGGCCGACTGCACCTGCTTGAGATACTCCGGCCTGATGTCCTTCTCGGTCACGCCAAATGCGCCGAGCAGCACGCGTGCATTGACGAGCGTGCCGGAGCCCGGCTCATCGATGGAAACGCGCTTGCCCTTGAGATCGGCGAGCGACTTGATCCCCAGGCCTTTCCTGACGACCACATGCACGCTCTCGGGAAAGAGATTGGCGATGACGCGCAGCTCTTCGATCTTCGGCTTGCCCTCGTAGATACCGGTGCCGGTATAGGCCCAGGAATTGACGTCGGCCTGACTGAAGCCCGACTCCATCGAGCCGCCGACGATGCCGTTGACGTTGGCGACCGCGCCGTTGGTGGCAACCGCACTGACGTTGATAGTGGGCGTCGAGATCGCGTTCGCGATCATGCCGCCGACCGGATAATAGGTGCCGCCGGTGCCGCCGGTTCCGATGCGGAAAAATCGTTGCTGGGCAAGGGCCGGCAACGCGGCAAAGCCAAGAGCGCCGAAGCCGGCGGCGTATGCCAGCACGTCGCGGCGGGTGATGTGACCAGTCATGCGTCGTTCTCCTTCATGGCTGGCCGGTCCCTTTTCCGGCTAGCGGCGTAAACCTGCACCTGAATGCGACAGCTTGTCTATCGTTCGAGGAGCGGCGCATGGGCCAATGCGTGCCGCATCGGTGAGGACACAAGGCGGGCTACCGCCCCACCGCGTAGGCCTGCATCAGCCGCGGGGTCGCCGCCGCGCGCAGGAATCCGCCCCAGCGGCCGACCGCGCACACGCGCCCGAGCGCCCAGGGGCCTTCGACGGTGAGCAGATGTCCGCGCTTTTCCAGTTCGGCGCGCGTCGCTGCCGGGAAGCGATCCTCGAGAATAAGGCGGCCCGGTTCGAAAATACGCGGATGGAACGACTGCACCATGTGTTTCGTCTGGAACATCGGCGCGTCGATCGCCTGCTGCAAACTCATGCGGTGATGCACGAGACGCAGGAAGACCGCGAGCATCCACTGCTCCTGCTGATCGCCGCCCGGTGTTCCGAACGCCAGATACGGCTCGCCGTCGCGCGTGACCAGCGTCGGCGACAGCGTGATGCGCGGGCGTGTCGCGGGCCGCAAGGTCGAGGGGTGGCCCGCTTCAAGCCAGCAGATCTGGCCGCGGGTCGAAATCGGAAAGCCTAGTCCCGGCACCACCGGCGAACCTTGCAGCCAGCCGCCTGAGGGCGTCGCCGAGATCATGTTGCCTGCCGCATCCACGATGTCGAGATGGACGGTGTCGCCCCATTCGGGCGGCAGCGGCGCGAAGGTCGGCTCGCCGCCGCCGGGCCCGACAGGCTTTTCCTTGCCGGCCATCGCGAGCACGCGGGCGATGCGCTCTTTCGCGTCGCCGATATCGCCCGGCCGCAGCTCCATCGAGGCGCGTTCGCCGATCAGCTTGCGGCGCTTGTCCGCGTACTCTGCCGACAGGAGCGTTGCGAGCGGGACATCGACCGCGTCGGGATCGCCATAGAAGGCGTCGCGGTCGGCGAAGCCGAGCTTCAGCGCCTCGATCAGCGTGTGCACGAAGTCCGGCCCGAGCGGGTCCATCGCGGCGACATCGATGCCGGCGAGCAGCCGCAGTGTTTGCAGGAACATCGGCCCCTGCGACCATGGCCCGAGCTTGTGGACCGTGAGGCCATGATAGTCGACAGATGCCGGCGGTTCGACGCGTGCCGCATAGCGCGCAAGATCGTCGCCGGTGAGCAGCCCGCGATGGCGCGTCCCGGTCGAGTCCATCAGCTCGGTGCGATAGAAGCGGTCGATCGCCTCGGCGACGAAGCCTTTATAGTAGGCGCGGCGCGCCGCCTCGATCTGGCGGACGCGGTCGCCACCGGCGGCTTCCGCTTCGGCGAGAATGCGCTTGTAGGTTTGCGCGATGGCGGGTGTGCGAAACGGCTTGTCGGGATGCGGCGCCTTGCCGTTGGTGAGCCAGACCTCGCCCGAGCTCGGCCACTCGGTCTTGAAGTAGTCGACCGCCGGAATGATCGTGGCGACGATGCGCGGCACCAGCGGAAAGCCATGCTCCGCGTAGCCGATCGCATAGGAGAGCACGTCACGCGGCAGCAGCGTGCCGTAATCACGTAGCAGCAGCATCCACCCGTCGAACGCACCCGGCACCACGGCAGGCAGCAGCCCCGTTCCGGGCATCTGTTCGAGGCCCATTCCGGTCAACCGCTCGGGCGTTGCATTCGCCGGAAACGGCCCCTGTCCGCAAATGACCTCCGGGGCTTTCGCGCCCGCACGAAACACGATTGCAGGTAATTCGCCGCCCGGGCCGTTAAGATGCGGTTCGACAATTTGCAGCACGAAGCCGGTGGCGACCGCGGCGTCGAACGCGTTGCCGCCGCGCTCCAACACGGCCATGCCGGTCTGCGTCGCCAGCCAGTGCGTCGTCGCGACCGCGCCGAACGTCCCGCGGATATCCGGCCGTGTGGTGAATGTCGGTTGCATCGCTCCCCTGCGTTGGCGTGTATAATGGCCAACCATGACATGGTCCATCATCGCACGCGACCCGAGCGGCGCCTTCGGTGTTGCCGTCGCGAGCAAGTTCTTCGCGGTCGGCGCGATCTGTCCGCATGGCGAGGGTGGCGTCGGCGCGCTCTCGACGCAGGCTTTGCCGAACCCGCTTTGGGGTCTTCGCGGGATGCGCCTCTTGCGCGAAGGA
>Ga0193717_1002354_pt1 | contig 10952 bp, 11 predicted proteins | sample U2c2metaG_FD_145900 | JGI IMG/M metagenome (GOLD analysis project Ga0193717, IMG submission 145900) | Soil microbial communities from a riparian zone of the East river system, Colorado, United States - U2c2 | ecosystem: Environmental > Terrestrial > Soil > Riparian zone | place: USA: East River...
GCGCTACGTCCCTCCGACCAAGTAGCTACTTCGCGAGCCTGGCGAGCACCGAGCTCGCTTCTTGCGCGGACGCGCCTTCGACGACCAGGTGCGACAGGTTGTCGGGGAGCGTCTCGCCGCGGTGAGCCTTCGTCTGTGCGTACAGGCGTCCTGCTCGATAGGACGAGCGGACCAACGGCCCCGCCATGACACCCGCGAAGCCCATCGCTTCAGCGGCCTTGGAGTGCGTGACGAACTCCTCCGGCTTCACCCAGCGGTCCACCGGGTGGTGCCGGGGCGAGGGCCGCAGGTACTGCGTGATCGTCAGGATTTCGCAGCCCGCGTCGACCAGGTCCTGCATCGCCGGAGCGACCTCGTCTGGCGTCTCGCCCATGCCGAGGATCAGGTTCGACTTCGTCACCAGCCCGGCCTCACGAGCCGCAGTAATCACCGACAACGACCGCGCGTAGCGGAAACCAGGCCGGATCCGCTTGAAGATGCGGGGCACGGTTTCGACGTTGTGCGCCAACACCTCGGGCCGTGAGGAGAAGACCTCGGCGAGTTGCTCGGGGTCGGCGTTGAAATCGGGGATCAGCAGCTCGACGCCGGTACCGGGGTTCAGCGAATGGATCTGGCGGACGGTCTCGGCGTAAAGCCAAGCACCGCCGTCGTCCAGGTCGTCACGGGCAACGCCGGTGACGGTCGAGTAGCGCAGGCCCATCGCCTGGACGCTTTCGGCGACCTTGCGCGGCTCGGCCCGGTCCAGAGCGTCCGGCTTACCGGTGTCGATCTGGCAGAAATCACACCTTCGGGTGCATTGACTGCCACCGATGAGGAAGGTGGCTTCACGGTCTTCCCAGCATTCGTAGATGTTGGGACAACCGGCCTCCTCGCACACCGTGTGGAGACCTTCGCGGCGGACCAGCGACTTGAGTTCGGTGAACTCCGGCCCCATCTTGGCCTTCGTCTTGATCCACGGTGGCTTCTTCTCAATCGGCGTCTCCGCGTTGCGAACCTCTAACCGCAACAACTTCCGCCCATCCGGTGCAGCACTCACGGGGTAAACCCTACGCCCGCGTGCGCTGTAGCCGGGGTCACACAGGGTCGGGGGTGACGCCGGTCAGCTTCGCCGTCAGCCCCCAGAGAGCCTCGCCGATCGCTTCGTTGCGCGCGGCGGGGACCGTGGCGACCTTCGTGGGATAGCCACGCAACCAGCCGAGGCCGCGAGGGGCGAAGTAGTCGCCGCCTTCGACGTCCGGCGCTGTCGCGGCGTAGAGCTGGGGAAGCGCGCCCATCCGGGTGCCCTGGGCGAACACCACCTGGCCGAGGCTGTGGGCGCCGCCGATGATCCCGCGGACCACCGGGTTCGAATACGACTTGGCCATGTTCGAGCCGAGTCCGGTGGAGGTGTAGCCGGGGTGGGCGGCGACGCTGAGGATCTCCTCGCCCGCGGCCTTCAGCCGCCTGTCCAGTTCGAGCGCGAAGACCTGGTTCGCGAGTTTGGCCTGGCCGTACGCCGTCGCCGCGTGGTAGCGCTTGCGTTCGGCGTTCGGGTCCGCGAAGTCGATTTTGCCGGGGATGGCAGCGAGACTGGACAGCGTGACGACCCGCGACTTCGTACCGCCTCGCAGCGCGGGCATGACCAGCCAGGTCAGCGCGGCGTGCCCGAGGTAGTTGGTGCCGAACTGCAGCTCGAAGCCGTCCTTGGTACGGCCCATGGCTACCGCCATCACCCCGGCGTTGTTGACCAGGAGGTCGAGCGAGTCACCGGTGAGTTGCCGCGCGGTCGCGGCCGCTTCGCGCACCGACACGAGGTCGGCCAGGTCGAGCCGGACCAGCTCGGGTGTGGCACCCGTGGCCGCCTGCGCGACCGAGCGCAACGCCTGCGCGCCGCGTTCCGCCGAGCGGCAGGCCAGCAGCACGCGGGCACCCTTACCGGCGAGCACCTGGGCGGTACGCAGGCCGAGTCCGGAGTTCGCACCGGTGATCAAAGCCGTCCGCCCGGTCTGGTCCGGGATGTCGTCGGCAGTCCAGGTACTCATACGCTCAGCTAATCCCACGCCTGACTCGTTGTCACGCGCTGGGTGCGAGCATCCTCAGCAGGTGACCGACCGGGCTGCGCCGGCGCGCCGGCCGTGCCTGACCGCTGCGGAGCAGGGCGTCGAAGGCGACACCGATCTTGGTGATTTCGGCGATCGGTTCACGCGGTTCGGCGAGCCCGGCGGTGACGGCGAGCATCCGCTGCTCTGCACGGTGCATCGCCAGCAGCTCGGCGGAGTCGTCGATATGGGCGTCGAGGACCGCGCGCAGCGTCGCGTGTTCACGGGTCGCCTTGTTCCAGGCGCGCGAAACGGCGTCGATCTGGTCGCCTTCTTGATCGGGCAGGTCCAGCGCGTTCGCGTCGTCCGGGCAGGCGGACTCGGCGCGCAGGTGGCCGCTCAGCAGCCGCGTCCACTTGTGGTGCAGCGCGAGCAGGAGGTTCTGTTTGGTGCCGAAGAGCTCTTCGGCACCGGCGATCTCGGCGAAGGGCAGTTCACCTTCGGGATCGTGGTGGGCTTGGCGCAGGACGGCGTCGATGACATCGCGGCGTCGGTAGAAGTCTTTCCAGCTCATAGCTAGGTCTCCCCTTACCGTGGTCCGGGGTCATACTGCGGGTTTGCGGCATACTCCCGGTACGGACCTGACGACGCGAACATACCACGAGTATGGTGACCGAAAACGGGGGTAAGGTTGTGAGCGTGGCGACAATGAGGTCCAGGCGGCTCGACTATTCGGAGTCCACTCGTTCGGCGTTGGTGGACAGTGCGGTCGAACTGTTCACGAAGCGTGGTTACGCGGGCACTTCGCTGGACGAGATCGCCAAACGGGCCAGGGTGACAAAAGGTGCGCTGTATCACCACTTCAGCGGCAAGCAGGCACTCTTCGAAGCGGCTTTCGACGCGGTGGAAAGCCTCGTGTTCGACCGCCTGGAAAAGATAATGAACGGTCCCGAGTCACCTTGGGATCGGGCGTTGAGCGCGCTTCGCGAATTCATCAAAAGCTGTCTTGATCCTTCTTATCAGCGCATCGCAATTCACGAGGCGCCGGTGGTGATGGGCTGGGAACGCTGGCGCGAGGCGGAGGACAGGTGCAGCTTCGGGCTGATCCGGTCGAGCCTCGAAGGGCTCATCGAAGCCGGTGAGATCGAGAGCGTGCCGGTGGAGATCACCGCGCGGCTGCTGTTCGGCGCCCTGTCCAGCGCGGCCACCGAAATCGCCGGATCCGCCGAGCCGAAGAAGGTCGGCGCGCAGGTCGAAGCCGTGATCATCCAGCTGCTCACCCGGGTCCGCAGTTCCGTTCCGGAGCAGTCCGCCACTGCGTGAGACGAAGATCCTCGTCGGGGTACGTTGAGTGTCGTGGACTTGAGGATCTTTACCGAGCCCCAGCAAGGGGCCACTTACGACGACCTGCTGCGTGTCGCGAAAACCACGGAAGACGCCGGTTACGACGCGTTCTTCCGCAGCGACCACTATCTGAAGATGGGCGACGTCTCCGGCCAGCCGGGGCCGACCGACGCCTGGATCACCCTCGCGGGTCTCGCCCGCGAGACCCAGCGCATCCGCCTGGGCACTCTGGTCAGCGCCGCGACCTTCCGGCACCCGTCGGTGCTGGCGATCTCGGTGGCCGGTGTGGACCAGATGTCCGGCGGCCGCGTGGAGCTCGGCATCGGTGCCGGCTGGTACGACGCCGAGCACACCGCGCTCGGGCTGGAGCTGCCGCCGGTCAAGGAGCGCTTCGACCGTTACTCCGAACAGCTCGAGATCATCACCGGACTGTGGGAAACCCCTGAGGGCGAGACGTTCTCGTACGACGGCGAGCACTTCAAGCTCGTCGACTCCCCGGCGCTGCCGAAGCCCGTTCAGCGGCCGCGTCCGCCGGTGATCATCGGTGGCCATGGCAAGAAGCGCACCCCGGAGCTCGCCGCTCGCTTCGCGAACGAGTTCAACCTGCCGTTCGCGAGCCCCGAGATCGCCAACGCGCAGTTCGCGCTGGTCGACGCCGCCGCGCGCAAGATCGGCCGCGATCCGGCGGAGATCGTCCGCTCGGTCGCGCTCGTGGTCGCCGTCGGCCGTGACGAGGGCGAGGTCACCAAGCGTGCCACCGCCATCGGCCGTGACGTCGAAGGGTTGAAGGCCAGCGGTCTCGCCGGAACCCCGGCGGAGGTCGTCGACACCATCGGCCAGTGGCGTGAGAAGACCGGTGTCACCCGGCTCTACCTGCAGGTGCTCGATCTCGCGGACCTGGACCACATCGAGTTCATCGCCGCCGAAGTCGCCCCGCAATTGGCCTGAGCTCGTACCCGCCCTCAAAAAAATTGGCATGAATGGACCTTTCATCTCAAGAATCGAGATGAAAGGTCCATTCATGCCATCTCAGGACTGGAGTGCGAAGGTGACACCCGGCGCGGACGGTGCCTGCGGCCGGGGGAGCCAGTGCTCGTCGGTGACCGGAAGCACGCCTTCGAGCGCGGCCAGGACGGCGTCGCGGGCGGCTGGAAGCGCATCGGCGACGGTGACTTCGCGGCCGAGCTCGTAGGACAGCGAGGTCACGCCCGCGTCGCGGATGCCGCACGGCACGATCTTGTCGAACGCGGCCAGGTCGGCGTTGCAGTTCAGCTCGAACCCGTGCATCGTCACGCCGCGCTGGACGCGGATGCCGATGGCCGCGATCTTGCGCTCGGGGCCGCGGTCGTCGGCCGGGATCCACACGCCGCTGCGGCCTTCGACGCGGCCGGTGTGCACGCCGAAGCCCGCACACACGGTGATCAACGCCTCTTCCAGCCGGCGCACGTAGTGCACGACGTCGATCGGGTCGGAGAGCTTGATGATCGGGTAGCCGACGAGCTGCCCAGGACCGTGCCAGGTGATCTTGCCGCCGCGGTCGACGTCGATGACCGGGGTGCCGTCCGTCGGCCTGTCCTCGGCCTCGGTGCGCTTGCCCGCCGTGTACACCGAGGGGTGTTCCAGCAGGAGCATGGTGTCCGGGCCGTCGCCGTCCGCGCGGGCCGTGACGAGCTCGCGTTGGAGCTCCCACGCTTCGGTGTAGTCGATCGTGCCGATCGGGCGGACGTCGACGGGTTCGGTGGTGGCGCGGCAGCTCACGGTGGAAGAACTCACTCCAGCGAGGTTACGCCGCCTCCTGATCGGCGGACACCGGGTCCGGCGGCTTCGGCAGCAGCCGCAACGCCACTGCCGCGAGGATCCCGATCCCGAGTACGCCGAACACCGCGCCGACGGTGTCGGACAGCCAATGCACGCCGAACATCACCCGGCACGCCGCACAGAGCATCGTGGCGAGCACGGCGATGACGGCGACGCGGCGAAGCAGCCGTGGCGCCAGCCACAGGCACAGCAGTACCGCGCCGAAACCGGTCGACGCGGTGGAAACCACGTGCCCGCTGGGAAAACTGAAGTCGGGGTAATCACGCGGGCGGGTCCGGTCGAACACCGGCTTGAGGAGGACGCTCGTCAGGCGGCACAGGAGCACCACCGCGGTGATCTTGAGCAGCACGGCGGCGCGGCCGCGATCACCGCGCCGCCACGCGATCAGCGCGGCGACGAACAGGGTCGCGCCGAACACCCAGGGGAGCACCGGGCCGAGCACGTCACTGACGATCGAGGCGATCCTTCCCAAGGGGTGTTGCCACTGGCCTTGCAAGGTGTTCGCGATCGCGGAGTCGATCGACAGCGGCTGCCTGGCCACGAGCAAACCGAGCGCGAGCAGCGCGACGCACAGCACCACGCCGAGCACGGCCCAGCGCACGCGCGGAACCGTCGTCATAGCCCCGCGGCCAATGCGCTTTCGACGTCGTTGTGCCGGAAGGTGAAACCGGCGTGTTCCAGCGCGCGCGGGAGGGCGCGCTGACCGTAGAGGGCCATCTCCTCGCCGAGTTGACCGAGTACGGCCTTCAACGCGAAGCCGGGTACCCACCAGGGGGCGGGGCGGTGCAGCACGGCACCGAACGCTTTCGTGAACTCGGCGTTGGTCACCGGCTTCGGGCCCGTGAGGTTGACCGGACCGGACAGCGTGTCGTCCTCGAGCAGGAACTTGATACCGGAAATCGCGTCCTCGAACGAGATCCACGCCATGAACTGGTGGCCGCCGCCGAGTTTTCCGCCCAGTGCCAAGGCGAACAGTGGTTTCAGGGTGCCGATGAGGCCGCCCTTGCCGGACAGGACCGGCGCGGTCCGGATCGACACCACCCTGGCCCCGGCCACCTTGGCGGGCGCGGTCGCCGCTTCCCAGGCGATGCAGAGCTCCGCGAGGAAACCCTGGCCGTGCCTCGAATTCTCGTCGACTGTCATCGAGCCGGTGTCGCCGTAGTAGCCGACGGCGGATCCGTTGACGAGCAAGGGAATTTCGTGTTCGGCGACGGCCTCGGCGAGGACTTCGGTCGGCTCGAGGCGGCTGTCGAACAGGACCTGCTTACGGGCCGCGCTCCAGCGCTGCGGGAACAGCGGGGCGCCGCACAGGTTGACCACCGCGTCGACGCCGTCGAAGGCCCCTTCGGCGATCTTGCCCGCGGGCGGGTCCCAGCGGAACTCGCCGACCGCCCGGCTCTCGCGCCGGACGAGTTTGCGCACGTCATACCCGGCTTCGGAAAGCCGCGCCGCCAATGCGCCGCCGATCAGACCACTCGCGCCCGCGATCAAGACTCGCATGTCCCCACCTTATGCACCCGCCCCGTGTGTGCTCGGTGAGCACCGAAGGTGCGGACAGATGGCGGGGACGAGAAAGGGCGCCCACCGGGGAGGTGGGCGCCCTTTTCGGTTACTGCTTACAGACCGAGCTCGTCCTCGAAGTTACCTTCTTCGAGGCGCTGCTTGATCGTCGTGACGAACCGGCCCGCGTCAGCCCCGTCCACCAGGCGGTGGTCGTAGGTCAGCGGGAGGAACGCCATCGACCGCACGGCGATCGTGTCGTTGCCGTCGGCGTCGGCGATGACCACCGGACGCTTCACGACCGCGCCGGTACCGAGCATGCCGGACTGCGGCTGCACGATGATCGGCGTGTCGAACAGGGCACCGTTGCTGCCGATGTTCGTGACGGTGAAGGTGCCACCGGTCAGCTCGTCCGGCTTGATCTTGTTGGCCCGCGCGCGGCCCGCCAGGTCGGCGATCTTGTGCGCGAGACCGGCCAGGCTGAGCTCACCGGCGTCGTGGATGACGACCGAGAGGAGGCCCTTTTCGGTGTCCACCGCGATGCCCAGGTGCACGGCGCCGTGGTAGGTGATCTCCTTCGTTTCCTCGTTGTACGACGCGTTGACGTTCGGGTGCTGCTTGAGCGCCTCGACCGTCGCCTTCGCGAAGAACGGCAGGAACGTCAGGTTGACGCCCTCGCGCTCCTTGAAAGCCGCCTTCGCCCGCTGGCGCAGCCGGGCGACCTTGGTGACGTCGACCTCGTGGACCTGCGTGAGCTGCGCGGACTCCTGCAGCGACTCGCGGGTCTTGGTGGCCGTGATCTGGCGGATCCGGCTGGCCTTCTGCACGGTGCCGCGCAGTGCCGCCAGCTCCGGCGACGGGCCGGTGGCCCGCTTGGGAGCCGGAGCGGAAGCCGCTGCCGGGGCACTGGCCTGCGGAGCCGGAACAGTGTTCTTTTCAACAGGTGCCGGAGCGGCTGCCGCCTTCTCCTTCTGCTTCGCTTCCGCGGCCGCGAGCACGTCCTGCTTGCGGATCCGGCCACCGACGCCACTGCCCGTGAGGGAGGAGAGGTCGATGGAGTGCTCGGAGGCCAGCTTGCGGACCAGCGGCGTCACGTACGGGCCACTGCCGTTGGAGTCCTCGGGCTCGGCGGCCTTCGGGGCCGGCGCGGGGGCGGCCTTCGGCTCGGGCTTGGGCTTGGGCTTGGACTCCTGGACCGGCTCGGGCTTGGGTTCCGGCTTGGGTTCCGGCTTCGGCTCGGGCTTGGGAGCGGGCTTGGGCGCGGCGTTCGCGTCACCGATGACGGCGAGCACGCCGCCGACCTCGACGGTCTCGTCCTCCTGCGCGCGGATCTCCAGGACGGTGCCGGCGACCGGGGAAGGAACCTCGGTGTCGACCTTGTCCGTGGAGATCTCGAGCAGCGGCTCGTCGACCTCGACCGAATCGCCGACCTGCTTGAGCCAGCGGGTGACGGTGCCCTCGGTGACGCTCTCACCGAGCTCGGGCAGGGTCACCGAAGTGCCCTCCGCCGAACCCGAAGAGCTCGCCTGCGGAGCGGGCTCGGAAGCGGCCTCTTCTTTCGCCGGTTCCGGCTCCGGCTCGGGCTCCGCCTGCTTCTCCTCGGCAGCGGGTGCCGGGGCGCCACCGGCCGAGCCGTCGTCGATGACGGCGAGCTCGCCGCCGACCTCGACGGTCTCGTCCTCCTGCGCACTGATCTTGACTACCGTGCCGGCAACCGGGGAAGGAACCTCGGTGTCGACCTTGTCCGTGGAGATCTCCAGCAAGGGTTCGTCGACCTCGACGCGGTCGCCTTCCTGCTTCAACCACCTGGTGACGGTGCCCTCGGTGACGCTCTCACCGAGCTCCGGCAACGTGACGGAGTAGGCCATTGTTCGCTGACTCCCTTTGATATGTCTGGCGTGGTCTGGTTTCTCGAAGGTGACGTCAGCTGTGCACGTGTAGCGGCTTGCCCGCGAGGGCAAGGAATGCTTCGCCGAGGGCCTCGGTCTGGGTGGGGTGCGCGTGGATCAGCGGGGCGACGTCCTCGGGGAACGCCTCCCAGCTGTAGATCAGCTGCGCTTCGCCGATCAGCTCGCCGACGCGGTCGCCGACCATGTGGACACCGACGACCGGACCGTCCGGCGCCTTGATCAACTTTACGCCGCCGGAGGTCTTGAGGATCTGGCTCTTGCCGTTTCCGCCGAGGTCGTAGGTGTACGTGGTGACGTCCGAACCGTACTTCTCCTTGGCCGCGGCTTCGGTGAGCCCGACCGAGGCGACCTCGGGGTGCGAGTAGGTGACCCGCGGGATGCCGTTCTCGTCGATGACGCGCGGCGCGAGGCCGGCGATCTCCTCGGCGACGAAGATGCCCTGCGCGAACCCGCGATGCGCGAGCTGCAGGCCGGGCACGATATCGCCGACGGCGTAGACGTTCGGCAGGTTGGTCTGGAGGCGGTCGTTCGTCAGCACGAAGCCGCGATCGATCTGCACCCCGGCCTCTTCGTAACCGTGGCCGGCGGAGTTCGGGCCGCGGCCGACGGCGACGAGCAACAGGTCGGCTTCCAGCGTCTCACCGGATTCCAGCGAAACGCTGACGCCGCTGTCGTTCTGCTTGGCGCCGGTGAAGCGCACGCCGGTCTTGAAGGCGATCTTGCGCTTGCGGAAGGCCCGCTCGAGCTGCTTGGAGGCGAACTCGTCCTCGTTCGGGACCAGCCGCGGCAGCGCTTCGACGATGGTCACGTCGACGCCGAAGGACGCCCACACGCTGGCGAACTCGACCCCGATGACACCGCCGCCGAGTACGACGACCTTCTCCGGGACGTAGTCGAGCGAAAGGGCCTGCTCGCTGGCGATGATCCGCCCGCCGAGCTCGAGGCCGGGCAGCGTCCGGGAGTACGAACCGGTGGCCAGCAGCACGTTCTTGCCGGTGTGGCGGGTGCCGTCGACCTCGACGGTGGTGCCGCCGGCGAAGGTGCCGGTGCCCTCGACGAGGTTCACCTTGTGCGCCTTCGCGAGCCCCTGGAGGCCCTTGTACAGGCGCGAGACGATGGAATCCTTGTACTTGTTGACGCCGGCCATGTCGATGCCTTCGAGCGTCGACTTGACGCCGAACTGCTCGCCTTCACGGGCGTTGTCGGCGACCTCTGCCGCGTGGAGCAGTGCTTTGGTGGGGATGCAGCCTCGGTGGAGGCAGGTCCCGCCCAGCTTGTCCTTTTCGATCAGGGTGACGGAAAGGCCCAGCTCGGCCGCGCGGAACGCTGCGGCATAGCCGCCCGATCCGCCACCAAGGATCACAAGGTCGGCGGAGGTGTCGGTCACTTCAATTGCTCCTCAGCAGGCATCGGTGATGAAGCTCTGGCTGCGCGCGGCGCGATCTCCACGCGCGCGTCGTACGCCATCTTGTCACTAAGACCGTACGCGGTTGGAACCTAGCCGGGTGTCGGCCGGGGAGCATGGCGAAACGTCCGGATAATGGAGGTAGACGTCGACGAGAGGTGAGGTGGTCGAGGTGGGTCTCTTCGACTCGCTGCGCAGGCGCGGCAAGGGCGGCCAAAAGGCCGGTACGCTGCGGAAAGCCAGCTCCGGTGACACCAAGCACCTGGAGGAGTGGGCGGCGGCGAGGCATGGGGTCGAGGCGTATGTCGAGCCCAAGACGACAGTGACCGAGACAACCGTGGTGTTGATCGCACACGACGGCGAATGGACCCGCCGCCGGATCGACAGCCTCGACGCCGCGCAGAACTTCGGGCGCAAGCGGTCGATCCCGGTCTACGAGGTGGCCAGGGTCGGTTACCCGAAACGGATGCGCGAGTACACCGAGCGGCAGAAACGCGGCGGCGTTTAGAGGTCACTTCGCGGTCATTTGGCCAGTAAGTCGAGGTGGTGTTCGAGCAGCGCGCGGAAACCGCGGTGCGGGGTCGTGCCGAGGACGGGGTCCAGTTCCAGTGCCAGCCAGCCGTCGCCGACGGGGCTGAGCGCGAGGACACCGTGCTCGGAGCGCTCGCTGATGAGCACGACCCCGGCTTCGGTGCGGACCAGTTCGGCCGCGCGCAGGAGCCGGGGGAAGACCTCGTCCGCGGGCAGTCCGTCGCATGTGGACAGGAACGCCCGGTAGTCGTCCGGCAGGCGCGTGCCCAGCCTGCGTTCGGCGTCCGTGAGCGCACCGGGTTCGGCGGGCGCGGGGGCTTCTCCGCCGCGCAGCCGCATGATCTCCGTCACGAGTTCGGGCCAGGTTTGCGGTAGCGCGGCGGGAAAACGCCGGTGCAGGGCCGCGATCAGGTCTCCGGCACAGCG
>Ga0193717_1002356_pt1 | contig 10950 bp, 5 predicted proteins | sample U2c2metaG_FD_145900 | JGI IMG/M metagenome (GOLD analysis project Ga0193717, IMG submission 145900) | Soil microbial communities from a riparian zone of the East river system, Colorado, United States - U2c2 | ecosystem: Environmental > Terrestrial > Soil > Riparian zone | place: USA: East River...
TTTCAGGATCATATTCACCTCCCTGATATTTAAGCCGTACTGCGCCATTTTATCCCGGTTATAAGCGACCTGTATTTGTGGTAAACCGCTTACTTTTTCGATATAGGGTTCGCTGACCCCTTTAACCGCGGCAATGAGTTTAGCGATCCGGGCGGCCTGCATTGCCAGTATATCCAGATCATCCCCATAGATCTTGATCGCTACGTCCTGCCGGATACCGGTCATCAGTTCGTTAAAGCGCATCTGCATGGGTTGGGAGATTTCGACATTGATACCGGGGATAATGGAAAGTGCTTCCTCCATCTTTTCGGTCATTTCTTCGCGCGTTTTGGCCGTTTTCCATTCACCCTTTGGTTTCATGGCCAGCATCATATCGCCTTTTTCCATGGGCATCGGGTCGGTGGGTATTTCTGAACTGCCAATGCGGGTCACGGCTTGTTTGATCTCGGGGAACCGATCCTTCAGGATCTTTTCAGCTTTGCCAAAGGTCTTTACTACTTCGGTTAAAGAAGTGCCCTGCATCATGGATATTTCCACGGTCAGGTCGCCCTCTTCCAGGGTTGGGATAAACTCACCGCCCATATTGCTGAATGCCCAAATGGAGATACCGAAAAGGATAAATACCAATGTTACGGTCAGGATTTTAACTTTGAGTACGCCGATCAGCGCCAGTTGATAGATGCGTTGCAAAAATTCAATAATCCGGTCGGATATGTTGCGCTTATGTGATGTTTGCTTGCTTAAGAACAACGCACTGGCCATCGGCACATAAGTCAACGAAAGAATGAATGCGCCTAAGATGGCAAAAGCCACCGTTTGCGCCATTGGCCGGAACATTTTGCCCTCAATGCCAACTAAAGATAATAAAGGAAGGTACACGATCAGGATAATGATCTGCCCGAAGGCAGCCGACTTCATCAGTTTACTGGCGCTATCTTTAACCTCTACATTCATTTGAGCGGTGGTCAATTTGTCTACGCCTTTTTGTTTATAGCTGCCCGTAGTGATATGATGCACCACACTTTCCACGATAATTACCGCGCCATCCACGATCAATCCAAAATCTATCGCACCCAGGCTCATCAGGTTACCCGATACGCCAAAGAGCCGCATCATCGAAAAGGCGAACAGCATCGCTAAGGGGATAACCGAAGCGACTACCAAACCTGCCCGCAGGTTACCCAAAAGCAGCACCAGTACAAAAACCACGATCAGCGCGCCTTCCAGTAAATTACGCTTGACCGTACCGATGGCACGGCCAACCAGTTCTGTGCGGTCAATGAACGGCTCAATTACCACACCCTCGGGCAGCGATCTTTGTATCTGCACCATGCGGTCTTTTACGTTCCTGATGACCTGGCTGAAGTTTTCACCCTTCAGCATCAGCGTTACACCAGCTACAACTTCACCCTCGCCGTTGCGGGTGACCGCACCATAACGGGTCGCGCTGCCGAATTGCACGGTGGCAATATCCCGGATCAGGATGGGCGAACCTTTCGTGTTCTTGACTACGATCTTACGGATGTCGTCCAGGTTCTGTACCTGTCCCAAGCCACGGATAAAATAGGTGTTGCTTTGCTGCTCAATATAGGAACCGCCTGTGTTCTCATTGTTCTTTTGCAGCGCCTCGTAAATTTCGGGAATGGTTAATCCCAATGAATTAAGCTTGTCATTGTCCAGGGCGATCTCGTACTGTTTGACATACCCGCCCCAACCGCTGACTTCGGCAACGCCGACCGTACCGGCCAGTTGGGTTCGCACCAGCCAATCCTGCAACGTACGCAGGTCAGTCGCGGTATATTTGTTTTCATAGCCCTTTTTAGTGTGGAGGACATACTGGTATATTTCCCCCAAACCGGTAGTAATAGGCGCTAATACGGGATCGCCCAAACCTGCGGGGATGCCATTTTCGGCTTCCTTTAGCTGGGCATTCACCTGTTGCCTGGCCCAATAAATATCAACATCGTCCTTAAAAACAATGGTGATTACCGATATGCCCGAACGGGATATGGAACGTTTTTCAATGATCCCGGCAATATTGGCCATGGAAAGTTCAATCGGAGCGGTAATGAACTGCTCCACTTCCTGCGCGCCCAGGCTGGGCGCTTGTGTAATGATCTGTACCTGGTTATTGGTTATATCGGGCTGTGCGTCAACCGGCAGGTTATACGCTGAATAGACACCCACCAGTATTAAAACCAGTGTCATGATCCCGATAATTACCTTGTTCCGGATAGAGAACGCGATAATTTGATCAAACATAAAATGTAAAAATTAATACGATACGGAAAAGCCATGCAAAGTTGATTGCAGGCGAAAATATCTAAGAATTTCGTATTAACTTATTTGAGGGGGCTGCCAGATTTTGATCGGCTGCTTCTGAACGGCGGGAATGCCATAATCAGGATATTCACGGGTAATTGCTTTGGTAAAAATGCTGGTTGTAACCGTTTTCGTTAAATGTCTTGCGGTCGAGCAGCAGGAACAAGTACAAAAAGGCGGGCAGGTTTCCTGATCTCTTTCATCATTTGCCGAATGACTTTTTTGAATAGTTACCTGAATCACACTCGCGATCATCTCCTCCCTGTCTTGGCAAGGTAACAATGCCAGTAAGGTGAAGTATAGACTGAATATGAAAGCAAGGTATCTCATTCGCCAGCAAAGATATACAATTTAATTAATGTCATATATTTCGCCGTACTACTAACGAGCGTCGGCAAGCGCACCATTGTTACCATTTTACGCCAAAAGCCTCCTTTAATGACAAAAGAAAGGCCGCAAATCGTCTATAAGTCGTATTTCTTACGTAATAGCTCATCTGTCTTATAATAATTTATCAGGCGTGATCGGTACATCCCGTACCCGTTTGCCCGTAGCATTAAAGATCGCATTGGCGACAGCGGCCGCTACGCCAACGATGCCCACTTCACCTATCCCTTTAATTCCCATTTTATTCACGATACCATCTTTTTCGTTTACGAACATCGCGTCCATCTGGCCAATATCCATATTGGACGGCACATGGTAATCGGCAAATGACCGGGTTGCGAAATTACCCCAGCGCGGATCGATCAATGATTCCTCACTCAGCGCCATACCAATGCCCCAGGTGTTTCCGCCAATGATTTGTGAGCGGGCAGTTTTAGGGTTCAATATTTTACCGGCACCGACCACTGCTAAAAACCGGGTCACTTTCACCATACCCGTCAAGCCGTTCACCCGTACTTCGGCAAAATTCGCGTTAAAGCTATGCGAGGAATATTCGCCCGCATTAGCTGGTGCTTTGGCATCGGCACGGGTCTCCAGTTCAGCAACCTGTTCCGATTGCATCAATTGGTAAGCCGTAGGGCGCACAAAAAACTGTTTGCCCGATTTGCCGACCAACTCATTGGTGATCTTTTCGCAGGCATCATTGACGGCGTTGGCAAAACTGGCCGCACCAACCGAGCCTACTGAACCGGCCGCAGGCGGCAGGTCAGAATCGCCAAGTTTAACGGTAACGTTGGCCAGCGGCATACCCAGACCATCCGCTGCCGTTTGAGCGAGTATCGTAAAAGTGCCCGTCCCCAAGTCAGATGCTGCGATAGCGACTTCTGCGTTAACCGTATTGCCTGTGCGAGTCAACTTGATCGTTGCCGAACTTGGCCTTTGACGTGCCGGGTAGGTACCGCAGGCTACGCCGTAACCGATCAGGTCGTTACCCACTTTATTTTGGCCGGGCTGCTTTTTACGTTTTTCCCACCCGAAGGCTTTTGCCCCTTCCTGTAAACATGTAATGGTAGCCCGTGATGACCAGGGCTTACCACTTGATGGATCTTTATCCGGCTGATTCTTTAAACGCAGTTCGATCGGGTCCATCCCAAGTTGATGAGCCAATTCGTCCATAGCAGACTCTAAGGCGAAGCTGCCGGTAGAGTGGCCCGGACCGCGGGTATCAGTCGGTAAAATGATATTCATGGGTACCACCCGGTAATTGACTAGTAAGTTGGGGACATCATACATGATCTTCGCCCCTTCACCGCAACTTTCAATAAATTCATCCTCAATAGCGGTATGCGTTGTGGTTTCATGGGCCAGGCTGACCAGCCGGCCATCGCGCGTGGCGCCGATACTGATCTTCTGAAAATTTTGCTGGCGAAGACCGACCGAGTTGAACATTTGTTGCCGCGTCAGCGCCAGTTTGACCGGCCGGCCGGCAACCTTAGCCGCTACGGCAGCCAGAACAAGATTAGCCCATTGACCGCCCTTGGAGCCAAAGCCGCCGCCAATAAATGGAGAAACAACGCGCACTTGCTCTGGTTTCAGATTCAAAGTTGCAGCCGCCGAGTTCTGCGCCCCGTTAATGATCTGCGAGCCATTATATAAAATTACCTTATCTCCCTCCCAGACCGCTACCGTCGAATGCGGTTCCATGGGGTGATGGTGCTCTATCGGCGTATGGTAGGTGCCTTCAAATTTGACCTCCGCGCTGTTGAATGCCCCTTTTGCATCGCCCCGGTTATGGTCGGCCAGTTCCTTGCCTTTAGGCATTACTGCGCCGGGCGCCAGTTTTTCAAAATCAATTTTAGCGTCTGTATTTGGGGTATAGGTTACCTTAACCATTTTCGCCGCGTGGGTGGCCTGTTCAAAGGTTTCTGCTACGACAATACCGATATGCTGCCCGTAAAAATAAACTTCGGGGCCTTGCAGTAAAGCGCCACCCCGCAACCCGCCTTTAACGTTGAGTTTGGGCGCGTTTTCATGGGTGATCACTGTTAGTACGCCCGGAAGACTTTTTACCTCGGCGGTATTGATCGAAGTGATCTGACCCGCAGCGATGGTGCTTTTGAAAAGCACGGCGTAAGCCATTTCTTTTGCCGGATAATCGGTGGCATAATTAGCCTTACCGGTCACTTTCAATAAACCGTCTATACGGGTGATGGCTTTGCCAATGGTATTTTTGTCTTCCATAATTATTATCCGTTATAACTATCACCTTTCAAGGCCAATTCCAGCGCGCTGATAATCGTGCGCTTGCCCAACTCTACTTTAAATTTATTGTATGCTAAAGGCTTTGCGCTGCGCATAGCCGCCTCGGCCGCTAAACTAAAGTTGGCTCTAGTAGCCGTTTTGCCTTTTAAAAATCTTTCTGCTTCTGCTAGTGGCCAGGGTTTATGTGCCACGCCGCCCATGGCCAAATGTGCCGACACGATCCGGTTACCCTGTAACACCAGGCCGGCCGCTACCGATACCAGCGCAAAGGCATAAGAATTACGGTCGCGCACTTTCACATAAGCCGAATGTTCCGCGAAGGTATTTGCAGGTAGTTCTATGGCCGTGATCAGTTCACCATGATTTAATATGTTATCCTTTTCCGGCTGATCGCCGGGCAACCGGTGGAAATTCTTGATAGCAATTAAGCGTTCGGCACCATTTGGCTGAAGTACTTTGATATTGGCATTCAGCACGGTAAGCGCCACTGCCATATCAGACGGATAGACCGCTATACAGGCATCCGACCAGCCGAATATCGCGTGCATCCGGTTAATCCCCTGCATCGCCGCGCAACCTGTGCCCGGTTCGCGTTTGTTGCAGGGCATGGCTACATCATAAAAATAACTGCAACGGGTACGCTGTAACAGGTTGCCACCATTGGTTGCCATATTGCGGATCTGCGCCGAAGCGCCGGCCAAAATGGCCTTGGTTAACAGCGGAAAATTTTTGCGCACCAGCGGGTGGTTAGCAGCATCGGTGTTTTTACCCAAGCCGCCCAGCGAGAGGCTACCATTTATTAATTGTTTGGTCGCAGTCAGACTCAGTCTGCCTAAGTCTATCAACTCATCCGGGCGCTCCACATCTTCCTTCATCAGGTCGAGCAGGTTAGTGCCGCCCGCCAGGAATTTGGCTTTCACATTACTGGTCAACAGGCTGATAGCAGCAGGAGCGCTGCCAGCCTGGGTAAATTTAAATGGTCTCATATCGTCAGCCAGGTTTGTTCCACACTTTTACCGGTTTGGGCCTCTTTAATAGCCGCCACAATGTTTGGGTATGCCCCGCAGCGACAGATATTGCCCGACATGCGCTCGGCGATCTCCTCGTTACTCAGCATCAGGGAAGTTTGCGCCTGCCGCACATTCGCGGTCACATAGCTCGCTTGCCCTTCTTTAGCTTCCTTCATTAAGGCTACCGCTGAACAAATTTGCCCGGAGGTGCAAAAGCCACACTGAAAACCATCATGTTTTAAAAAAGCTTCCTGCATCGGGTTCAGCTGATTGTCTTTCGCCAGGCCTTCGATCGTGATGACGGATTTACCTTCACAGCTCGCTGCCAATGTCAGGCAGGACAGCACGCGGTTACCGTCAACAATAACGGTGCAGGCACCGCACTGGCCATGGTCGCACCCCTTTTTGGAACCCGTAAGACCCAAACGCTCACGCAGCGTATCCAGCAAGGTCATGCGTGAATCGACCATCACCCTGGTTGTTGCCGAATTCACTTTAAAACTTACGTTGACCCCATTTTCGATGGCCGCAGCAGGCAGTTCGTCAATTTCGCCCAGTGCCACACCACGGGCAAAGGCCCGTTCAGCGCCTAATAAATACCCGGCCAGCAATCCCGCCGAGGCGAGGCCGACCAGCTTCATAAAATGACGACGGTTAAGCCCGGTCTGTATAATCTCTTCCAGTTCTTCCGGCATCAGATCGCCAAAGAGTTTCTTTTCCTCTTCGGTTAGTTGGGTAGGTCTATCGTTCATACAGGTTGCTGATTGTTATCTAATAAACACCAGCCAGGACAGATAGTTTGTGGGAATATAAAATGCAATTCGTATCTCGGGCGAAAACTGGGTTTGCTATAATTACTAAAAGCGAATATCAAAACTATCACCTCCAGTTGCAGTTTGTATCGCAGGTCTATGCCTTTGCAGATCAGTACCTGCGTTCCTGGTTTCCTGCCTTACCTTCTTAAAAAGCTTTTAACAGGATTTTAATTACGCTTTAAGCAACACTGTATGCACGTTGCAGTATCCAGATCGAGTTAGCATTAAGCAATTAAATCATGAGTATGAAAAATGTAGTTAAAAAAGAAAACGCCGTATCAAGACAGTTTTTGGGAGTTGATTTTGTAGTACTTTCTATTGGTAAAGATACAATGGTGGCGAAAATGCCTTATAAAACAACCGATTTTGCCCCGTAGGGGATAATTTCATATTTTCAACTAATTGTTTATCAATAACTTAAAAATACCCTTTTCAAATTCTAAAAACCAAACCGACTGAGTTTTTCTCACTATTTTTCCGGCATGAAAGACCCGCGCAGAACCAATAGAGGTTGTGAACTATATATCCAGGCAGTTATTGACCCTAATAATCACCTAACTTCTTATTAAACATTGTTTGAATTATTGCAGTTGGTCTAAGATGGGCTTATCCAATGCCGCAATCTTATTCATTTCGGGTTTCAGTAATTCTAACACAGTAATGTTATTGGCTCCTTTCTTCAGCCATTCCACGGGAAGATATAAAGTTTGCTGTGGGCCAATACTCCAATATTTACCCAGGTTATGACCATTGACCCAAACAACGCCCTTTCCCCATTTCCGCATATCTAAGTAAGTGTCGCCGACCTTTGTCAAATAAAAATTGCCTTTCTTGATAACTGGAGTGTTGCTTTTAGTAGCTATCGTTTGAAATTTAATATTGCGGGTACTGGCGAATGGCAGACTATACATTTTCCAATTAATCAAATCTTCGTGGTTTAACTGCACTTTTTCAGTGATTCCTTTTTTATTTTCCAACAGATACTTGCCAAAATTTACCCTGCCCATATTCTCAACCAATATATCCAGCGTTACCTGGCCTGCTGGCAGGTCAAGCGTTAAACTGTCCTGTTTTAAACGCCTGTCCAATGTTCCTATTGTTTTTCCGTTAATCATGATCACCGCGTAATCCCGAAGAGCCCGTAATTTCAACAGTTCTTTTCGTCCCCCCTCAAAGGTCGTGCGGTACAATACGTAACCATAATCCTGATTTAACTCTTCAAACGTAAGAGGAATCCTGTTACTTTTTGGCAAAGGAAGATTAGCAAGTAATATTCCCGTTTGTTTAAATACAATAGCCGGAATTCTTATTGTTGGTTTTTTCGCCGGAATAGAAGGCAACCGGGCACCTTGCGGTAAATATTTTTCAATCACTCGCCTGAATGCCCTGAACTTTTCTGTAACATTACCGGCTTCATCCAATGGCGCATCATAATCATAGCTGCTGATCTGAGGTTCATAAGGGGTCTCATCCTTAAAGTTCGCGCCATTCATAAAGCCCCGGGTGGTCCCGCCATGGAACATATACATGTTTATCGATATCCCAGCCGCGAGCACGGAATCCAAATGACTACTATAGTCCTCAGCCGGAACTGTATGGTGTTTGGTGCCCCACCAGTCGAACCACGCAGGGTACCACTCGGCAATATAGTACGGGCCTTTACCATCGTGATTTTCATTAATGATCTTTCTAACTTTCTCTGGGTTATCAATGCCATTAACTGCCGGCAATAATCCAGGCAAATACCCTTTCACCAAATCAGGAGCCGGATCGCAGGTGTATAGCAGGCCATCGAAACCGGCCTCTCTAAATAACTTTTCGTTAATGGCGAGGTATTCTTTATCGCTGCCGTACGAGCCATATTCATTTTCGATCTGTACCATCAGGATATTACCCCCATGATTAATTTGTAGCGGTGCCAGTTGCTTGCCTATCGCTAAAATGTATCTCCGGTATTCTGCAAGGTATTGCGCCTCTTTCACGCGTACAATAAGGCCTTTTACATTTTGCAGCCAGTAGGGATAACCACCAAATTCCCATTCGGCACAGACGTATGGACTGGGACGTAAAATTACCCACAGGCCTTCCTCGCGGGCAATCTTAACAAACTCGGCCACATCGTTATTCCCTGCAAAGTCAAATTTCCCTTTTTGCGGTTCGTGCAGATTCCAGAATACATAGGTACCAATGGTATTCAACCCCATAGCTTTGGCCATCTTCATACGGGCGCGCCATGCTTCCCGCGGTACGCGCGGATAATGCATTTCGCCACTGATCATTAAAAAGGGTTTACCATCCAGCAAAAACGCCCTATCCCCATAGGAAAAATTGTGTTTTACCTGTGCGCGGGCAGTTAACTGGCTTAATAGGACAGCGACGCTGAGCAGCGCAATGATTTTGATTTTAATAGACATAGTTATTAGTAAGCAGGTTTATTTTTTATTTCTTCATAGTAAGACTGCAGAATATAAAAGGCCTTCTTTTTATTGCCTTTATCGTCATAGAGCCCTTTGCGGTTCCAGCCTTCCTGGTAAAGCGGATTATTGCGTTTCGGCGACCTGAAATCAACCAACACCCAGGGCGACAGGCCCACAAAATTGGCCTGCATGCGTTTAAACATAGCCGTTTGTTCCTTAAAATACCATTCCTGGTACTCCTCATCAAAACGGGTTATGGAGTCGGCATGAAACCCAAATTTACCTTCGGCTCCGGTTTCGCTGATAAATAGTGGTTTGTTATAAGGCGTGCTCCAATTAGTAGTGCGGCATTTCTCCGGCGATCCGCCGTACCAGCCGAGGTATTCGTTAAAAGCTATCAGATCGACAAATTCGCCCAATGGGTCATCAATTACATTTTCATCCTTGCCCGAACTATAGTTTACCTCCAGCGCGGCCGATATTAACCTGGTGCTGTCCAACTGCTTAGCGCGGGTAATAAGACTGTGCATAAAATTAGTGCGGACCGGGCCAACCGGTGTTTCGTTCCCTACCGACCAGATAACTACACTGGCCCGGTTATGGTCGCGGGTGATCATTTCCGTCAATTGTTTTTTTGCTTTGGCCAGTACTTCGGCGCTGGCAAAATTAATGGTCCAGTAGACCGGGATCTCCGACCAAACCAGAATACCTAAAGAGTCGGCCAGGCGGGTCATTTTTTCATCGTGCGGATAGTGTGCCAGGCGTACCATATTACACCCTAACTCACGCGCTTGCCCTAACAGCTTTCGTGCATCGGCATAACTATAAGCTCGCCGTTGTTCCTCCGCAATTTCGCCATGCAGGCAAATACCCCTCATAAACAGCGGCCTACCGTTAAGTAATAACTTGCTTCCGCGGGCCTCAATGGTGCGAAAGCCTATCTGGTCTTCAGTTTTATCTTGCGTCGTGGTAACAATAACTTTATACAGCTTTGGCTTTTCCGGCGACCATAATTGTAAACCCGATAGTTTGAAACTGATATAAGTAAGCCTATCGCTGGCTACAAAACGCCTGCTGAATTTGAGTTCGGGTATTTGTACACTGATACTTTCCCCGGGAGAAGGATGGTGATTGAGCTGTACCCAAGCATCTATTTCATGCTGCCTGGCGGATAATGCCGCACCCGATGGTTTTTTAAGCTGGATCATAAAATCCTGGATAAAGTTAACAGGCACTTCCACCAGTTTCACATCACGGGTAATGCCGCCATAATTCCACCAATCGGTATTCATCGTGGGTACTTCATCGGCGTAGCGTTTATTATCCGCTTTTACTACCAAAAAATTGTCCTTAGCTTTTAAAAGCGAGGCCGGTATTTCGAAATTGAAGGGCGTAAATCCCCCGGTATGCATCCCCAGCTTTTTACCATTCAGGTAAACATCGGCCCGGTAACTTACCGCCCCAAAGTACAAATAATAAAGGTATCTGCTATCGGTGGGGTGAAAATCAAAAGACTTTTTATACCAGATAGTCCCTTCGTAATATAAAAATTCAGGCTTCTGATGATTCCAATCGCCGGGGACCTGCAGCGTGTACTTGTCTATATAACCGTGCTCTTTTCTATCGTTCTTATTTGCCGGCGCACCGGAGTTCCAGTAAGCATCTACGTTATTTTCATTAAGCTCCTTGTATCGATAATCATAAAACCCTGTTTCATAGGGATCGACAATATATTGC
>Ga0193717_1002358_pt1 | contig 10948 bp, 10 predicted proteins | sample U2c2metaG_FD_145900 | JGI IMG/M metagenome (GOLD analysis project Ga0193717, IMG submission 145900) | Soil microbial communities from a riparian zone of the East river system, Colorado, United States - U2c2 | ecosystem: Environmental > Terrestrial > Soil > Riparian zone | place: USA: East River...
GTTCACCCGTTGTGCCGAGGAATACATCGGCGCGCCCGCGATGCGGATTTCGCCCGCGCTCGGCTGTTCGAGGCCGGCGATCGCGCGCAACGTGGTGGTCTTGCCGCAGCCGGACGGCCCAAGCAGCGTGAGCTGCTCGCCCGGCTGCACCGAAAAGCTCACGCCGCGCACGGCCGGCACGTCGCCGTAGAAAATTTCGAGATTCTCGACCTCGATGTGCGGTTTGCGATTCTCTGCCATGACCTAGTCGGTAATCCTTGTCGTCGCGCGGCGCGTCACCGCCATCAGGACGGCGACAGCGATCGCCACCACCGCGGTCTGGATCAGCGCCATCGCGGCGGTGAGTTCGGTCGAGCTGGCAAACCAGCTTTCCACGATCGACGGCGTGATCACCTTGGAGTGCGGCCCCATCAGCAGGATCGAGGCGCCGAGCTCGCGGATGCTGGCGACGAACAGCAACAGCCATGCGGCGATCAGGCCCGGCCACAGCAGCGGGATCGTCACGGTGCGGGTGCGATAACCCCAACCGGCACCGCACATCTGCGCGCATTCCTCCAGGCTCTTGTCGATCTGCAGCATCACGCCGGAGATCGTACGCACGCCGAGCGGCAGGAATACCGTGAGGTAGGCGATCAGCAGCAGCCACAGCGTGCCGTAAATCGGGATCGGGAAAACCAGCCACGCCCACATCATGCCGAATGCGAAGATGAGCCGCGGCACCGACTGCGGAAACATCACGATGTATTCGATCACGCTCGCGCCGGGCAGCCGCGAGCGGTAGATGATCCACGAGATCAGCCCCATCAGCACGATGCCGAGCGTCGCGGTCCACAGGGCGAGCCACAGGCTGTTGCCGAGCGCGGTGGTGGCGGCGTTCATCGTGAACGCCTTGTAGAAATGCTCGGTGGTGAAGTTGCTCGCCGCCGGAAACGCGGTCGAGATCTTCTGGATCGACGCATAGAACAAGGTAAGCAGCGGCAGCACCACGCTGCAGAACAGATAGAACACGCAGATCGCCAGCAGGAAATACTTCAGGCGGCCGACATCGTTCACGCGCGGCCGGAACGCCTTGCCGGTGATCGTCACGTAGCTGCCCGCCATGATGATGCGCCGATAGATGAACAGCGTCACGAACATCACGACGAACAGCGACGTGCCCATCGCGGCGGCCAGCGGAATCTTGGGCGGATATTGCTGCACCAGCTGATAGATCGCGGTCGTCACCACGTAGTAGCGGTCGGGAAGGCCGAGCACGAGCGCGACCGCAAACGAGCCGAGCATCTCGGCGAACACAAACACCGCGGCGCCGAGCACGCCGGGCAGCACCAGCGGCAGCGTGATGCGCAGCATGGTGCGCAGCCGGCTCGCGCCCATCACCTGGCTGGCTTCCTCCAGCGCGGGGTCCATCGATTTCATCACGGCGCCGATCATCACGAAGGCGACCGAGCCCTCGAACAGCGCCATCACCCACGCGATGCCGTAAGGCGAGTTGATGTTGATGAGATATTCCTTGCCGCCGAGCGCACGGAAGATCTGGTTGAGGAAGCCGCTTTCCGGCGTGCCGAGCAGGCTCCAGGCGAGCGCGCCGAGCAGCGGCGTCAGGTAATAAGGAACGACCATCACCTGCTCGAAGAAGCGCCGCCCCGGCACGTTGGTGCGCGTGATGATCCACGCCATCACGAAGCCGAGGATCAGCGCCATCACGGTCGCGGCGAACGACACCGTCAGCGTGTTCAGGATGATCTGCGGGTAGGCCAGCAGGCCGGCGAAATTTTCGAGGCCGTACTGGGTCGGCGGCCGCGCATCCTGATCGCCGGTGTTGAGCGCAGCCTGCAGCAGGTAGAAGACCGGATAGAGCACCAGCAGCCCGGCGACGACCGCGACCACAGCGCCGGCGATGGCGGGGGCGCTGAATGAGAATTTCGGAATGCGCATTGCTACTCCGCCGTCATCCCGGAAGCCGCGGAGCGGCTATCCGGGACCCATTCCTCACAGTCTCGAATGTTGCTTGATGGGTCCCGGCTCTCGCTTCGCTCGGCCGGGATGACAGCGCGACTCACAGCCCCAGCATCGCGTTCCATTCCTTGTTGAACACGTCGCGCGTCTTGGCGTAGTCGTCCCAGTCCTTCGGATAGATCAGCTTGTAGTCGGAGAGTTTCTGGCCCGTGGGCATGGGCGGGGGATCGTTGGTGAGCGAGCCGTAATAAAGGTTCGGGTGATCCTGGTAGTACTTCTGCCCGCGCGGCGACATCGCCCAGTCGATGAACAGCTTGGCGGCCTCCGGATGCGGCGCCTTGTTCACCGCGCCGAGAATGAGCGGGGTCGCGACCAGGCCCTCGGGCGGCCCGACGAACTCGACGTCCGCGCCGCGCTGCTTGTAGAGCACATAGGCCGAGTATTCGGCGAGCGCGGTCATGTCGTCGTCGCCCTTGGCGAGGCGGTCGAACAGTTGCACGCGCGAGTCGAAGGCGCGCGGGCGCTGCTTGGCGAATTCCTTCCAGAAATCGTTGCCGTGGATCTGACGCAGCAGATACCACTGCACGTACTGGATACCGGACGATGAAATCTTGCAGGAAATCTTGTTGCGGAAGCGCGGATTGTTGATGTCCAGGTAGGTCTTCGGGATGTCCGCGCCCGTGACCTTGCTCTTGTTGTAGGCAAGCCCCGCGAAGGTCACGCCGGTCCAGAAATAGTTGCCGGGCGTCGCGCTCAGATAGTCCTTCTTGTACGCATCCATATAAGGGCCGGTGTAGACCTCGTAGCCGCCACGCTTCTCGAAATCGACCGCGGGCGCCACGTCGGAAAGCTGCAGCACGTCGACATCGAAGCGGCCGGCGGAGCGCTCGGAGACGATCTTGTTGTAGAGCGCGCCGGTCTGCGCCCGCACGTAGCTAGTCTTGATCTTGGGGAAGTCCTTGCCGAAGCCTTCCATGATCGCGGCGGTGCCGGCCTCGTTCTCGTGGCAATAGAAGACAAACTGGCCTTCAGCTTCCGCCTTCGCGACATCCGCATAGGTGAGAAAATCGAGCACCTTGGTGGGGGTCTTGGCGCCCTGCGCCGAGACCCGCGGCGCCGCGAGCGCGGTCGCCCCAAGCGCCGCACCGGCCTTGAGCACATGACGGCGGGTGAGTTTATTGAGCATCTCCGGCCTCCCTGATTGTGTAATCTTGATTGCCGTCAGCTTAGGCCGCGTGCGGCTCGGGCGGCAAGGCGGGTGCGGCGATCAGGCCGTACTCAAGGTCGGAATTTTGGAAAGCTCGGCGCGCATATCGCGCTCGGCGTGCCAGATGTCATATTCGTTCTGCATCCGGAGCCACACGGCGGCGCCGTCACCAAAAAGCTTGCCCAACCGCACCGCGATCTGAGGCGTCACCGGCTGCTTGGCGCCCAGGATGTCATAGAGCGTCTGTCGCGACAGCTTGAGCAGCCGCGCGATCTCCGTCTTGCTCTTGCCGGTTCCCGGGATGACGATCTCGCGCAACAGCTCACCCGGATGCGCCGGCTCGATCTTCCGGTGCCGTAGCGTCCTATTTGCCATGATAGTCCTCCAGATCGAGATCGACCGCATCCTCGCCGTCCCAAGCGAATGTAATCCGCCAATTCGGCGAAACCCACACCGCGAAACGCCCCTTCAGGTTTCCAGTCAATGCGTGAAATCGTAAACCCGGCAGGTTCATCTTCGCAGGCGTCCGGGCAGCGTCCAAACGCGACAGAATGATTCGAACCTTGTTCCGCCAGTCAGGGCGCAGCCCGCGCTCATCGCCCTTTGCCCAGTAGCGCGAGAGGGCTTTACTACGGAACGATCGGATCATCGCGTGTAAGGTAACGCCTTACAGGCGACCTGTCAATCTCCGCCTTACACATGCCGGAGCGCCGTCTCACCCCAGCTTGATATTCGCCTCCTTCACGACGCGGCTCCACTTCTCCATCTCGGCCGCCACGAAGGCGCGGAAATCCTCCGGCGTATTCGGCCGGTAGTTGACGTTGAGCTTGTCGAGCCGGTCGATCACCGCCGGCTCCTTCAGCATCGCGTTCAGTCCGGCATTGAGCTTCTGGATGATGTCGCCCGGCGTACCGGTCGGCACGAACACGCCATTCCACTCATAGGCCTCGAAGCCCGGAATGGTGTCGGACACCGGCGGCAGATCGGGCAGCGTGCCGAGCCGGCCCCGGCCGGTGTGCGCGATCGCCTTCACGGCGCCGGCCTGCACCTGGCCGATCGAGGCCGAGCCGTTGGAGAAGAAGAACTTCACCTGCCCGCCGATCACGTCGTTGAGCGCCGGCCCGCCGCCGCGATACGGAATGTGATTGATCTTCGTGCCGGTCATGTGGCGGAACATTTCCAGCGAGAGATGCTGCACGGTGCCGTTGCCGGACGATGCGAAGTCGAGCCCGTCGGAAGCCTTGGCGAGCGCGATCACGTCGGCGACGGTCTTCGCCGGCACGTCCTTGTTCACCACCAGGATGTTCGGCACCAGCGAGGCGAGGAACACCGGCTGGAAATCCTTGACGTAGTCGAAGGAAAGCTTCGGATAGAGGAACGGGTTCACCGAAAACGCGGTGGCGTCATACAGAATGGTGTAGCCGTCGGGATCGGCCTTGGCGGCCGCGGCTTCCGCGATCGTTCCGCCGGCGCCGCCGCGGTTGTCGATGACGAATTGCTGGCCCCACACTTCGGAGAGCTTGGTGAAGAAGATGCGCCCGACCGTGTCGGCGCCGCCGGCGGGCGGATAGGGAATGATCACGCGGACCGGGCGCGTGGGCCAGGCGGTCTGCGCCGCGGCCACGCGGCCGAGCAGCGGGGCCGCGAGTGTCGCGGCAGTGCCCTTCAGCAAGCTTCGCCGTGTCGGTGAGAGAGTCTGGCGCACAATGGTCCTCCGTCGCGGGGCGCGCTATTGCGAATGCGCCCGACCCGGCCCAAGGCCGTTCCCCGCATCATAGACGAAGGCGGCATGACCCGGCGACGGCAAAAGCGCACCCGCTCCTCACCGGAATTCCCGCACGGCGGCCGTGAAAAAGCGCTTCAGTTCTTCACGGACTTCCAGCACATGTAGAAGTCCGGGAACCCGCCGTTCTTCGTGTCGTTTCTCGTTACGGCGCCCTCGGGAAAGATATCGTAACCGGCCCGCTTGAGGTCCGGCGCCGGATTCGTGAAGAAGCCAATCACGAGCCGCGTCGCCGTCTGGTAGCCGGAGGTCATTGAATTCGAGGCCAGCTTCCCCTCATCGATGAGGACGCCTTTGATGAAGTTGTCGATACCGTTCTCAAACGACTCGCACTTGATCTCAACGACGATCCGCGCGGCTCCGCTCTGGTTCTTGTTGACGACGAAATCCGGACGGTCGCGGCTATTGTAGACATTGAGCATCTCGCGCTCGATTTCGTATCCGTGGTTCTTTGCGAGCATCGCCATTGTGAGATCGCACTGGGCCCATCCTTCCCACCCTCCCTTGGTGGCCCAGCAATCGTTGAACGACTTGGTCTTGGCTTTCATCCAGGCCTTTGCCACGTCGATGAAATCCGTTGCCGACAGGATCACCGCTTCGGCCGGAGAGCTCGCCATGCTGAGGCTTGCCGCGGTGACGGCCGAGCCGATGACGATGTCTCGTCGTGAAATGATCGACATCTTGGAACCTCCGCGATAGGTCTCGATCTGACGCTGCCCTGTCATTCGATCGCCCGGCGTCACCACTGTGGCCCTGCGCCAGCCGAGAAGGTGCCCGGCCGGCAACCCATTTCCGCGACCCGCGGAAACGCTTCGACGCGTTCCTTGATCACAACGCGGACTTTCTCGATGGTGTCGCGCAACTGGTCTGGCGCGTAGTTGATCTCCCGAGCGAGCGTCTTGATCTTGTTCGTCAGCGGGGTAAACCCGCGGTCCATCGCCTCGAGAGAAGCCTTGTTGAGCGCCAGGTCGCTGATGGTCGACAAGAGAACGCCGAGCTTCTTCTCCGCCTCCTGCCGCTGCTGGAACGCGATGCGCTGTCGCGCCCAGGCGTTCTGCGCATCCATCTGCTGCTGAGCGGTTTGTAGGGTGACCTGTCCCTTCTGCTTGTTATAGACGTTGAGGTTTTCCTGCAGTTGGGTGAGCTGCCGCTCGACGTCGTCGCGATCGCTGGAGCCGGTGAAGAGCGCGCGAATCTCGTAGAACGGCTTCGACACCATCGCGTTGTAGTCGTTGACGTCGCGTCTGATCTCGCCGCGGATGCGTTCGATCTCGCCGTCCCATTGGCCGCGCGCCTTCTCGAGATTCTGATAATTCTGGTGAGCCTTCCAAGCTGCCTGGCCCTGCTCGGTCTCCCGGGTTTCGAATTGCTGAATTGTTTCGAACGCGCCCTTGGAGGTGTCGAGACAGGTCATGCGCTCGCGCTCCGCCTTGATCTGAACCGCCTTGTTGGCGTTGATGATCGCCGCGATATAGCTTGTCGTCTCCTCCAGCCGGACTTTTGCCTTGTCGCGCTCGCCGCGCGCCAGCAGTGTCGAGACGTGGCACAATTCCACGCGCAGGCTGGTATGTGCCCCGCGATACGCCCCGATGTCGAGAAAGCCCGCTTTCAAGCTGCCTGCGAGCGACTGCGCCCAGCGCTGCGCCGGCGGGCCGCCGTCCGCGACAAAGCGCGGCGGCATCATCTGCTCGCCCTTGCACTCCGGCATCACGGCGATCGGCGCGGGTTTTGGCGGGAGCACGCAGGCCGGCGGGCAGGGCAGCGTCTGCTGCGCAGACGCCGGCGCAGAAGCGCCGCAGGACAGGAGGAGGACAACAACGACCGCCGGCGCCCGAGACAAAACCATGGCTTTCATCCTTTGCGCAAAGTGGTTCAAGGTGTCTCGTGCACGAGTTCGGTGTTGTAGGCGGCGACCGTACCGATCCGGCTGAATTGGGAATCGTCCCACTTCACCTTGATGCTGCGGCTCTTCGAATTGCTGCTCGTACTGGGCAGGTTCTGTGGCCGGCTTTCCGTGTAGAGCAGATTGTTCGCGAGCGTCGCGCGCCCACGCGCGAAGCCCATGTTCGTGTTCGCCAGCGTCCGTTCGGGACTCGCGTCCGTGTAAAAGGTCGCCGTCCCGTTTTGCTCGAACGTTCCTTTCGTCCCCTCCGAGGCGTACGAGACCCGTCCGGACGTGCTCGTGATGAAGCCATAGAAATTGAACGTATCGGTGACCTGATAGCGGCCATCGAACGGGATCGGCCAAGCCTCCCAATACTCCAGCACATCGGCATAGACGTAGCGGGTCGTCCTGCGGTTTGGATTGATGAAATCCTCCATCTCGCCTGCCGTCATCGCATGCCTGCCCGGCTGGCCGTTGTTCAGCCGATAAACATCGAATGCACGCGTGACATGCTGGATGACGAAGCCCGTGCCGCGCGCCGGCGACACTGTGTAAACCATGTGGCTGGTCTTGAATCCCCCATGGGTCTGTAGTCCCGTCGTGGTGTTGGCGACCCTTCCGATGGTCAGCGATGCCATGGTCCCTACGATCCTTTTTTCCGGCTGGTGGCGCGCGGCGGCTCCGTCGCGCAAGCGCGACGGAGCGCGTCTCTGATCACGCCGCTTTTTTCAGCTCTGCAATTTCGGCGCTCGCCTCGAGCTCGAGCTCTTTGCCGAGCTGCTGGGCGATCCCGATCGATGCCTCCGTGCTCGGATTGAGCTTGATATCGTCGTAGATGCCATTCGCGACCTTCTCGGCCGCCTCGCGGTATTCGGCGACGACAAGGCTGATTGCGAGCCAACCGGCGTAGTACGTGACGACGTGTTCCTTGAACTTGGAGTCGCCCTTGAAATACGCGTTCTGAACCGCTTTGGAGACTTTGCTCATGCGCTTGACGTCCGCCTGCATACCGCTGGTCGGACTATTCAGCCGCAGGCAGAAGGTCTGCATCTGAGTCCAGAATTTCTGCGCCGTGCGCAGCGTTACCGCCACCGACCTTAGCGCGCCGATTGCGATATGCAGCGACCGGACCGTGGTCTCGGTAATCTCACTTTGCTGCTTTATGTTCTTGAGATCGACAGCGTACTGCGCGAGCAGGCTGATCTGTTCGATCCGCGCCTTGGCGATCTCCTGCTGCGCCTTCAGGATGATGATTTCCTTGTCGCGGGCGCTCTTGGCGGCTTCAGTTGCCTTCGCGGACGCTTCGCCCAAACCCTTTGCGGTTTCATCGGCCGCAGCCGCGGCGCCTGCGGCCGCCGCCTTCTTCGTGGCGTTCGGGTCCTTCGATTGGTTGCTGGTGTTGCTGTCCTGCCCGCTCGCCGTATTTGCATCCGGTTTCTGTGCGTCGTCGGAGGGCGTATCGCTATCCTGCTCAGGCTGATCCTGCGAAGTATCGGCTGTCTGCGGCGCGTTCTGCTGTTTGAGCGAGCTTGCGACCGTTCCCGCCGCTACGGCGGGATTTTTCATGGCATAGGCCTGCGCGAACGCACCCAATCCGGCTGCGAACGGCTTTGTAACGGCGCCTACGATCGATGAGATGAAGGCTCGCTCCGACTCCACCGAGGCGTCGTGGCGCGCCTCTTCGTATTTCTGCTGGTAGTCCTTGGCGAGCGTGTCGTATTCCTCGGCGGCTTTCTTCGCGCCGGCTTCCTTGCCCTCGATCTCACGCGCCATCTTTTCGAAATCGCGCTTCTGCTGTTCGGAGAAGCCTTTCGCAAGTTCGGTGTCGCCAGCCGCCGCGAAAGTCTCCGAGGCCTGGGTTTCGAAATCCTTGGCAAGGCTCCCGGCCGTCGCCGCAAGGTTCGAAGCCGCCTCGGCGCTGCTCGCAAGAAACTCGAGCGCAACTTCCCGCTGTTCTGGGTCCACGAGATACTTGAATGTGAGATTGAGGTTCTCCAGCACGCTGTTGCTCTGAGCCTCAAACTCGTCGAGCGCGGCAACGGTCTTCTCGCAAAGCTGTCCCAGCCGATCCTGCAAATTGACGATCTTCGCGCGGATACCCGCGAAACCGGCGACGCCGTTGTACGCGCACCAGTAGAGCTTGCGCGCACGCGCAAGGCCGCGCGTCACCTCGTCGAGCTGCAGTCCCTTGAGAATAGCTCCCTTCTGTGTTCGCACGAGCGGGGAGTTCTTCGGCGGGATGTTCATCAGATCGTAGCTCGTCCCGTCGATCGAGACCTTGTACTCGGCGAGATTCTGAACGTCGGCCATACGATCTACTCCCTATGAAAGACTCGTTAAGGTTGTAAATCAGAATATGGGCTTTTTCAATCATTAATTGTTCGGTTCCAAGTTCCACAGTTCCACAGTTCCACGACTGCCAGCGTGCGATGGCAAGTGTGTCTGAACATCACGGCTGAAGATCGGGCGAGACGGGTTCCCTCGCCGCTTTCGCCACTGATCGCGCCCGAACCGGAGAAGCTGCTCAATCGGCTACCGCGGCTGCCGCTGCGGAAACCGCGCGAGGACTCCTGACACTACTGCTTCGGCAGTCCGGTCAGCGCGATGATGCCGTCCCAGCGCTTCAATTCCTGCTTCACGAAATCCCCGAACTCCGCCGCCGGCATGGCGCCGATCTCGGCGCCGAGCGCCTCGTAGAAGCGCTTTCCTTCCGGCGAATTGATCGCGTCACGGATCGTCTTGTTCAGGATCGCGACGATGTCGCCCGGCACTCCGGCGGGCGCGTGCACGCCGTTCCACGAGAATAGCACGAAATCGGGATGGCCGAGTTCGATCATGGTCGGCGCATCGGGGAAAATCTCCATTCGTGTCAAACCGGTCACCGCCAGGGTGCGCAGCTTGCCGGCCTTGACGTGCTCCTGTGTCGTCGACACGTCCATCACGACGAAATCGATCTGCCCGCCGAGCAGGTCGGTCGTTACCTGCGGCGTGCCGCGATAGGACACCGCGGTGGTCTTGATCCCCGCATATGCGTTGAGCATCGCGCCGCCCGCGAGGCTGCCGGTGTTGCCGTAGCCGAAGTTTAGCTTGGCGGGATTGGCCTTGGCGAATGCGACAAAATCCCGGAATGCCGGATACGGCGCCTCGGCACGCACCACCATCGCATGCGGCGCGCGCGACAACAGCGCGAGCGGCGTGAAGTCGCCGAGCGGGTCATAGCCGAGATTGTTGTAGAGGTAGGCGTTGGCCGAGTGCGTCGAGTTGGTGCTGAACATGATGGTGTAGCCGTCGGGCGCCGCCTTGGCGGTCGCGCGCGACGCGATGGTGCCGGTGGCGCCGACCATGTTCTCGATGACCAGGCCGTGGCCGAACACTTTCGTGAAATGCGCGCTGACCAGCCGCGCCATGCCGTCGGTGGCGCTGCCGGCCGGGAACGGAACGATCGCGCGGATCGGCTTGGACGGAAACGGCTGCGCATGGGCTGCCGATGCGGCGAGCGCGAACGCCAAGAGCCAGCCGAGCTTGCGCATCTCATTCCTCACTTGCGGTGCGAACCAACACGACCCGTGACCGCTACTGCTTCGGCAGCCCGGTCAAGGCGACGATACCCTCCCAGCGCTTCAGCTCTTCCGTCACGAAGCCGGCGAATTCCGGTGTCGTCATCGCGCCGGTTTCAGAGCCGTAGGCCGCGAAAAAGCGTTTGCCCTCGGGTGTGTTGACCGCATCGCGGATGGCCTGGTTGAGCGTCGCGACGATCTCGGCCGGCATCCCGGCAGGTCCGTGCACGCCCTGCCAGGAGTACAGCACGTAGTCCGGATAGCCGGACTCGACCATCGTCGGCGCTTCGGGAAACGTCTCCAGGCGCTTCGAGCCTGTGGTCGCGAGCAGGCGCAGCTTGCCGGCTTTGATGTGCTCCTGAGTCGGCGACATGTCCATGACGACAAAATCGATCTGTCCGGCGAGCAGGTCGGTCGTCGCCTGCGGCGTGCCCCGATACGAGACGGCCGTTGTCTTGATACCCGCGGCCGCATTGAGCATCGCACCGCCCGCAAGGCTGCCCATATTGCCGTAAGCGAAATTGAGTTTGTCGGGGTTGGCCTTGGCGAACGCGACGAAA
>Ga0193717_1002359_pt1 | contig 10944 bp, 9 predicted proteins | sample U2c2metaG_FD_145900 | JGI IMG/M metagenome (GOLD analysis project Ga0193717, IMG submission 145900) | Soil microbial communities from a riparian zone of the East river system, Colorado, United States - U2c2 | ecosystem: Environmental > Terrestrial > Soil > Riparian zone | place: USA: East River...
CCCCCTCTGCCATTTATCGTCGCATAGTGCACGGAGGGTTGGCGACCGCGGTCCGACTGTCATGATTTGATCTGTGAAATAGCACGGCAGTCTTGCCCTATATGATCGTCACACAGGCCCTACGCTCCCTGCTTGTTCTGCGAACGTGCGCCTGCGCGGAGTTGACTATTGAATTTGCGGCCTATTCCTCCCTGCTGCGGCGTAAGATGGGCTAGGAGAGGGGTGGGCCGATGTCTTGCAGCGTGTCCGAACGGGAGCTGCGTTCCATCGTGGCGGTGGTGGAGAACGGTCGACGTGAGGACCCGAACCAGGCGATGCCATGGGCAGCATTGGAGGGCTTGCGCAGCCTGATCCCTTGCGATTCCTTGGTCTTCAAGGAGCTCGACGTGCCCACTGAAGGTGTTCCTACCTACCAGTCGGTCGACGACGACGGACGACTGCTGGAGCTGGATGGTGACGGCGGGGCGAATGACGAGTTCTGGACACTGCGGCGTGGTTTCCTTCCGTGTAACTACCCGGAACGGACCGGTGATCTGACCAGTATCACCTTGTGGTCGGACTTCTACACATTGTCTGAGCTGCGCAGCGCGCCGATGTTCGCCGATCTCTACGGCTTGGACGGCCGAAGGTACAGCATGTTGGCCTCGTTGCCAGCAATGCCCGGAAAGACTCGGCGCATTCAACTCTGGCGCAACAGCGGTCCTGACTTCAGCGAGCGCGACCGGCTCTTGCTGCAACTGTTGCGACCGCACCTTTATGAGATCTATCTTGCCGCTCAGCGCCGACGCATCGAGGTTCCCCGGCTAAGCCGCCGTGAGGTGCAGGTTCTCCAGCTAGCCGCTCAAGGACTGGGCAACGCCGACATCGCACGACAACTGTTCATCTCGATCGGAACCGTACGCAAGCACATGGAGCACATATTTGACCGCACCGGGGTCCGTAGCCGCACGTCCGCTGCCGCCCTGGTGATGCCTCATTTGAGCATCACCGATCCTTACTAGGGACCGACCAAGCCCATGACCGCGGACCACTCGGCGACTATGGTGCTGGCGCATTGCGGCAGGCAGTCCTGGCGACCGCAATGGTCCCCATTTGAGAGATCGCGGGGAGCCCCGTATACATAGGGTTTGGTGACACCAGCCACTGAACACAATATCGCCGACCCCCATTGTACTTTGCTCCGAAACATAGTAGGTGATCAACGATCAGAGACGAGTTTCCGAGCAGGCACATCATCGGCCGACTGTCGGGCCGATGATCACATCGGGCGTCAGGTCTCACGTGCGTTTCCACTGGGCGGCGCGTGGCCGCCGGATTCGTTTATAGTGTTCGATCCGAGCCGCAATGGGGTGTATGGTCTCGCGCGCCGTGGGTCGATTCCAGAACGGCGGCGTTGTAGTGTTGGCCGAATTGCACGGATCGCAGTGTCGATGCGCAGGAGGAATGCAAATCCCTGGGCGCCAAAAGTGATGAGCCCTTTCGCCACCATTGTCGATGGGTCACATGGGCGATACCGCCGCAGAGACCGCGCTCCAACGGGCACGGTCTCTGCAGATCACATCCCCAATTCCGGGAATGACCTTCTCGATTGGGTAGAACAGGGAGGGTTGGTGACATTGCGGGCCCGGCGTTGCACCTGGCGCTCACCCTGTTTCCAACGCCGACGTTGGTCACCAACCCCTGGCCCGACCAAGAGCCGATCCCGAACCCGACGCTCACCGACGTGGCAATTCGATCACCACGCACGACAGCACCTTGACAACAAGATCGACACCACAACAAAGATCAACGTTCAAGAAATCGCAGACACATTCGTCGCCTGGGAATGATGAAGGCTAGAGATAGAGGAACTTGCCGCGCGATTCACCTAGCCAGAGGTGGGCGCTCCCCTCCAGTTGGATCCATTGAGCTGAACCTCCTTGATAGACCACGGTGAGGTCGACTCGCTCGAGATTCCAGTCTCCACCGCGACCCGGTTCGAAACGTACGTACCTCGGGGAAAGGCGGAGGTTCGCGAAGTCGGTCTGCCAAGGGCTTCGCGGGTCGTTCTCCTGTGGACGCAACACGTTCGCGCCTTCACCGAAAATGTACGTACGATCGTCGCCCTGCTGGAAATCGTTGTAGTCCGTGTCATGTGAATCGACGTTGAACTCACGGCCAGCGACACCCAAAAATACATCGCCGTCCGATGACGCATCTGCTCTGTTTCCGGTAACCAGACGAAGCTTTATTTGTGTAATTGACGCCATTTCAACTTCCCTTCTATCCGCGCAATTTGAAAACGTGCATTGCGAGAGTACGCCCGAGATACGAAGAAATCAGTACGCCTTCAGGCGTATTTTTCCCACCGAGGTAGATAGGTGAGCAGCGGGCAGAGGGTGATCGATGGTGATGACCTGTAGCCGTCCCCTAAAGAAAAGCCGAAGAGGCCATCGGCTCAACTTCGGGGTGGTGGGCCGAAGTGGCGACCGTCCGGAGCAACGTACTACGGCGTTACGTCCTGTCGAATACCGCTGTCGATCCGCTGGTTCGGACGACCACGCGTGAAGGACTGCCGGCGCTGCGCACAAGCGTACTTCCATTCGCCACCGCCCCGCCCGCCGCGCGCCCTCGCCGACCTCCTCGGACTCCACGTCGCCACCACCCGCTACTAGCACCGGATCTGCTGCACAAGGAGCAGACGTGGCTGCCGATGCTGGCCGAGCACCTGCCCCTGCCGACACCCGCCCCAGTGCACATCGGCAAGCCCTCGAGCCTGTTCGAGCACACCTGGACGATCGCGCGCTGGGTCGAGGGAGAGCCGGCCGAAATCCTCGCGGGCTTCCTGAAGGCGCTGCATCACCAGGCGCCAGCTGACGCCCCGACCAACCCTTCGCGCGGCATCCCTTTAGCCGGATTGCATCCGGTCGACGGCTGGTTCACGGTCATCGCGGACTGCCCGGACGCCGGCGCTTCGCGCGAAATGTGGAAGAGAGCCGTCGCGGCGCACGCCTGGAAAGGCGCGCCGTTGTGGCTGCACTGTGACTTGCATCCGGCGAACGTGATCGTCCGGGACGGGAGGCTCGCTGAGGTGATCGACTTCGGCGATATGTGCGCAGGCGATCCCGCGACCGATCTTTCAGCCGCCTGGATCCTATTGTCTGCCAGCGCCACGAGTCGGTTCTTCGACGCCTACGACCAGGCCGACGATGCCACCATCACCCGGGCCCGCGGCTGGGCGGGCTTATGAGGTGGTGAAGATGGGAGCGGTGGCTCCGCGGTTCCAGGTGATGGTGCCGTGTTGGAAGTGGTGGGTCGAGCCGGTGGGAGTGGGTTGTTCATCAGTGGTGGGGAAGCCGAAGCGTCCTTGTTCCCAGCCGTTCTGTCGCCAGGTTTGCCGAATCGGGCCTTGGACGGCGTGGGCTTGTCCGGTCTGCTCGCTGTAGTAAATGGAGGCGTTGGCCGGACCGTTGAGGTCGAGCTGGTTGGCTTCGGTGGGCTGGCCGAAGTGCACGTAGGCACCGGCGCCGTTGGGGCCAGTGGCGTTGGGGGTGGGGGTGAGGTCGGTGAGGGGTTGGCCCTGCCAGGCGGTGCGGCCGAGCGCGACCCACTTTTCCCAGATGGGCCCGTACAACGCGGGTGCGTGGGTGTAGTCGTCGAACTCGTTGATGTCGGGGTTCCAGTAAATGGATCCGCCGTTACCGCCGCCGGCGGAGGGGTTGCCGCTGAAGTCGGCGTACCAGCCACCGCCTGGGGCGTTCTCCTGGCTGGTGGTGGGGTAGCCCAGCGGACCGGAGGGACCGCCGGTTTCGAGGTAGCGCGAGAGAACGCTGCCATAGATCGCGTGGGCGCCGGTGGCGCCGGTGTAGTAAATCGCGCCCTGTTGGTAGTACTGCACCCATCCGACATTGTCGGAAGCTTCGGCAATGGCTGGGTTGGCACGGAGAACGTGTCCAGTGATTTCGCCGAGGAAGCCGTCGGCTGCCTCGTCGGCGACGAGCCGTTGCCGTTCGGCGGTGACAGCGGTGTAGCCCCGTGCGGTGGCGGCGCTGATCAGTGTCAGCGCGGACGCGGCCGTGTGCTGTTTACTGGCCCCGACCGCGGTCCAGCCACCGAGGTCGATGTCGACGGCACCGGCGGCACCGGCACCGTCGACGAGGGTGACGGTGATCGGGTGGGCGTTGTCCCCGGCGAGGAGGTAGGCGCCGGGGACGTCCACCGCGTACTCCCCGAAGTCGTCCGGGATCTCGAAACACACCGGCCGCCCGTCCCCGGCCGAGGACTTCACTCGCACCACGTCGGCGCGTCCGGCACAGCTCACCGGCTCCAGCGGCACCGGATCCGCAAACGCCGCTACGGTCGGCACACTCAGCCCCAGCAGGACGCACACGGCGATCACGCCGATTCCAGACACGCGCAACACTGTTTTCCCCTCAGTGAACCAGCCAACTCAAGCCGATGTATCCGAAACCGCGCGCACTCCGTATCGCGGGATATCGACCATGTCCGTACGCCATCATAAGCACCACTGATCTACCTAGAATAGGTGGATGCTTTTACGTTCTTCACATAATAGGTAGGCGTTCACCGCATCTTGCGGATCCGCCGGAAGCCGACAGCCGATCGACCACGGTGACGGCCACATGTCTTTGCTGGAGCCACATAACCCTTCAGGGGGATACGACAGCCACCCTGTCGCGACGTGAGGTTAATTACACACTTGGACGGCTGATCATCTCAACACGTAAGCTCCTCGACCGGGTCTGGGTGGCTGAAATGGCTTCGACAAAGGTGCACTCTGCGAATATGCGCGTGGCGTGAATTCTGCCGTGCGCTGAAAATTGTGCGCTTGTTTCTGAGGGGTTGATGGGGAAGTGCAGACATTGTGGACGGCTCGCGGCGGCGCGACCGCGCGTGTGCTGGCGGGCGCGCTGGCACTGGCGGTCACGGCGGGTTTGATGGGCGCCGTGCCGGCGTCCGCGGATCCTGCTCCTCCGGCCGGGGCCGCCGCATCTGATCGGGAGCGTGTGCTCGCGGTGTGGAAGGACGGCGGGCCCGCGGTACAGATCGCGGCGGGTACTGCGTTGACCGGCACCGACGCACAGTTGAAGACGTTCCTCGACACTGGCCAGGCCGCCGCTGAGCAGCAGGACGTGCGAGACCAGGTGGAGCAGTTGGCCGCCGGTGGCGGCCCGGTGGTCAGTGAGCGCGCGACGACGGCGTTGGCGGGGACGCCCCACGACGTCCAGACGTACCTGGTGTCCGGCTGGATCGATGCGCATCTGCAGGATCTGCGCAGACAGGTGGAACAGATCCACGCGGCGGCTGCGGAGGGCTCCGAGGTCCGGGCTCGCGCCCAGCGGGCCCTCGACGCGGGCACCGTGGAGGCACTGCGGCAGTTCGTGGACAGCGGGCGATCCGGCGCTGAGATCGTGGACATGGAGATCCGGATCGCCCGGCTGCTGGATGTCGCGCCGAAGGGATCTGCGGTCTACCAGGCCATCCAGGTCGCGTTGGACGGCACTCCGGAGGAGGAGCGGGAGTTCCTGGACTTCGGGTACTCGCTGGCCGTCGCACGGGACAACGAGTTGCTCTCGGTACAGACCTTGGCTGAGCAGGCCCAGCAGGCCCGGCAGCGGGCCGCTGAGGAAACCCAGACCGCCAAGGACGCTTCGGCTCGCGCGATCAGTCTTGCCGACTCCGCGGCGTGGCACGCGAATCAGGCCGGATCGTCCGCCGGGGCGGCAGAAGAGATGGCTGGGTTGGCCGGCGGCCAGGCCGCCCGCGCCGCTGACTTGGCAGGCCGGGCTGCGCAGGCCAGCCAGCAGGCCGTGGCGTCTTCCCTCGCCGCCGCGGCAGCGGCGCGCACCGCGATGTCGGCGGCTTCGAAGGGCGCGGCGGCGGCAGCGGTCGCTTCTCGTGCGGCCGGGCAGGCCGCCCGTGCCGCGTCGGCGGCGTCGGGGGACGCGCGCAAGGCAGCCGATGCCAGGATCGCGGCCCAGGCGGCCCGCGACGCCGCATCCGGCGCCCGTGTCGCCGCGGACGCCGGTCGGGCCGCGGGGGCGGCGGCGGTACAGGCAGGCGTCGCCGCGTCCGCTGCGGCCGGAGCCGGTGAGAAAGCCGCCGCGGCCGCGGCGTTGGCGGCAAAGGCGGCGCGCGCGGCCGGCACGGCCAACGCGCACTATCGTCAGGCAGCACGAGCCGCCGCGCGGGCGCAAGCTGAGGCGGCTCACTCTCGGGCCGCGGCGAACACCGCGACGAACTTGGCCGCGCAGGCCAACTACGCCGCCCAAGAGGCCGCGAACAGCGCTGTCTACGCCGCCGACAACGCCGAGGTATCCGCGAGGTTGGCGGAGACCGCGGCCGACATGGCAGGTCGCTCCGCAACCGCGGCCCAGGACACCGTCACGGCTGCGAAGGCTGCTACTACCGCAGCTGATGCCGCACGCGCAGCGGCGGACAAGGCCCAGGTGATCGCCGACAACACCCGGCAGGCCGAGACCGAGCTGCTGGCCGCCGAGCACGAGCACAAACTCGCCCTCGCCCGCGCCGCGGCGGATCTTCCGGACCCCGATCACCCCGACGAGCCCGCCAACGATCAGCCCGCAGTAGGGCCCGAAACCAGTCGGTGGGACTCGATCACCCAGGAACGGCTCGCGGCCGCGCGCGATCCGCACACCGCGCCGGCGACACTGGCCGGGCTTGCACGGCAGGTCGCGCTGCGGCTGGCCGGTAACCCCACCACCGGGCCGTGGACCCAAGCGGTCGCCGAAGCAGCGCTGGGCGGTGACGACGCCGTTGCCGAAGGATTCGTGCGGGCGGGGCTTGTCGCAGCGGCCGAGGCGGACGATCGGGACCAGGTCGCCGTCCTGGCTGCTCCGGCGACCGCCGTGCCCGACTCCGGGGATCCCGCGAAGTTCCGGGCAGCGGCCACGACCGCAGCCGCTGGCACGATCGAGCAGGTCCGCGGTTTCCTCTCCGACCCCACGTATCCCGGCCGTGACGCTGACGACCAAGCCGCAGCACGGGCGGTCCTGGACACCGCCCGCACCGCCGGGCAGCAGACCCTTACCGCCGCCGCGACCACAGCGCTGGCCGGGACCCCGGCCGATGTGCGGGCGCTGCTGGCCCGCACCCAGGCATACCGGCAGCAGCGCGATGACGTCGTGGCAATCGCCCGCGTCCAGATCGAGGCCCGCACGAACAAACAGGAAAACCTGGCCAACGCCGCGGAGGAAGCCCTCGCTGGGCCCGCCACCGGGATCCGGGACTTCCTCGACCGCAGCCAGTACCTCGCCCTCGCCAAAGACCAGGTCACCGTCGCCCACGTCGCGAGCGTCGAGCACTTCCTCACCCTCGCCCGTGAGGCCTCCGCGCTCGCCGCCCGCGAAGCCGCCGATGCCTGGAACGCCGTCGCTCCAGCGCTGGCCGCCGCGAACAAGGCCGCGGAACAGGCCGCACGGGCCCGTGGCTACGCCGACCAGGCCGCCGGCTACACCGCCCAGGCCCGTTCCGCCGCCCAGCGTGCCGCGGATTCCGCCACCCAGGCCGCGGCCTCATCACGGAAAGCCCGCGCTGCCGCCGACCAAGCCGGACACTCCCAGAACGTCGCCACGTCCGCGACCTGGCGTGCCTATCGCTTCGCCGTCACGGCCCGTGTATCGGCGCAGCAGGCCGCCAGCTCCGCCGCCCGCGCCGCCACCTCGGCGGCCAACGCCGCCAGCGACGCCGCAGCGGCCCGCGACGCCGCCGACACCGCCTACAGCACCTACCTCGCCAAACTCGCCGCCGAAACCCGCCTCAACCGGGCCAACCCAGACGAGCACAACACCGCTGAAAGCGGCGCCAGTACCGCGGACGACCTCACCCAGCCCGCCCTGGGCCGTGACCTGTCCGACGACCGTTATGAGGCGCTCCGCGGACTCGGCTACACCGGGTCTCGGCACTTCACCTGGCAAGAAGCCCTCGACTTCGCCGCCCGCGGCCCCTGGCCCCAAGCCGAGGTCTGCTTCGCCCTCGGCGGCACCGCCGACCAATGCCGCCCTGGCGGGCCTCTCGGCGGCTTCGCCGGCTTCATCTACGACGTCTTCCTCTCCGACATCAAGGCCTGCGCGCTCCTCGATGCGACAGCCTGCACTGCCATGGCCGCCGGCGCGGCCGGACGCGGCGCCAAAATCATCCGCGAGGCAGGCAAAATCGGCGAAGGAGCCGCCCGCGTCATCCTCCCCAAAATCGGCGAAAAACCACGGAAGATCGTCAACACCGACGTGAGCCACCTCGGCGCAGATGAGCGATGGAAACGCGGAGGATTCGCGGACGAGAAATCAGCACGGGAAGCAGTGCAGGGGCTAGGGAAGTCCATCGAACGTGACGGCATCCCCAAGGGAACTATTCCGGACACGGCCCGCGTCGACCGGCTGCTGGTGCCGCTCAACGACAAGACCTACGCTGTCTACCAGATCAAACCCAACGGGAACGCCGTCTTCAAGACCATCCTGATAGGAGAAGGTAAGTGACCGCAGAGCAGAGTGAGTCTCCGGTAGCCGCATTCTGGCGATTCGAAACCGATGGCGAACGCCGCATCGTGCGCGATGTGTTATATCGCCGGTTCCCGCGGTTGACAGATCTTCTCGCCGATTGCTTCACAGCGCTGCCCCATCACGACATCGCACACCCGGGAAACCTCGACGGCGACAACGACGTCATCATCGAGACTCTCGTTCTCCTGGCCGAGGTCAACGGGAACCTCGGCCGAGTCCCCACCGGACGATTACACGACATACTCGGCGAAGGCATGGCCCGAAGCCTGGGCCACGTGTCCGAACCTCATGCCACACAGAAGGTGGCCAGACTGGTCGACACCGGATTGACGACCATCGACTGGGAAGCCCTCACCTGGTCGGCGACTGATTTCGACGGAGGTGAACTTCCGGAAGATATACGACCACTCAAACCCACTTTTTGGGCGCCGCTGAATACTTCGGAACAATACGCGGCAGTCAATGCGGCGTTCACGCGCCGGTTTCCGAGAACCGAAGCGATCCTGCTGGAATGTCTGGAACAAGCCGACCCCCTCGATATCGTGTACCCCGATCAGACCCCGGAATACCCTGACGTGGTGCGTGAGACGATGACGCTGTTGTCCGACGTGTACGCCGATCTCAGCCGCGTCACCCCAGAACGACTCGAAAACGTCTTATACGACGCACTCGCACGATGCTTCGGCGAACCACCCGAGGAACACCGCGTTACCCACGCGGTCAACCTCATCACCGAGCACGCGACCCTCCGCAGCAGCTAACCGCTAACTCGCCGGGGCGGCGGACGACAACTTGTGCGCGAAGCGCGCCATGTGCGGGTCGAATCGGCCCTGCGCCCATTGCTCAAGATCGTCGATGTCGAACCACCGAGCCTCTTTGGCCTCCCGCGTATCGAGGTCGATGTTTGTGTCCTGATCGGCTGCGAAGACAAACCAGAACGTCACGTCGGTGTGGCTGTGATCGCCACGCGTTCTCGTGACCGTCAGGAATAGCGGATTGTCGCCGAATCGCGAATGGAAATCGCCATCGATGCGTAGTTCTTCGGCGGCCTCACGCAGCGCGGTGTCCCGCGGATCCTCGTCGACATCGACGTGTCCGCCAGGAGGCAGCCACAGCCCCGCTTTCACATGGTCCACAAGGAAAATACTGCGACGGGCTTCGTCGAACAGTACGAAGTAGACACAGAGATGCCGATCCGGCGTGGCCGGCGGCGCGGTCCGAAACAACGGCGCGCCCGACCGAACCCACTCCAACGTCGCCGCCCGATCCTGCGCCTCGTGGTCGTCGTAGGGCGCGATACCCGCCACCAGGTCGCGCACCACAGTGCGGGGATCCCCACTTGTCACCGTCATGTACGACATCCTCCAGGACGTTACCGCCGGCCGACGTGAGCCGACGAAGGTCGTGAGTTCAGGGATCTGATGCCGGAAAGCTGGACCTCAGCTGTGGTGGCCAGCCTCACGGTGAGCGGTCCAACTCCGCGCGGCGGACGCGACACCGTCGATCCACGGCTCAGGATCCTCGCCGGCGATACCACTCCACAGCGCGGCCTGGGCCCGCGCGAACGCGGACACCGATGCGCGAGGGGCAGCCGCCCACGAAGGAATCTTGCTGGCCCAGCCTTCGGCGCTGAGCGGCGTGTGGGCAGCAGCTATCAGCCAGACCACCCAGCACGCCGGATCGATCCACGCCGCACCCCGAGTCGGCCACGCCCAGTCCACAAAGGACGCCGTGTCGCCGACCAGGATGTTGCTCGGGCTCCACTCGGTATGCAGCAAGTGATCACCGGCGAACAGCGTCGGATCGTCGGTGTAGGACGCCCAGCGTCGTTCGGCGAGCTTCAGCGGCGCATCTGGACAGGGAAGGTCCTGCAGTCGTCGCAGGGAGTCCACAACTTTCACCAGGTCAGGTGAATCGGGTGCGTAGTCGACGTGGTGGCCGGGGACGTAGTCGAAGCCCAGGATGTTCCATTCGTCGTCCTCCACTGCCCATCGCAGCGCCGGCGACACCGACTGGACGTAGGGGTTGATGGCTTTTTCCTGGTTCTGCGTCCAGACCCGCGGATGATCGGTGCGCAGTCCCTTGACGAACGTCGTCTCGCTGGCGGTATGGAGGATGACGGCGAGTTCGGAGTTCAGTCCACCGGACACCGGTTCCACACTGGTAGTCGGGCCGGTGCGTGCTTCGATGGCGTCGCGAGTGGCGGCGGGCAAGGAGTCCCAAGTGACTCGAGTTGTGACCACACAGGCACCTTAAGGTCGGTGCTCGGTCGGGCTGACCACGGCCAGCCCGACCGAGCTGTCTATCACCGGTACGGGTTGTCGTCGCCGCAGCCGCAGACGATGCGGGCGGCGGTGTATCCGTCCAGGTCGCCGATGATCTCGATATCGGTCTCCTCGGCGTCCACGGGCAGTGGTGGTTCGAG
>Ga0193717_1002360_pt1 | contig 10943 bp, 11 predicted proteins | sample U2c2metaG_FD_145900 | JGI IMG/M metagenome (GOLD analysis project Ga0193717, IMG submission 145900) | Soil microbial communities from a riparian zone of the East river system, Colorado, United States - U2c2 | ecosystem: Environmental > Terrestrial > Soil > Riparian zone | place: USA: East River...
CCTTAGAACCGCTTGGATTGCCACCTTCGTGGTTATTGTCCTTTTTGCATGAGCTGCCCAGTACGATCAGCGATAGCGCAGTTGCCAGCAGGATGTTTTGTCTTTTCATTTTGTGTATATAAGTTTAATTCCAGATTGTATTATCGATGGTTGTTTTTGTTGCTTCAGAAAGCTTAGGGAAGAACGTAAAGCCCGTTTCTTTTTCCAGGTCACTTACGCTGATGCGGAAATTGTTGAAAGTAACGGGCGACGGGATGATCGCGTTGTTGATCTTAAAGCCGATGGTGTAGTACACATCACCTTTCTTGAGGGCCAAAGCTTTGTAGTAATATTTAGGTATGGCTGAACCTTTGGAATAATTGATCGTAGCGTCGGTAGCTGTTTTGATAGCGGAACCGGTTACCACGTACAGGGTATCGCTTTTGGCCATCCAGGTACGTACCTGCGATTCGAGGTTTTCCCAGATGCCCTGGTTCATCGACGATATTTGGGCCGTCATATTGGTAAAATAAAAAGTGGTCTTGTTCAGGTTTGCGCTGGCGGTGCGGTCACCGCTTGGAATCTGGTGCCCCCTGTCATAACCGTTGCCGAAAGAACTGCTTAGGTCCACTTGTTCATTTTGGGGAAGCGACGGATCGAACGCCCATGCATCGGTTCTTCCCGAGCCGCCGATGTAGGAAGCATGCAGGGGATAAGCGACCCAATAGGCCATTTTATAACGTTTATCATAAAGCATCGCGTAATCTCTCACATTGGCGTTGTCCGGCGAATTATGGAAGATATAGGTCATATTATTATCGGTCGTGATCAACGGGGTTTCCATATAGGCGGATGTTTGCGGAGGATTCGTGGTCACCGCTTCCTGATCTAAAGCATAACTGCCCGAGGGAGTATCGGTCCAGTTAGCGATAGTCGCATTCAATGATGCGGCGATACCGCTGTTTCCGCCTGGTCCCTCTAACTCAATCTCGTAGCTGTATTTCTTGCCAGGTTCGAAACTGGTGCCGGCAGGTAAGGTCCAGGTAAAGGTTTTGTTAGCACCCAATACAAAGATCACTTTGATAGCGGTTTCATCTGTGGTTGGGAGAACAATAGCCTCCGATACGGTGAGGCCGTTCTGAACGCTAGTTTTAGCCTGAATAGCTGCCACCTGGCCCTGACCGCTCAGCGATCCGGTAGCCAAAGCAAAATTGGCCGTGGTTTTTAAACCGGAGATGGTTGTTTTCAGACCATTCAGGTCAGCAACGCCAACACCATTTTTTACGGTAATTTGAATTTTGGACAACTGGTGTACAAAAACAAGCTGTGCATTGCTGCTGTTTTTGCTCAAGCCTGTTGCATTATTAGCATACATCAGGTCTGTAGCCCCCTGTACGGTCTGATCAGTTACATTTACCGGGTAGCTGTCACCGCTGAGGCCTTGTTTATAAGGATAATAGGCAATAAAATCGACGGTGCTGCCATCTTCGGGATAATAAATGGTCTGGTCTGCCTGTGATGCTGTGAACGTTCCGTCGCCGGTGGTTGTATAAGATTTGTTGGCGGCTAAAACATTGCCTAATCCGGTACCTGTCTTCATGAATACACCGATAGTATCATTGGCCTCCCAGGTATCGTTTATCGCCTTGGTCTTGATCTGACCACTGATGGTAGACGAGAATTGAACTTCAGCGTGGTTGGCTCCAGGTTCATCTTTTTTGTTGTCTTTCTTGCAGGCACTGACAAAGATAAACAGCAGTGCAAAAGCAGGGATTGGTAGAAATTTAATACGCATATTTTATTATTTCAAGTGATTGGCGGAATATTGATCTAAAGTAACAGGGATGTGATAAGCGCATAGCGAGCAGTGTACAAGCCAGGCACATGGTCTGATGGGGTTTTAGATAAGGTTATTAATGGTATCATAGGTTTAATAAGTTTAGGTTTTACAAAGAAAGCTCCGGAATGTGGTTTTGAGGTTAAGCCGGTGACAAGATTTTGTTAACTTGAAGGCTGGTTTCTTACCCGAACTTTATTCGGGTTTTTCCGGTACAGAGCCGTGTTAAACGCATGGAAAGCGATTTCTAACAGGCGTGAATCAGGCATCAGTACCGAAGCAATAGTTAACAATTTGTTAATAAAAATTCTTTGATTGCAGCGCTTAACTTTACAGGCTGAGATTTCCATGTTGCTGAACAATAATTATAGTTCCCGGTAAATTTTTCTTTTTATCATTAAATGATGTTGCCTGATCATTGATCCGGCAACAGTGATTAACACCCATGAGTTCCGTAAAACGTTATTTTTTTCTACTTTTCTTTTCTCTCTTTCTTTCCGTTCTATATTCCTGCAAGAAGGAGGGGGAGATAAAAAAGCCTGTCGCAAAGATGGTGCTGGTATACATGGAGGCTAATAACGATTTGCGATATGACGCGCTGAACAGTATCAATATGATGGAAAAAGGCGCGGCGGCACTTGATGGAACATTACTGGTCTACATCAAAACAAACAGTACCATCTCCTACCTGCTCAGGATCAAACCGGACGCGGATGAGAACAGGATCGTTAGTGATACGGTCAAAGTATTTAACAGTAGCATCCCGTCAGACCCCCAGTTCCTGCATAATGTAGTTCAATATGCACAAGCTGAGTTTCCGGCACAAAGTTATGGCCTGATCCTCTGGTCACATGCTACTTCCTGGGCTCCTCCCTCGGGCCAGCTCAAAACCTTTTCATTTGGCGAGGACTCGGGAAAAGAAATGGATATCATCGACCTGAAGAATGCCTTGCCCGACAATCTGGAGTTTCTGATCTTCGATGCATGCTCCATGGGCGGGGTAGAGGTGTTGTATGAATTCAAAGACAAGGCCAAATATATGATCGCTTCTCCCACGGAGACCCTGTCTGAAAGCTTTCCTTACCAAAATATCGTTCCTTTGCTTTTTCAAACCCCGGATCATCTGACCGAAGTGGCCCAGGCTTATTATAATTATTACAACGCCTATACGGATGACAGGCGCTCGGCGACCGTAGTGCTCGTTAAAAGCAGCGAACTGACTGAGCTGGCTTCACATATGAAGACGCTGATGCTTAGCCATAAAAAATATGGTGACCAATTTATCAGCGCCGGTGTCCAGCGTTTAGATTATACGGCTAATTTTCCGGTTCCCGATTATGATCTTGGTGATTTCTTAACGCACAATTTCGAGGCTACTGACCTTAATGATATTGATCAACAGTTGAGCAAGGTCATCTTATATAAGGCTGCGACCCCAAGCTTTTTAGGCGTACCTATCCGGAAATTCTCCGGGTTGACGTGTTATATTCCTTATCAGGGCGATAAGAACCTGCCTTATTATAAAAAACTGCAGTGGTATGCAAGCGGCGGACTTTCCATTTTGTTTGATAAATGAAAAAACAAGGTTTACGGAATTGATCAGAAGATTTGACCGCAGCGATTTTGACCTGGTAGCGGTAGGCCGTGGCTTATTACAAGACCCGCAACGGGTGGAAAAAGTTAAAGAAGGGAGATTTGACGAATTGAAAGATTTCATAAAGATAATTTAGCCGTTCTTTACCTCCTTTATAAGGACGATAAGTTATAAGTGAAGGCGATGAACCATCAGTCGTCTTCACTTTTTCAGAAATCTTTTTTCAAATGGCATGAAAAACCCGTCAAATTGAGCCTTCAACTCTTCAGCCGTCGCTATTTTTTAGTAATTTTCCGAATAGCATTATTCCCTTGATCAGCAACAAAGATCCCTCTGGGGTTGACCGTTATACCGCTTGGACTGAAGAACGTTGCCTGCGCGGCATCACCGTTCCGGAAACCATCAGGCAATAAATCCGTAATTGGCGTTAATACTTTTTTGTAGGATAAATGAAATAATTGGTTTTTTTGTGTGCTTGTAAAGTCAGTAATAAACATAAAAGCGTTTTCATAAGGAGAAATTTGGAAATCTTTATCCCGATTAGTTACAGCCAGGCATTGAATATAGCTATGCTGACTGGCACTTAGCTTAAAAAAGGTGGTTACTTTCCCGTCCAGGGTTATTTTTCGTATGGTTTGTGATCCTATCGGGCCACCATCTCCGTCAATAACCCAAAGCGTTCCGTCATTGGCATACCGTATGGCAATGGGATAACTGAAGCGCGCATTTTCTCCCTGCCCATCCACTAATCCGAGTTGGCCGGTCTTTCCTGCAAACACACTGGCAATACCTTGTTTTGTCAATTTTACTATGCGCCTGTTAAACTCGTCGGCAATATAAAGGGTGCTGTCGGGGGTGATAGCCAGGTCCAGCGCGTTAGAAAGCCCAACACTTACCGGCAGCGTGGTCATTACCTGGTTTTTATCAATCTTAACGATAGTTGATGTGTGTGAGGCAAATGGCATACGTGTTAAATAAACAGAACCATTAGCTCCTGCTTTGATCCCAATTGGAGAATCTAAGTCAGGAAGCCTTGTCACCTTTCCCGCTGGGTTTATTTTATATAGCAGGCCACCGGCATTGGGAGCAGTTACATACATAGTGCCGTCGGCTGCGCTGCAAATTCGAAACGGCGCAGCCACGTTTGGTGTACTTACAGGTGGCGACCCCTGCTGAGTTCGACCAGATACCAGCGAGCTTACGATATAGGAACCGCTTAACGCGCGTGCGTTTGGAGTTTGTATGGCATCAATGGTCGTGACCGTTTCGGGCGATACCCTATCCTTTTTACAACCTGGAAGTGAGCAGGTCACTAAACAAATAACCATAAACGTAAAAATCCGATTTAAGATAGTTTTCATAGGTTAAGCTATTATTGGCTTTTTTAAAGGACAGTGATTTAAACAACGGCTTAGGTCACTACAATTTATGAATCAAATTAAAACCTTGCAATACGGCGGTATCGCTTGTGTAAAAATTGTGTATGCATGCGTAAATTATGCGATTAAAAACATGGGGAATGTTACGCATAGATAATCCCTGATTGAGGATGATGTATTAGCGGTCCTGTGCGCTATTAAATTTGCCCATACAGGTTTATGGTAATATCACCATATTTGCAGCGCAAAAACTCACCTTTATGAAAAACAGCTGGCTACACCAGGGTTTAATTTATTTACTGCTATTATCAAACCTGGCCACATTTGCCCAGAACGCTTCCCATTCCAAAACTAAAATACCGGCCGCTAAAACCACGGGGCACCAGCAAGATACCCTAAAACATGGTAAAAAAGGTAGCATGGCATCTCTGTTTGCCGATTCGGCCAGACTCACCAGCAGCGATTACCAGCTGGAGATTGAAAATGCCTACATGGTGCTGAATAACATTGATAACAAAAGCGAACTGGGACTTGACATTCGTAATATAAAAACGAAATTACAGGATGCAGATTCCGTATTGTTTGTATTAAAAGATAATATCCTCCATAACAGCGGGGCGCTAAATCTCCGGAATTTGCAGGTTTTCCGAACCCTTTTACAAAATATACAGGGTGATTTGCAGGATCACCGTAAGCTGCTGGATAGCACCGATAAGAAATTAACCGGCTTAAAAGGCAGCATGCGAAAGCTGATGAAAGACACCGTGTTGAGGCAGCTCCTGCGCGATTCTGTACTGCGCAAACAATTTACCGCTCAGTTGAAAGACATGCGCGAAACCTGGCAAGCCAGTACCGGAAAGTTGAGAAGGAGTGCCGCCATCATCAACCGCTTGCAAACCCGCACCTCATCAAGCACCATTACTACCGTGCAGCTTTTGGATAAGGTGAACACGCTGCTCACCACTTCTGCTATCCGCATTTTTGGTAAGGAATACAATTACCTGTGGGAGAAAGATACGACCAATCAGAATGCGGCGACCAACCGTTTATCCTTCCGTAAAGCCTATCAGGGTGAAAAGAGGGCCCTGAGTTATTATTTTAAAGACAGCGGCAACAAGCGCTTTTTGCTGCTGATGATCGGGGTATTGTTTTTGATATGGACTTACCGTAACATCCGGACTTTGAAACAACGGAAAGCAATGGACACGATCAGCGGATTGGGTTTTATCTATCTGCCTTCCGGTTATATTATTTCGGCATTTGTGGTCATGTTTTCTATCGCGCCTTTGTTTGACCTGTATGCGCCATCAACCTATATTGAATCGGTACAATTTGTGCTGATGGTCATACTTACCGTCATCTGCTGGAAAAAGTGGCCCCGTGAGCTATTTGTATACTGGATCGCCATGGTGGTACTTTATTTGTGTTTTTCCTTTACGCATCACCTTGCCGCTCCCGGATTCGGGCAGCGATTATTACTGATATTGCTTAATATACTCTCCTTTGTTTTTGGGCTGTTGTTTTTGTCAAAAATGAGGCAAAACCTGCATTTGAAAGGCTTTTTACACTTTGTGATCATCTTGCATAACGTCATGAACGTACTGGCGGTGTTATTTAACATCTGGGGGCGTTTTTCATTGGGACAAATATTGGGCAATGCCGCCATATTTTCCTTTATGCAAGCTATTGGACTAGCGGTATTCAGCCAGATATGCATTGAAACGATAGTGCTGCAAATGGTAGCCAGCAGGGTTAAACGTGGGTTCGAAGGTCATTTTGAGTATCAGCATGTCCTAAAAAGTTTCCGCCGTCTCCTTCTTTTCCTGGTGGTTGTTTTATGGGTTATTGTGTTTACGACCAATCTTAATGTGTATAATTCCCTGCTCAATGCGCTTACCGACTTCCTGAAAACGCCGCGTAATATTGGTAATGCCGCTTTTACTTTGGGTGGTATACTGCTTTTCTTCTTCATTATTTGGGTAGCGCATCTGTTGCAGCGCTATGTGGGCTATTTCTTTGGAGATAGTGATGTTGAAGAGGAGGTCAGCGATAAGGGGCAGCGCTCCAGGCTGCTGGTAGCCAAACTGGTTTTGCTTTGTTTAGGATATTTGCTGGCCGTAGCGGCTTCGGGTGTACCGGTTGATAAGATAACCATTGTCATAGGTGCACTTGGCGTTGGTATTGGCCTGGGGCTGCAGAATATCGTAAACAATTTTGTGTCGGGCATTGTGCTGATATTTGACAGGCCCTTGCAAATAGGTGATGTGGTTGAAATTGGTAATCAAACAGGGCGGGTAAGGGAGATAGGCCTGAGGTCAAGCACCCTGCTTACCCAGGAAGGGGCGGAAGTAATTATACCTAATGGTGATGTGCTCTCCCAAAAAATAGTAAACTGGACGCTTACCAACAGCCAGCGCCGGGTTGAAATGAATTTGTCTGTAAGCGGCAACAATGATATGGAACAGGTATCGTCAGCCATTAAAAAGGCCATCATGGCTTCAAAATATGTTTACCAGGGCCGTGAACCACAGCTCTTGTTCACCAGGGTAAAGGAAGATGGCTTTGATATGAAAGCTTTCTTTTGGAGTACTGATGTTTCCAAATCAGAGGAGGCTAAAAGCGAGATATTGCTGCTATTACATAAAAACCTTAATGCCGAAGGGATGCAGGTTGAGCCATGACAGATAAGCATTTACTGATTATATTTTCAGCTTTTTATGTGTACAATTGACCGGCATGACTACCGGTGCCCGTTATTCCGTCCATCATCGGGCGAAATTAAGTAAACAATATCATTTTTGGGAACGTTATTCCATTATGAGTTCGGCATTTGTCAAAGAAGGGGAAAACTTAACTGTTCCATAATTTAATCCCTTTGATAATTATTCATTTTAGGGTACTGCCCGCTTTGATGCCAGGGTTTCTGTGGCCGGTCAGCTGGGAAGCCATGTTGTTTGCGGTAAGCTTTGCGTTCGGCTGTGAAATGCCACCAGCGTCTGCTGTCGTCGCGGTTTTCAATATAATGGACGAGCAGGCGGTACGAATCCTCCACGCAGGGGTCGGCCCAGGTTCCGCAATGCTGTTCAAAAGCATCAAAAAGTTCCACCGCTGATTTTCCTTTGAGTTGCTCCAGCGTATAATAGCCCTGGCTGATCAATTCCTCTGCAAAGTTGATACCCAACGAGGGAATGCTTTGAAATTCCGCCAGCGCGTTCAGCTCCCTGGCACGTTGGACTGAAGCCTCCAGCAGCGCGGCGATTTCATCCGGTGCATAATCCTGTAACAGTTTTTGACTGATCTTTTTGGTTTTAAGCATTTGCTTTTCCGCCATGGTCAACCGGTAGTTAATGGTCTTTTTCATAGCCTTTCTACATAATTGATAGTGAAATCTGCCACCTGTTCCTGTTCCGCGATAGCTAACAGGTTACCATCATAGATCCAGTAGCCCTGCGCATCGAACAGGATGCAGCCGAGTTCGTCCGGGTCTTCGTCAAAGTCGGTATACAGCCGGTAGCATTGGGCTGCTTTGGGGTGAAAGCGCTCGGGTATGATCCGGATCACTTCATCAGGCCCATTTTTGCGCTTGACAAAGGCTTTGGCCTCGCGGGTTAAATAGCTGTTGGCGGTCATGTTTGGTCACTCCAAAAATAATTTTCAAATATAAACAAAATACTAATATTTTTAGTATTAGTTTTGTAGTCCATAATTTAAACATGCCGGAAAGCAAAGCCCATATCATCAGCCAGTTGCGCAAAAACCTTTTGCAATGGGAAGGCTATAAGCCGCCGGCAGCGGGTCCGCGGTCTTTGTTGGGCCTGGGGCCGGTGGAGGCGGCTTTTCCTAACGGGGTCTTCCCGGTGGCCGCGGTACATGAGCTGGTTTGCGGTTCGAGCGAGCAGGCGGCGGCTGGCGGCGGTTTGGTGACCGGTATCTTATCTGTGCTGCTACAGCAGGGCGGCATTTGTGTCTGGATCGGCCGTGCGCGGCGCTTGTTCGCGCCGGCACTGACGGTCTTCGGCGTTGAGCCACATAAGGTTATTTTTATCAGCCTGGCAAAGGATAAGGATGCGCTTTGGGTAATGGAAGAAGCGCTGAAATGCGCAGGGCTAAAGGCGGTCGTTTGTGAAATATGCGAATTGAATTTTAAGCAATCACAGCGTTTGCAGTTAGCGGTCGAGCAAAGCCGGGTAACGGGTTTTGTGCTGCGGAATGCGGCTGATAAGCTGGGGTCGACGGCCTGCGCGGCGCGCTGGAGGGTGAAACCGCTGCCGAGCGCCGACCTGAACGGTTTGCCGGGTTTGGGTTTTTTACGCTGGCAGGTGGAATTGCTGAAGATACGTAACGGGCAGCCGGGCAAATGGATATTGGAATGGAAAGATGGACACTTCGTGCCAGTTGAACAAGTTTTGGTGTTGGAAGAAAGACAAGCGGGGTGAGCAATGAAAAAGCGTTATATGGCGATCTGGTTTCGGCATTTGCTGACGGACGGGCTGGCACTCCGCCGGACAGCCTTGAAGGAATTACCCTTTGTGTTGGTGATGCCGGTCAAGAACCGGGTGGTCATTTCAGCCTCCAGCACTTTAGCGGAACAGCAGGGCGCTTTTGCGGGTATGGCTGTCGCGGATGCCCGGGCGGCGGTGCCGGAGCTGGTGGTGATCGACGATACGCCGGGTAAGGCGGCGAAGTTATTACGGCTGTTAGGTTTATGGTGTATCCGCTATACCCCCAACGTAGCGGTTGACGTGCCGGACGGGTTGTTATTAGATATATCAGGTTGCGCCCATCTCTGGGGCGACGAACGGGATTATTTGAAAGAGATCGTTTTAAAATTGCGAAATGCGGGTTTTGATGCGCGGGCGGCGATAGCCGACACGCCGGGTGCGGCCTGGGCGGTCTCGCGTTTTGCGCGGGTTTCACCTATTGTTGTTCCGGATGGGCAGGCGGGGGTATTATCTGGTTTGCCGCCGGCAGCTTTACGATTGGAAATTGAAACCTTAGAAAAGCTGCAAAAGCTGGGGTTCCGTAATATCGGGCCTTTGCTTTCCATGCCAGCTTCGGTTTTACGCAGACGCTTTGGAAAAGATTTATTGATGCGACTTGACCAGGCTTTAGGGCGGGTAGATGAGGTCTTGTTACCTTTAGTACCACCCCTGCCCTATGTGGAGCGGCTGCCCTGCCTGGAACCGATCCGGACGGCTGTGGGTATTGAGATCGCTATCGAGAAATTATTATCGGCATTATGTTTACGCCTGCAAGCGGAAGGCAAAGGGCTGCGTAAAGCCGTCCTCAAATGTATCCGGCTGGACGGGCATACGGTACAGGCAGGAATCACCACGAACCGGGGTTCGCATAGTGTTTCGCATTTGCTCAAGCTGTTCGGCTTGCAGATCGCCAAGATCGAACCGGCTTTGGGGATTGAATTGTTCGTACTGGAAGCGCCCAAAGTGGAAGACATGGAAACCGTCCAGGAACAAATCTGGGCTGTGGATAAAGGTTTGGCAGATACGGCGTTGGCGGAGTTGTTAGATCGGGTGGCAGGTAAAGTAGGTGCGAAAGCGATCCAGCGTTATTTGCCCGCGGAGCATTACTGGCCGGAACTTTCGGTGAAGGTGGCAGCTTCGCTGACTGAAGAACCGGTGACAGCCTGGCCGGAACAAATGCGGCCGATGCGGTTACTAACCGTGCCCGAGCCTATCGAGGTGATGGCACTGGTGCCGGATAATCCGCCGAAGACATTTACCTATAAAGACAAACGGCACCTGATCGTCAAAGCGGACGGGCCGGAACGCATCGGGCGGGAATGGTGGCAGGACAGCGGCGAGCACCGGGATTATTACGCGGTGGAAGACAGTGAGGGGCAGCGCTACTGGGTGTTCCGCTCGGGGCATTACGACGGCGGCGACGCGCGGTGGTATTTACACGGTTATTTTGCTTAGGAGGATGGTATGGAGTACGCGGAATTACAGGTTACATCCAACTTCAGCTTTCTGCGCGGAGGTGCACACCCGCATGAACTGGTGGAGCAGGCGGCTGCTTTAGGCTATTCGTCCATCGCAGTCACCGACCGGAACTCCCTGGCGGGGATCGTCCGGGCGCATATGGCGGCCAAGTCGGCGGGTATCCGTTTTATCCCGGCCTGCCGCCTGGATTTAAT
>Ga0193717_1002361_pt1 | contig 10943 bp, 9 predicted proteins | sample U2c2metaG_FD_145900 | JGI IMG/M metagenome (GOLD analysis project Ga0193717, IMG submission 145900) | Soil microbial communities from a riparian zone of the East river system, Colorado, United States - U2c2 | ecosystem: Environmental > Terrestrial > Soil > Riparian zone | place: USA: East River...
CGAGCTGAGCCAATCCGGGTTTGCCCCGGTGAGTTTGGAAACCGCCGTGACCGCGCGATTGCCGGCCGACTGGCCGGAACCGCTAAACGGCCTGACGATCCGCGGGCGGATGGACCGCATCGACCGTAACGACAGCGGTCTGCGGGTGATTGATTACAAATTGAAATTTGGCGCAAAGCCGGCAAGCCAAGATACCAATCTCCTCCGCGCCGCCCTGCGCGGCGAGAGATTGCAGCCGCCCTTTTACTACATGCTCGCGCAGCACTGGGCCGAACAACAACACTTCAGGCCATCGCGACCGGCCATCGAAGCCGACTTCTATTACATCGCCGCGCGCTGGGCCGAAGGGCCGCTGCTCTCCACTTCTTACGGCAGCGCAGGGCTAACCGACCAACTCGGCGCGGCCACCCAACAAACCATTGCTTATCTAGCCGACGGCGTCCGCCAGGGTCGTTTCTTTCTCAACCGCGGCGATTACTGCGGCCGCTGCGACGCGGCAGCGATCTGCCGAAAAAACCACCCGCCGAGCCTGTGGCGCGTCGACAACGATCCGGTTACGGAACCTCATCGGGCTTTACGCAGGAAAGATCCCGAGAAACTATGAGCGCGACCCAAGCGAATATCGAACTACCCGACGCCAGCGACCGCCAAATCGCCATCGCCACCTTCGATCGCAACCTCGTGGTCACTGCGGGAGCGGGCACCGGCAAAACGACGTTGTTAGTTGATCGCCTGGTGCATTTGCTGTTGCGCAACCCCGAGCCGCTAAAAATCACCGACATCGTCGCCCTTACTTTTACCAATAAAGCCGCCGAGGAGATGAAGCTCCGGCTGCGCCAACGCTTGCAAGCTTTTCTCGATGTCGAGCTCGACCACCGACCCGCCAATGACGCCGAGAAAAAAAATCAGAACGATATTGAAGCTCTGATCGCATTCTACCAACTCTCCAAAGATGAGTTGGACCGCCGCGTTCACGACGCGCTGAGAAACATGGAACGGAGCGACATCGGCACGATTCACAGCTTCGCCGCCACATTGCTTCGGCTTTATCCGCTCGAAGCGGGGGTCGACCCGCAATTTCACGAGGACGATGGTACTGCATTCGATCGCCTTTTCGACGAGCAATGGGATTTATGGTTGGATCAGGAACTTTCACTGCGCAGCTCCCATGCGCCGGAGTGGCGAAAGATTCTGCCGCTCTGTCGACTCGATCAGATCAAAGCTCTGGCCAAATCGATTTCCACGGAAAACGTCAATCTTCGACAGAAGCTGGATGGGCGGAACGCAATTCCGCCCACGCTGCGCAGTTGGTTGGCTCAACTGGAAAACCGAGCGGTAAAATTGATTGAACGCCATCCCGAAGATCGGCTCAATGAAAAGTTAGTGCTCGCGGCGCAGGCGGTGCTCGGCGCGTTTCTAAAAGCCGGACAGCGGTCGGACCTATTGGCAGACGAACAGGCCCTGTTGTCCGAGAAGGCGATCAGTCGAGATCTCAAGGGCTGGGAGCCCGACGACGTCGCCGAAGCTCAGGAGCTCGTACGCGGCGCCAAAGGGCTGGTCAGAGTCGATGAGGAATTGACCGGCCTCGTCTGGCGCTTGCTGGTTCCCTACGCAGAAGATTTCCGTGAACGATTCATCCGCGAAGGGCATCTTTCCTTCGATGGTTTGCTCGTGCGCGCACGCAATCTCATTCGCGACCAGGATCAAGTGCGCGCAGACCTCAAACGGCGCTACCGCACGATCCTCATCGACGAATTTCAAGATACCGATCCGATCCAGTACGAGATTTTGCTCTATCTCGCCGAGGCCCAAGGCACTGCAGCCAAGGACTGGCGCAAGATAAAACTGACTCCGGGCAAAGTCTTCGTCGTCGGCGATCCCAAACAGTCGATCTATGCTTTTCGCCGGGCCGACATCGAAGCCTATCTCGAAGTCGTCGAGAAAATCATCAAGGCGCAGAACGGAGTCGAATGCCGCCTGACGACCAATTTTCGCAGCAATGCGGCGATCCTCGACGTCGTCAACGGCGCGTTTGAATCCCTCATCCAAGCTCAAGACAACCTCCAACCGCCCTACATCGCCATCCACCCCGCGCCCGGGAGAATCACCGCGCCAAGCCATATCCCTAAACTCTCGGCGCGAAAGATCGTTGCTGGAGACGAAGCCATCGATGCCGAAACCGCGCGTCGTCTCGAAGGGGAGAGCTTGGCGCGCTGGTTAAAGGAGCAGGTCTTGGGCAAGGCCCCGATTCTCAACGCGCGCGCCGAGACCGTCTTTGCGCAGCCGAAAGATGTCGCGATTCTGCTGCGCAAGTTGACCGACATTCACGATTATTTAGAACCCCTGCGCCGCCAAGGGATTCGCTACGTCGTCGAAGGCGAGCGCCATTTTTATGCGGCGAAAGAAATTATCGATGCGGTCAATCTGTTGCGTGCAGTGGAAAATCCTCATGACCGCTTAGCGTTGGTCGGCGTCCTGCGTTCACCTTTGGGGGGACTCATCGACCAGCAGATTTATGAGCTGCACCGGCAAAATCTGCTCGACTACCGCGCTGCCGAGAAACTCGCTGGGAAAGATTTCCCACCGACTCTCACCGAGCTCTATGACGCTCTGGCGCGCCTTCACAATGAGACTCGGACCCTGCCGATCGGGGCCGCGGTAGCCCATATCTTCGCAACGCTGCCTGTGGAATTACTAGCAGCCTGCTACTTTCACGGCGAACAGGCGGTGGCAAACTTGCAAAAGCTGGCGCAGCAAGCCGAACTGCTTGGCCGCGAGGGATTGACCACGCTCAAGGAAGCGATACGCCAACTGGAACAACGCGTACTCGACGTCAAAGAAGAAGGCGAGAGTGTGCTCGCTGAAGAAAACCTCGACGCCGTGCGCATCATGAGCATTCACAAATCTAAAGGGTTGGAGTTCCCGATCGTGATTTTGGCCGGCTGCCAGACCGGCATCGAAGGCAGACAGAGCGCCGATGCCGAAGCGCTGTTCGATTGGTCGACGGGGCTCACCGGCCTGCGCATCGGCTCAATTTCGGATCTCGCCGGGCTGTACATTGCGGAAAAAACCAGACGGAGAAACGCCGAAGAACAGAAGCGTCTGCTCTACGTTGCCATGACCCGAGCGCGTGAAAACTTGATCATCTCCTGCGCGCCGAGCAGCCGGCGATCCGGCGGCAGTTTCCTCTCCATGCTCGACGGCACACTCAACGACAGCATCGGCGACGCCGAGGCGTCAAAAACAGCTAACGTCGGCAATGGCATGATGGAAATCGAAGTCGTCAGCGCGAGCCTGGCCGCGCCAAGCCGAACCAAAGCCGGCTCCAAACGCCCCAAGAAAACATCCAACTGGAAATCCTTCACCGACATTTGGGCGCGCCGCACCTCCGCCTATGAAAAAGCGCGACAATCCCAGCCGTTTCTCACGCCGACGCTTTTAAAACGGCAAGAAGAAGCTGCGACCGAAGCAGGCAGCAAAACGAACGGACAACCGTTTCGGCAAACGCCGGCGCTTGTCGTCGGCGATCTAGCGCATCGTTTTCTGCAGAACTGGCAGTTTGCCAGCGACGTCAAAGACTTCGGAGAAGAACTGCACGATTTCATCTCCCACTCGCTGCCTCTCGAATTCGAGCCATCCCGGCAAGAGATCGAAAGCGATCTCCACGACATTTTCGCCGGCTTCTTTCCCTCGAAGGCGTACACGGAACTCGCTGGCGCGCGGATTCTCGGCCGCGAAGTGCCGCTCGTGATGCCCTGGGACGGTCAGATTATGGAAGGTGTTATCGATTTGATCTACGAGCGAAACGGTTTGCTTTACTTGGCCGACTATAAGACAGATAGAATCGCGCCGGGGGAACTGCGCCAAGGCGCCGAACGCTATCGCCAGCAGGCGGAAATCTATACTCAAGCGGCAAATCAAAGTCTGCGACGTGAAGTCGCCGCTTTCAAAGTGATTTTTTTACGAACGGGCGAAGCGATCGAGATCGTGACCGAAAGGAATAAGGAATAAGGAACTAATGCTTTTCTAACAGATTACTAAAGCCCTTACCTTGAGCTTCAAGACCTTGGCGCGAGCAACCCTTGCTAGTTCCGTTCGCCCTGAGCCCGTCGCAGGGTTCCGAGAATGATCTCGAATCAACTCTTAGATTTCTCCGGATGAACCCATGAAAATCCTTTTCTTCGATATCGAAACTGTCCCCACCGAACCTTCGTTACAGGAAAACGGTTTATTGGAAGAGCAGATCCGCCTTGACGAAGCGGAAGTTTTAAAAAAACTAAGCCTCTCCGCTGCGACGGCAAAAATTATCTGCCTTTGTTACGCTATCGAGCCATCGGTCAGCGGCACGATCGAAGTCTTGCAGGGCGAAGAGACCGACATCATCAAAAACTTCTGGAAACTCGCCGTCGATTGCAATCTCTTCGTTGGCCACAATATTTTGGATTTCGACATGCGCTTTATCTATCAACGCTCGGTCATCCACCAGATCAAACCATCGCGCGATATTCCTTTTACCCGCTTCCGCAACGCCCCTATCTACGACACCATGCAGGAGTGGAGCAAATGGGGCCGCGAACACGCCAGCCTCGACTTGCTTTCTAAAGCGCTAGGCATACCCTCGCCCAAAGAACATCTCGACGGCTCTAAAGTCTACCCCTACTACCGCGCCGGAAAAATCGCCGAGATTGTCGAATACTGCAAGCGCGACGTCGATTCGGTCAGAGAAGTCTACCGGCGGCTGACGTTCACGAAAGGGCCGGGGTTAGTGTAGAGGAAGGAACTGTACCCACAGCTCCGTCGGGCACTCGGAAAGGAAGGCCGGGTGGACGTAACAATCCGGCTCGGCAGTGCGAGGACGGCGGACCGATTTGAACCGAGAAAATATGACGAAGGCCAATCATGGAGACGAGTAAATGCTCTCGCGGTAGGAACTTGCCGGTAGGATCCGCGGCAAGTATGCGCGCCGGCACGCCGAAGTCACAACAAGGTCGGTACTTGATCCCGACGTCGCGCGTCGGTTCCCCCACCGCGAAGCCGTCAACGAAACATTATGGCAGTAGCCCAGGTTGTTTGAATACCGGCGCGGACATTGGGAAAATCGTGCCGCACGCAGCAAAGTAACCCGCTAGGGCACCAAAGTTTTAAAATGAACGATATGAATCGAGAACAAATAGCTCAAAACCTGGCAGCCGTCGAAAACCATTTCCATAGTGAAGCGCTGAGTGATGTGGCTGCGGCGCTCGAAACATTTACAGACGATGTCGTTTGGGAGGCACCTGCCCCAAACGGTCTTAGTCGATCGTTTACAGGGAAAGGGGCTGTCGAAGAGAACTACCGGCAGCTCTGGGCGTCCATGCGCAATGTGAACTTCCAGCCGCTCCAGCGCTTCGCTACCGAGGATCGCGTGGTGGATGACTCCAATGTCACCTTTGAGGTCGCGAAGGATGGCTACTGGCATTTCCCTCTCGGCAGCAAAGTCGCGATGCGCCTGGTTCACATTTTCGAGATGCGCGACGGAAAGATTACACGGGAGATCGTTTTCGACATGGGGCATACCGTCTAGTTGAGACATCTGCCTCAAGTATTGGGGCTACCTTTAGATATCGGCAATTGTTAGATCCTTCAGGAGGCTCATCATGAAATGGACCGGCATGTATCTTTTCGGTTATATCATCTTTATTGGCGGCGTTATGGCCGCGCTATGGAAGTTGGGAATTCTAGACCGTATCGGTACGACTTGGACCGTGATCGGAATTGTGATCGCGATCGGGATTGGCATTATGGCCTCGGTCTCTAGCAGTGGCACCAAGGAAAATATCGAAATCAACCGGAAGTGAAAAACGTCTCAGCCATCACGACGGTCAGAGTAGCCTGCCGCCCAGGGCTGTCGAACAGATGCTCCTGCCCCCTATCATGGCGCCGGCAAATTTCGTGCAATCATTGAATGCCGCAAGCGGAGCGTAGCTCAAACACTGCGTTTTTCTCATTCCGTCGTTTCAATGGCTCGTTTGACTCCCAGTCGGCCAATCGATAATAATTGACTTAAATCCGCCAGGCTTGAGCATCGCGATCTCACGCCAATTAGCAGATACCGATAACGCAAACGAGAATATAGGAGGCATCACTATGGATCATCCCGCTGAGCAATCGTTTCAGGAACCGACAGATAATAAGACTCGGGCTGGATATGGAAAATTTCTCCGGCCGAACACGCCTTATGACAACTTTATGGAATCGCAGGGCATTCCGATCTATCGCGATATCGGCGTGCGCCGCGTGCAGGATCTGCCGCGCAAACCGTGGAAGCGCATGGGCGGCAACGGCACCTTCATCCAGCTTCTTGGCACCGAGGGTCTCTGGGGTTGTTACGTCGTCGAAGTGCCCGGCGCAGGCGCGTTGAACCCGGAAAAGCATTTGTACGAAGAGCAGTACCTCGTCGTCGACGGCCGCGGCACCACCGAGGTTTGGATCGACGGCAATCCAAAGAAAGTCACCTTTGAATGGCAGAAAGGCTCGATCTTCGCCATTCCGATGAATGCGACCCATCGCATCGTCAATGCGACTTCGAGCCCTGCGCTATTGTTGGCGGGGACCACCGCGCCCAATGTCATGAACAACTTCAGCAACGATGATTTTATTTTTAATTGCCCCTATCACTTCAAAGACCGTTTCGATCCGAGCGACGACTACTACAAGTACAAAGAAGAAGTTACGCCGGACCCGCTCCGGGGTCTCGCCATGCGTCAGACCAATATCATCCCGGACGTGATGTCCTGCGAGTTGCCCATGGACAACCGCCGTTCGCCGGGTTACCGGCGCATCGAACCGCACATGGCTGGCCAGCAATTCTATATGTGGATCGGCCAGCATGAAACCGGCCGTTACTCGAAGGCCCACGCTCATGGCTCGGCTGCCGTGCTGATCTGCTTGAGCGGCAAAGGTTACACCTACACTTGGCCGTCAGAATTGGGCACCCACCCTTGGGAAAAAGGCACGACGGAACAAATCAGACGCCAGGACTACGAACCGGTGGGCATGGTCAGCGCGGCGCCGATGAGCGGCAACTGGTTCCACGCCCACTTTGGCGCCAGCAAAGAACCGCTGCGCCTGACCGCGTGGTTCGGTCCCAACGCGCCGGGCCGCGACCGCGGCAAGCCCGGTGAAAAGGGCATCGACTACGGCGCCATCGATATGAAAGAGGGCGGCACGGCGATCCCCTACAACGAAGAAGATCCGTATCTCCGTAAAGAGTTCGAAGAAACGCTCGCAAGTGTGGGCGCGCAATCGCGCATGGAACCGGATCTTTACAAGCACTCCTATTAAATATTTCTATCTCACGTCGAGAGTCTAGCGTCTCTGATCCGGGTGCGACTTATTCCAGGTCACCAGACGCTAGGCTCCAAACGATTCCGGCTTATTCCGAAGGATTTTCATGGCCACCGCACCTAGAGGTTCATTTTCCAATGCCAACCGCCACATGCAGGAAGAGGAAAATCTCCAACTCACCAGCGTCGGCGTCGACATCGGCTCTTCTACTTCGCACTTGGTTTTCTCCCGGCTGGAACTGACCCTTGAAGGTTCGCGTTATCGCGTCACCAAACGCGATATTTTGAACGAGTCGCAGATTCTCCTGACGCCCTACGTCGACGACACTCGGATCGACGTTGAAGCGCTGGAAACCTTTATCAACGATCAGTACAAGACCGCCAAGATTCGCCGCGAAGACGTCGACACCGGCGCGCTCATACTCACCGGCGTCGCCGTGCGCCGGCGCAACGCCCGGGCCATCGCCGAGCTGTTCGCGCAGGAGGCAGGCAAATTCGTCGCGGTCAGCGCGGGCGACGGATTGGAAGCGACGATGTCGGCGCACGGCTCAGGCGCCGTGGCGCACTCGGAAAAAATGGGCGGCGTCGTCCTGAATATCGACATCGGCGGCGGCACCAGCAAGTTTGCGATCTGTAACAATGGCAAGGTTCAGGAAGTGTGCGCCATCGATGTCGGCGCGCGTCTGCTCGCCTTCGACAAAGACGGCGCCATCGTGCGCATCGAGGAAGCCGGACGCAAGCACGCCGGCTGGGCGGGATTTTCAGTTGAGCTTGGCCAGAAAATACCGGAGGCAAACCAGCGGAAAATGGTTTCGGGTATGATGGACAAGCTATTTGCTATGCTGAAACCGGAATCGATCACCGACGATATCAAAGGTCTTCTGCGCTTGCCGCCGCTGACTTACCGAGGCGAGATTGACTGCGTGATGTTTTCCGGCGGCGTTTCGGAATTCATTTACAATCGCGCGAAGACCAGCTTCGGCGATCTTGGCCCGTTGATCGCCGAGGAAGTGCATAAGCGTACCGGCGACTTGGGCCTTCTCGTCATGGAACCCAATGCGCGCATTCGCGCTACCGTTATCGGTGCGTCGCAGTACACCGTGCAAGTGAGCGGCAATACGATCTTCATCACGCCGGAGAATGCAGTGCCCGTGCGCAATGTGGCGGTGGTTGCGCCCGAGTTTCCGTTAAACCAGGATGATTTCACTCAAGGAGCCGTGCGTGACGGGCTGCTCAACGCGCTGCGCCGATTGGATCTGCAGCACGGGCGCCAACCGGTCGCCGTCGCCTTTCATTGGGACGGTTCGGCTACGTTTTTCCGCTTGCAAGCCTTCTGTAGCGGCGTCGCCGAGGGACTCAAAGACCTTTTCGCCAAAGGCCATCCTCTCGTGTTGGTCAATGACGGTGACATCGGCGGCATTGTCGGGCTGCACTTCCAAGAAGAATTGCAGATGCAAACCCCGATCATTTCCATCGACGGCATCGCGCTCAGCGATTTCGATTACATCGATATCGGCGCGCTGATCCAGTCATCCGGCGCCGTCCCCGTGGTTATCAAGTCGCTGATCTTTCCCACTTCGCCACAGCCATGACAAAGCGCAAGGGCTTGCCTCTTCCGCCTTTCGACAGCTTGGAAGACTTGAAGCCTAAGGAGATAATATCGGATTGTGTAAACTTTCTTGGCGATTCAAGCTGCCAGAATACGCCATTGGTGGTCATTCTCTCATGACCACCCCGAAAGTGATGTAACCGGCTAATTTCCCACGCAGTCTTTCCACTCAAGAAATTCGGCATTCTTGACTTTCATCCTACTTCTGAATAGAAAAAAGTCCGCTGCTTGAGATCAAAATGTCGAGATATCGCGCCCGCCATTGCCCCAATTGCGATTACTACATCGGATTTTCCGTCTTGACGCGTCCCCCGCGTGGCAGCCAGACGCCGATTACTAATTTTTGCCTCAATTGCAACTATAAATTTCCTGTGCATACTATCGTGCATGGCGTTCGTCACGCTCCTAGGTCCTCGTGGAAAAGCAATCTTCGTTTGGTCCACGGTACAACACCGAGTCCTTCCGCTGCTGTAAGAGATGCGCACTCGCCACATCTGACTATGGACACAAGCATCCGTCCGGACGACTACTCCCGCCACCTGCGAACCATCGGCCAGGATTTAGAAAACCTCCATCTTGTTGCTTTCAATCTCGAATGTACTGGTGACGCATATGTCGTGTGGGTTCGTTCGGAAAACGCAGACGATAACAATCCGCTTTTAGGCGTCGGCAAGAATCGCTTGCAAAAACTCTGGCGCAACCCCTTGCAGGGTCGCACGGTCACGCGTGAAGAGACTATTACGGATTGGCATTCGCAGCCCGCCAAGCGTCTACGCTACTCGTTAACCGATCTAGATCGCCTGGAACGCGAGCAGCGAGGCCGGCGCCGGCCACAGGTGCGCACTGCCGACGGACACTCTCTATCTCAACTGCTGCGCACGATCGGGGATATGGTTGGCCGAAGAGGCGAGCGTCTCCTCGGTATTTCTTGGCAAGAGCTGTCGGTCAGCATGGTCGTCGAGACGGCTCGCGGACGGAAAGAAATCGACGTGTTTCGACCCGACAATCTATACGATCTTTGGGTCAAGATGTATTTGCGGCGCGATAAACGTGCCTTATCAGACACCCCTCGCTAAGCAACGCGGCAATCGACTCGTTATCCCTAATACTCGATCAGACAGCCTCGCTTCCCATTAATAATAGCCACTGCTCGTCGACTAACTGATGGACCGCGCAAAAATCGCCGCAGTTTCGCTCGGTGCAATGCCGGTGTCCGCGACTTTGGTCAACTGAACAAATTTCTCTTCGCACTCAATTAACGGAATTCAGACATCATTAACGAGCAAAGACTCGATCGTCGAGGGTCAAATCATGACGGCTTTGGATTTTTCCTGCGCGGCGTGAACCGCATTGAGAATATCCGCGTAACCGGCGCAGCGGCAGAGATTGCCGGCGAGGTATTCCCGGAAGGCTTCGTCCGAAGCATCGGGATTCTCCTCAAGTAATGCTTTCACCGAAAGCACGAAGCCGGGCGTGCAATAGGCGCATTGCAAGGCTCGCTGTTCGACGAAGGCCTCTTGAATAAAGTGTAACCGCTGCCCATCGCCGATCCCTTCGAGCGTGGTTAGCTCGTAGCCGACAGCGCGCACCGCGAGAAGAAAACAGGAACTTACCGGCCGGCCATCCATCAGCACCGTGCAGGAACCGCATGCGCCAACGCCGCAGCTTTCGCGCACGCTCCAAAGCTTTAAACGATCGCGCAGCACTTCGAGCAGTGTGTCAGCATCATCGACCGTCAGCGTCTCATCTAGACGGTTAACTTTGAGCGTGATCTCGCGCTTCATGAGGTTTGTTCCTTATATCATCGCCCAGTTTGTTGACATCGACGCTCGAAATCACCAGCGCATTCTAGCCGACGGCACTATTCAATTGGTCCAACGCTTTTTTCACGAACAACTTCGCCATCCGCCGTTTGTACCAGTCCGAACCCCGCAGATCGGAAAATGGCGAAATCTGCTCGTCGACACGATCGAACAGTTTTTCGATCACTGGCTCATCGAGAACTTGGT
>Ga0193717_1002363_pt1 | contig 10940 bp, 11 predicted proteins | sample U2c2metaG_FD_145900 | JGI IMG/M metagenome (GOLD analysis project Ga0193717, IMG submission 145900) | Soil microbial communities from a riparian zone of the East river system, Colorado, United States - U2c2 | ecosystem: Environmental > Terrestrial > Soil > Riparian zone | place: USA: East River...
CGGTGTGTGCTTTTCCTAACAGTGACTTGCAAACGACAGCCACTGTCGCGCCCTGGCCCAGCGCCTCAATCGCAGCACGGAGTCCAGCGCCACCCGCCCCAATGATCAGTACATCATGCTCGTGAGTCTCGAACTTTTCGTTCACAGCAATCTCAGGTCCTTAATAGCGCCGCTGGCAACCAACCGGATGTACAGGTCGCTTAGACCTACCGAGAACAGGCTCATCCACGCAAAAAGCATGTGATGCTCATTGAGATAACTGGCGCCTCGCCATGCTGAATGTCGCGCCGGGCCAAACGAAACGCAGGAGAAACAGTCGACCTTACCGCCGATGATGTGTCTCAACGAATGACAGGAGAAGGTATAAAACGAGAGCAGAACTATGTTGGCAAGCAAGACGAGCGAGCCGAGACCGATGCCAAACCTCCCGTTGAACCAGAACGCCCGGATCGCGTCGTACCAAAGAATAATCAGGAAGGTGAGTGCAACGTAAAGAAAATACCGATGAAGGTTTTGTAATATGAGAGGAAAGGCAGTTTCGCCGCGATAATTTTGCGACCGAGATTCACCAACTGCGCAGGCGGGCGGATCAAGAAAAAACGCCCGGTAGTAAGCCTTGCGATAGTAGTAACAAGTTGCGCGGAAGCCGAGCGGCGCCCACAGGATTAACAGTGCGGGAGAGAGGGGCCACCAACTGATCTTGATGAGTGGAGAATAGAATGGGGAGAGATAGGGACCCCATTCGTAGAATTCATTTTCGAATGCTCGCCAGGTAGCGTAAACACTGAACGCACCGAGCACGATGACGACTGGAACTAGTTCGATCCACCACGCATCGCGCCGCATGGTTCGACCGAAGAGACTACGCGTCATTGCGGTTCTTGATTCAGCCATCAGCTATAGAACCAACTATAATTGCAGGTTTGGAAATAGCTTGCCAACTACGCGGCTTTGCCGCCCAACAGTGTGGTAAGGCTATGCCTACCACAAAGTATCCCAACTGAACGCGAGGCTAAGCCTCTCTGGGGTCCGACGGAGGCCCAGCCTCACTGAGATCGGATGGTTCACGGTAAGGCGGAGCCTTACCGCTAGTGGTGCGGCGCAGCCGGCGGCGTGAAACTAAAACAGGGATCCCTTCTCCTCTCCAAGCATCGCCCGCCGGACCAGTGGAATCGGTGGGCCACCGTAATTCAGAAACTCATCATGAAACTTCTGCCAGGCTTGCTTTCCGCCCCTTGCAGGCGTCCAGTCTTCCCGCAGCTTCCTAATCATCAGCTTACCCATCGTGTAGTTGAGATACGCCGGATCGAAAGTCCCGCGCGCCGCCTGTTGCCTCGCAGTTCCCGCATCCTGAAATCCCTGCTCGCGAAACATCTGTTCGGATTCCTGCACCGTCATAGTTCCAGTATGCATACCAATGGCGGACAGGAAACGTACGTTGCGCAGCATCGCGTTGAGGAGTTGCCCGATGTGTGTTTCAGGATCGCCGTTTCCCAGGCCGGATTCCCACATCATTTCTTCTGTGTAATGGGCCCAGCCCTCGGCGAATGCATAACCAACAAACACCTGTCCAAACTTCGACCGGGTGCGGTTCGCATGAAGGAATTGAAGGAAATGGCCTGGCCACACTTCATGCACGGACGTGAAAAGCAGGTTTGCCTGACCGGGAAGATAAGCGTCCTTCTCTGGCTGCGACCATGACGGATCTGGGGGCGCAATGTAGTAGGTGGAAGGAAGATTCTTCTCGTATGGTCCGGGGATGTTGATGTAGGCAAAGTTCCAGCGGCGGTATGCAGGGGCTTCCGCAACCAGCGCCTCTTCAGTGCCTGGAATAGTAACTAAGTTCTTTTCAGCTATGAAAGCCTTCAGGTCAGTGAGCTGTTTGCGGGCCATTTCTACGGGCCCACCGGTCGGCTTGTGCGCTTCCGCCTTGTCGACACACTGGGTAAGTGTCTGGCCAGGCGCATAGGAGGCGCAAGCCTCGCGCAACGCTGTCTGGTTCCGTTCCAAATCACGGCGGCCAACGCTTTCCAGTTCGTCCAATCTGACCTCGACACCTTCGGTCTTTCGTAACATCTCGCTAAACTTGCCGGGGCCAATGGCAAAGTTGTCAGTTGCGGTTGCTTGTTGCGATTGAAACCACGCGTCCAACTCTCTCATCGCCTTAATGGCGGCAGTGTTCGCCTCGGTAAAATCTTTCTGTAGCTGTTCATCTTTGACCGAAGCAAAAACTGCAGGCACGTCCTTTTCATAAAAAGAGACGAGACCACCAAATGTAGTCTTGCCTATTTGCACGTAGGTTTTCGGCAGTGGTGTGCGCAGGTTCTTGCGAATCTGTTCGAGTGCGGCAGGAATCGCCTTTGCATAATTGGTATAAGCACGCAGACGCTGATCGAGGGGTGCGTAAGGCCGAGAGACGTAAACGTCCGGATCGATCGCGTCGGCATAATATTGGGGATTTCGAAACGGCCACTCCGCTGATTCCAGCCAGAAGAGATCGGCGTCGATGACTCCCATCACGTAGGTCCGCTCGAATTCTTGACGTGTATCCAGCCCCGAATGCTCGAACTTGCTGACACGGGTCTTCTCGGCCCGCAGACGGTCGATCTCTTTCTTGATCCCTGCGCTGCTCCAATCGGGCAGTTTGCCGTCGAACTCGTGACGTCCGGAACGCACAGCAAAGTCGGGACGCGCAGCAAAGTATGCGTCGAGGAATTGATTGATGTAGGCGTCCCAGGATATTTCATCATCGGAGGACTTCGATTGAGTCTCTGAGTTTCTTCTATTGATACGGCAGCTTGCCACGACCAGCAGCGCGAGAAAGGTGATTAAAAGAAGGAGTCTTACCGGTTTCCTGAGGGTCATCGTTGACGGTCACCTTCCCGGAGCATTTTGAAGATGCCGAGTGTATGAGAGTTTTTAGGGGCAGGCAAGGATATTAATGAGCTGGTTCACTTAAGTCTGGAAGTTTAGAGTTCAACCTTTAGGTTGCGCCTTCGGGTGCGGACAACGTAACTGAGGTCCTAAGTTCAGCGGCTCAGCTCGTACCCAAAGCAAAAGCCAATAAACACGATCCACGAAATCACGTGGATCGCTAGGTGGGATCGAATGCTCAATCAGTTAGGACTGCGACTTGGTATCGGTTTTACTTGATTGCAGTCACAATCGCGGCCAGTCTCAAGCGGGCCTGCGCCGCTTCAGGACTGCGTGGGTAACGCCGAATGATTTCCCGCCAACTTGCACCTTCGTAATGAAACCTCTGCTGGTCGCGATCAAACGCAAACCTCACACCTTGCCGGTTATAACGATCGAGACCCGCATAATTCAGAGCATAACTGTAGAGTGGCGCATCGTTAGCCTGCATCTCCTCGGCGTTAAGTCTTCGTGACGCGTCGTGTGAAAGCTTAATGGCGGCTTGTTCGGACGCATCGCCAAAAAGAAGAAGCACACGCGGGCGCAGAGCAGAGTGCGGGAATGCATCGAGAAAAATCCGTGCGCGCGCGACGCGGTCGAAGTCAGTAGAACCGTCTATGAGGCGCAGCAGGCGTTCGTCTTCACCTGATCGGCTCAGGATGATTACGGCCTCCTTTTGCAGCCAGCCACGTGTGCGTCTGGTGACTCTTACGGAATAGAACAGTACTCCTTCGTGCCTACGAGTCTGACCGGCAACACTGACAACTCGGCCCCGGCCGACTCGACGCAACAATTTGCCGGAGAGATCCGGCGTGGCCCGTAGTACTGATAGCCTTTCGTCGACCACAACCCCAACGCGTCCGGCAACTCGTCCCTGAGCACTGGCTGAGCTAGAGAGAAATACTGCGGGAATAATTATGGTTAGAATGATCGAAGAGAGCCGGGTACGTGAGGAACAGGTGATCATATCTTGCCTCCTTAGCAAGTGAGGTTTACTAGAAGCAACGTGCACGAAGCACGCCAAGCGTGTTGCAGCGCGGAGAACCGGGCTCTACCGAGGCACGCGCCGGCGAGTTGCGGCTGAAACGGTGAGTTTGATTCGCGCTTCAGCAGCGATAATACGTTGAGTTAGACCCGCATGATGAAAATGGCATATGGCCACGGCGAGAGCGTCGGCAGCATCTTGCGGCTCTGGCGCGGTCGTCAGGGAGAGCAGTATACGAACCATCTCCTGCACTTGATGCTTTTCAGCGTTGCCGTAACCCACCACCGTCTGTTTGACGAGACGCGGCGAGTACTCGTAAGTCTCCAACGCAGCTCGTTCGGCTGCCAACATCGCCACTCCACGGACTTGGCCGAGTTTCAAAGTGACCTTCACATTTGTGGCCAGGAACCCGTCTTCAATCGCGCAAGCTTCTGGTCGGTGACGCGCAATCACCTCTTCGATTCCATTAGAGATTTGTAACAGTCGGGTGGGGAACTTCTGGCGCTGAGAAGACCGGATCGCGCCATACTCGAGCAGACGGTAATGCCGGCCGTGGCCCTCGATGACGCCCCATCCGGTCGTTTCACTGCCTGGATCGATTCCTAGAACCCGCATGATTACCAGAAGGTTGAACTGTGAACTGTCCTCGAGCGGTCGGCAGTATACTACAAGGGAGATCTCTTTAATGTGGAATGTTCCAACCAGGGCCGAAGGTGCGGCCCAAGGTTCTAAGAAAACTAGTGAACAGCAACAGAACCAGCAAAACGATCCACGAAATCACATGAAGTACCCGAAAAGAGGTATCCATTTCGTGCGGTTTCTTGTGTTTTCGTGGATCGTGGTAGTTCTTTTCCGCAGCCCGCTAGAGTCTCAAGCTGATTGACGTACCACTACTTCAGAGAATTTGGTATTCGGTACGTTGTGGTAACCTCAGCCCTCATCAAAGTCAGCAGAGTTAGGGAGGGTCATGGACCGCATATTTGACGTCATCATCGTCGGCGCTGGGCCCGCCGGTCTCAGCGCGGCACTCATCCTGGGTCGCTGCCGCCGCAACGTTCTCGTATTTGACGCGGGGCATCCACGGAATAGCGCGTCGCGTGCCCTGCACGGTTATCTTACTCGCGACGGTATCGAACCGGCCGACCTGCTCCGTATCGGACGAGAACAGTTGAGCCCCTACACAACAGTTCACCTCCGTTCCGATGAAGTCACAGACGCCCGCAAGGTCGGTAGCGAGTTCGAAGTCACTGCTAAAGATGAGGTAGTTTCTTCGCACAAACTCTTACTTGCCACCGGCGTTGTCGATCACCTGCCTGATATTGAAGGGCTGAAGCCACTCTATGGTAAGAGTGTCTTTCATTGTCCTTACTGCGACGGTTGGGAGTTGCGCGATCAACCTATTGCCATTTACGGACGCCAGGATCATGGTGCGGGTTTGGCCCTGGAGCTTACCGGATGGAGCAGGGATCTGATCGTCTGTTCGGATGGCCCGGCCACGATTTCAGCCGCCGATCGCGAACAGCTCGCAGAGCTAAGTATTCCGGTGCGCGAAGAGCGTATTGCGCGCCTCGAAGGTGCTGATGGACAGCTCGAAAGCATTGTCTTCGACAATGGCGAAGTGCTTCCACGTCGGGGTATGTTCTTCAATACGGGTCAGGATCAGCGTTGTGATTTGGCGGCGAGACTAGGGTGCGAGTTTACTGATCGTGGTGCGGTTCGCACCGGCGAGTATGAGATGACGAATGTGCCTGGTCTCTTTGTGGCTGGAGATGCGTCGCGAGCGGTACAACTGGCGATAATCGCTGCCGCGGAGGGAGCGGAAGCCGCATTCGCAATTAACAAAGCGTTAATAAAGGAAGACTTACTTTCGATACAAATCCGACGAGACTAGGACCGTCTACTTCAATTGATCGAAGTCACATTTCTTCGGCTTCTTATCTGGCCGCCACCGCAGAAATCTGGTTCCGTGCCGAAAACGACCCCCGGTAAAGTGATCATACTGAATTTCAGCTACCAGCTTTGTGGCTAGTGGCTCCCATTCACTAGTCCTCTCCGTACTCCAGCGACTGGGTCCTCCGGGTTTATTGCCGGTAAAACCGGGAGGCTTGACCATCGCTTCCAACTTCTTCGTTAGTTCTTTCTTTTCTGCCGCGTTAAAGCTGGATGTAAAACCAACGTGATGTAGCAACCCCTGGCCGTCGTATAAACCGAGGAGCAACGAACCCACAACGTTGCCCTTGGAGGCATAGCGAAAGCCGCCGATTACACAATCAGCAGTACGTAAGTTCTTAACTTTCTGCATCCCGTCTCGCTCGCCCGATCGGTATGGTAGATCAAGTCTCTTCGCTATCACCCCATCAAGCCTGACACTTGGATCAGAGAGCCACTCGAGAGCTATGGACGCATCCGGAGTTCCTGGTGAAAGTTCGATGGTAGCGTTTTTGGCAAGATACTTCTTCGCAAAGCTCTCGAGCTTTTGACGACGCTTCAACAGCGGCTGATCGATTATCGCCTTGCCGAGTTCATCAACCAGGAGATCAAAGACAATCAGTCGGGCCGGTGTCTCGAGCGAGAGTTTGGTCACTCGGCTGGCTGCCGGGTGAATTCTCTGCAGCAAGTCGTCAAAAGAAGGTTCGCCCTTGACCGTGATTATCAGCTCACCATCGATAACGAAGCGTGACGCCTTTAACTTCAGTACCGCTTCAACAATTTCGGGAAAGTAGCGCCCCAGGGACTGGCCCGATTTCGATTGCAGTTCCACAGTTGTGCCGTCGCGGAATGCGATACAACGAAAGCCGTCCCATTTGGGTTCGTACTGCCAGTCTTTGCCGGTAGGAATCTCCTTCACCAGCAAAGCTTCCATAGGAGGAAAGGGCGGCTTAATAGGTAATGTCACTAAGATTCCCACTCTCAAGCGAGGTTAGGTCATATTTACAGAACCAGGATCGTAGCGACCGCACTCAACTTCAAACGATCCCATCTGGACGTCAAATAGCTTCACGGCTCCCATCATTGTAGAAGGTGGTCGCTATCGCGCCCGGTTTTCTTGCAGAACGGTCGCCAACGCCCTCGTGTCGAGGCACGCGTGATTCTCGGCATCGTCCTTGCTACTCAACTCCCGAGATAAGGTCGATACCCTGCAAATCCAGCTTTTTCGCCGTAAAAAAGGACACGCGAGGGATCCTTTGTACCGGAAAGCTACATTTTTGAGCACTTACCGCTGAATATGCTTGCATTCTAAAGGAAAGACTATGAAACGAAAACTAAGACCCCTTGACACACAAGTGATTGTCATCACTGGAGCCACCAGCGGAATAGGCCTCGTTAGCGCAAGAAAAGCGGCGGCAAAGCGCGCGCGACTCGTCTTGTCGTCGCGTAACGAGGGTGCATTGAGATTTCTAGTTGACGAAATTAACGTTGCCGGAGGCGAAGCCATATATGCGGTTGCCGACGTTGCTAACGAAGAGGATGTACAGAGAATCGCTGCTACAGCTCGACAGCGATTCGGAGGGTTTGATACTTGGGTCAACAATGCCGGGGTTTCCATTTACGGACACTTGACCGACGTTTCCCTGGCAGATCACCGACGTCTATTCGAAACCAACTATTGGGGAGTGGTCCATGGTTCGCTCGTTGCCGTCGAGCACCTAAAATTGCGAGGCGGAGCACTTATTAATGTCGGCAGTGCTTTATCAGACCGTGCGATTCCTCTGCAGGGTGCTTACTGCGCTTCGAAACATGCAGTCAAGGGTTTCACCGATGCGTTGCGGATGGAACTCGAACGTCAAAAGATTCCCATCTCTGTAACACTCATCAAGCCGGCAGCGATCGACACTCCTTACAAAGACCACGCGAAGAACTATTTGCCGGTCAAACCCCAAAACCCTCCGCCTGTGTTTGCACCGGAAGTCGTAGCTGAGGCGATCTTGCACTGTGCCGAAACTCCAGAGCGCGATGTTTTTGTGGGTGGGGGCGGAAAGGGGATCTCTTTAGCCGGTCAGTATGCTCCTGAAATAATGGACAAGGTGATGGAGTTGACTATGTTCGATATGCAAAGCACACATAAGCCAGCTATAAGCCATCCGGACAACGCCTTGTACGAGCCTTCTGGTCCTTACTCCGAGCGAGGCGGGTACGAAGGCCACGTCTCGGAGAGCAGCTTGTATACGAAAGCATCACTGCATCCACTGGTTGCTGGTGGACTGTTGTTCGCGGCCGCCGGGCTTGCTTTCGTCGCGTTTAGCGGCAGGAACAACGGGCACCGCCCACCGACTCAACGATTGGCGCAAAGGACAATTTGATGGAAGTTGATACGAAACAAACGGTCTCGGTTTGGATGGACACGGGACCACTACTTGAAAAGTCTCCACTAACCGAAGATGCCCGGGCCGACGTATGCGTCGTGGGCGCGGGCATCGCCGGCATGACCACCGCCTATCTCCTCTCACAGGAGGGCAAGTCTGTCATTGTTCTGGACGATGGACCCATCGGCGGCGGCATGACGGGACGTACCACTGCGCATCTGGTAAACGCGCTCGACGATCGCTATTTCGATCTGGAACGTCTTCACGGGGAAAAAGGTGCACGCCTGGCGGCGGAGAGTCACACAGCAGCAATTGACCGCGTGGAAGCCATCGTCAAGAGCGAAAAGATAGACTGCGAGTTTGAGCGACTCGACGGTTATCTTTTTGTTCCCCCGGGTGAAGAGAAACAAATTCTGAATGAGGAACTAGACGCAGCGCTTCGTGCGGGATTAAAACTCGAAAAAGTTGCGCGCGCACCGATTGATTGTTATGACACCGGTGCAGCTCTGCGCTTTCCGCGGCAGGCCCAGTTTCATCCGCTAAAATACCTCGCCGGCCTCGCCAAGGCCATCAAGAAGAGGGGCGGGCACATTCACACCGATACACATGCCGGCAAAATAGAAGGCGGTAGTCGCGCGCGCATAGAAACGAGCGGAGGAGCTGTGGTTACGGCAGACGCAGTAGTTGTAGCGACAAACTCGCCCGTGAATGATCTCGTTGCCATTCACACCAAACAAGCGGCTTATCAAACGTACGTGATCGGTGCCCGACTGCCACAAGGTTCTGTAACGAGGGCCCTTTACTGGGACACACCGGATCCTTACCACTACCTGCGAGTTGAAACCATGGCCACGGAAGCAAGCCCTTATGACCTGCTGATTGTCGGCGGTGAAGACCACAAGACCGGGCAGGAAGATGACGCCAACCGGCGGTTCGGGATCCTTGAAAGTTGGACTCGCCTGCGATTTCCCATGATCGAGAGTATTGAGTATCGCTGGTCAGGTGAAGTGCTCGAGCCGATAGATGGACTGGCATTCATCGGTCGCAATCCCCTGGACGAGCCAAACGTCTTCATAGCCACCGGCGATTCAGGAAACGGAATGACGCACGGAACGATTGCCGGCATTCTCCTTACCGATCTGATCATTGGCCGCGAGAACGAGTGGGCCGACTTGTATGAACCTTCGCGCAAGACTCTGCGAGCCCTGCCGCAATTCGCCCGAGAGAGTTTGAACGTGGCCATGGAATACACCGGACTAGTTACGCCCGGGGAGGTAGACTCCGTTGCTGAGATAGAGCCGGGACGGGGAGCAATCATTCGCCGAGGACTGACGAAAGTAGCGGTTTACAAGGACGAGGCTGGAGCGGTGCATGAGCGCTCAGCTATCTGTCGCCACCTCGGTTGCGTTGTCGACTGGAACACTTTGGAGAATACCTGGGACTGTCCGTGCCACGGCTCGAGGTACGACGCCTACGGGAAGGTGATTCAAGGGCCAGCTAACAGCGATTTGCCGAAGGTTGATAGCGAAGAGTGATAAATGAGAGGCCGGTTACACGGATCGATTTTCCATTTTCCTTTTCCATTTCTCATTTCTCATTTGGGATTCCCGAATTGTGGACTTTTTGTTCGTGTCCGCTTCATGTGATTTCGTGGATCGGTTCTCCGCTCTCGGCCAGCAAACGATCCACGAACACCAAGCACCCCGAAACAGAGACCAGAAAATGACCAAATGAGAAATGGAAAATGAGAAATGGAAAATGGGGTTTCTGGATTTACGTGGCAGCCACTCACCTACCCGGCAGCGGCCATGTCCGCGTCACTGATATCGAAATTCGCGGACACCTTTTGCACGTCGTCGTGATCTTCGAGGGTTTCCATCAACTTTAGCATCTGTTTGGCTTCGGTTCCTTCGAGTTTCTTATACTCTTTGGCCACCATCTCAACCTCAGCCATCTGCGGCTCAACACCCGACTTCTTAACCGCCTCCAGCACACGATCGAAGTCGGCAGGAGCGGTGATGATTTCAAAATTGTCTACGTCGTCACGCAGGTCTTCCGCCCCCGCGTCGGTGACTATTTCAAACAACTCATCCTCTGTCTTCGCAGCTTTGTCGACTACGATGTAACCCTTCTTCTCAAACATCCAGGCCACTGCGCCAGCAGCGGCAAGGTTACCGCCGTTTTTGGAAAACGCATGGCGAATCTCAGCCACAGTGCGGTTGCGGTTATCAGTCACCGACTCAATTAACAATGCTACGCCGCCCGGACCATATCTCGTAAGTGATCTCTTCGTAATTCACGCCCTCTTCTTCACCAGTGCCGCGACGGACTGCGCGGTCAATCGTCTCATTAGGCATGTTACCGGCCTTGGCGTCGAGAATTGCCTTACGCAGACGGGCATTCCCGTCAGGGTCACCACCGCCGGAGCGGGCCGCGACCGTTATTTCCTTGATGAACTTGGTAAACAATTTGCCGCGCTTGGCATCGAGCGCGCCTTTTTTGTGCTTGATACTATGCCACTTTGAATGTCCAGACATTTCTAGAGATAGTTCCTTTTGAGATTAGATTGCGGGTTATTGGGCAACAAAATATATCACAAGACTCCGGTCTTTGAGAGACCGCGAGGCGTGCTTGCTGCCGAACAGGTTGCCAATCGGCATTCAGCGTTTCGGCCCTTGAGCGACGCAGAGATTCGTTAACGCTGAGGGCTCAAGGCCGGCGACGCGCACGGTCTTGAG
>Ga0193717_1002364_pt1 | contig 10940 bp, 12 predicted proteins | sample U2c2metaG_FD_145900 | JGI IMG/M metagenome (GOLD analysis project Ga0193717, IMG submission 145900) | Soil microbial communities from a riparian zone of the East river system, Colorado, United States - U2c2 | ecosystem: Environmental > Terrestrial > Soil > Riparian zone | place: USA: East River...
TGGGTGGGTTTAGTGTTAATAAACTGGCTAAGGCAGCTGGCGTATCGCCTGCTACGATCTACATTTATTATAAGGATAAGGATGACCTGATCACTAAACTTTGCGTTGATGTGGCTGGTAAAATGATGGATTATAGTTTTAAGGATTTTTCGCCCGAAATGGACTTTGCTGTTGGTTTAAAAATACAATGGCAAAACCGGATGAAGTATTTTATAAGCTACCCAACAGAAATGGAATTTATTGAAATTATGAGGTATTCCCGTTATTATGAAGAAGTAAGCAAAACACTTACTACTACTTTTGGATTTATCCTGGGTCCATTTATGGAAAATTCCATCCAAAAAAAACAACTAATACCACTTCCATTTGAGGTGTATTGGTCCATAGCCTTTGCGCCTTTATATCAATTAATAAAATATCATTACCAGGGCAAAAGCTACGTAAACAGCAGCTTTGAGCTTAATGAAGAATTAATGGGGCAAACACTTGGGTTAGTTTTAAAAGCCTTGAAACCATAAAAAATTTGACCATTTAAATAAACGAACATTCATTTACTATCGTACTAAAACAATGAAACTTAACCATATTAATCTGCTTGTAACGGATGTAACTATCAGTATCAGTTTTTTTGAACAATACTTTAATTTTAAATGTCTTGAAATAAAGGGCGATTTCCTGGCTGTTTTACAGGGAAGCGATGGTTTTATCCTGGTGTTAACGGCAAGGAGCCTTAACTGCAAGGGCAATACCAGCTATCCGGATGCTTTTCACATCGGATTTTCTCTTGACTCCAGAAATGAGGTAACCGATTTGTATAACCGCCTTGTTGCCGCAGGTTTTGCAACAGAGCACCCTCCCGGTAATATGAGAGGCAGCTATGGGTTTTACTTTAATGCCCCGGGTAACATACTTACCGAAATTGCCTGTTATGTGTAACAATTTATAAAGAATAAAATCAAAATATAAACCATTTCCTCTTATGATACAAGCATCAGCCTATAAAGAACCCCACCATGTAATGTTGTTTTTTGAAGAAAAAGAAATTACTCATAAACATCAGCAGTGTATTAAAGAACGTGTTAACTATTATGAAAATCTTAAAAACGCTGGTAAAGTACTAATGAGCGGTAACTTCTGGAATCAGGCCCGTAATTTTATAATAGTATATGTATCCTCAGATACAGAATTAGAACAAATTATTGATAATGATCCGGCTATACGTCATAATGCGCTCAAATTAGTTAGGGCCATGCCTTTTTAATTCATTACTGAGCACAAACGCTTCTCCAGGCGGTGATTATCGTGATCTTTGGTGCAATACTAAGCATGTTTATGAAAATTAATCCAGTTGAAATATTGCTTTACTTTTAAGCACAATGTTTCTGCATATGCAGTGATTATTATGGTTTTAGAAGTAATACCGTACATTTAGTATTAAAATTAACTTAATTGAAATAATATTTTGCCTTTTAAGCAAAATAATTTGTAATACATTCCTAAAAGGTGTAAATTTAGCTCATCAAATTGTTTGATATGGAAGAGTTAGCAATTTTTAGGATATTTTCGAGTTTTCCACTATTTGGCCTGTTGTTGCCAGATCTTTCGTCATTCTTTATATACCCTGCCAGGGGGATTCCTTTAGCCCATATATATGTGGAGGGTTTTTTACTGTTAAGTGTAATTATTTGTACAGCAGGTATTTGGTATAACCAAAGACAAAGAAGAGGAAATAATGTGCAGGTAATTGCCGGAAGTTAACGGCTGTTTACCTGATTGAATGCACTCGCTTTATAAACCAATTATAAATCTATATTTATTTAATACCCCTATGCCCGGTTTATTTGAACCGGGCTTTAATTTACCTTTGGTTTTTAAGGTATTGATGGGTTAAGTGAAGTTAAGAACATCAAAATATTATAATATCTTGATGCATGCATTGAATTAAGGTTTTTTTTTACTTTTACTGTCAATGAACCCTGATCAATTTAACCCGCACAACCCTGGCGTTTTGTCAGCTAGTTCTCGGTCATCCAGATTAGTGCTTTATTTTAAACCTGTGTTTATTTTAGTGTTTGTATGCTTTTTGGGTACGGTAATGGCCCAGCGCAGGTCACATGCAGCGCTAACCTATGGTGGTGGTGATGTTGGGAGTAATTTTGACTCAGGTTATGGTATTGTATTTGGAGTTGGATATGATGCGCCGCTTGGCAATCTGAAAAATGTTTATAAACCGGCAATTAATTACAGTATAGGTGTATCCCGTTTTATGAGTGATTTTACGGTAAGCCTTACCCTGGGCTACCATGCCTATAAACCTAAGGATGATCTGGTTACTTCTGGTGATATTGAAAATACAAGCACCCTCTTTAGTGATTATAGGGTATATTCGGCTTATGCAGGGATAGTTTATAACCTTAACCTGGCTGATAATGTGCGACTTTATGGTGGTGGAAACATCGGACTCTATTCTACCCACTACGCATTTAGTTCAACCGATAACGTTAGTGAATTTATTGTTGACTTGCGGGAGCGGGATGTTTATTTAGCCCCGCGCCTGGGGCTCATTTTTGCCCTTACCAATAATATAGGTTTAAGTCTGGAGTCCAAATATAACTTTTTTGCGCCAACAGGAAAGTCAGATTATGCGAGCTCCGGTACCTTTTATACATCCGTGGCAGCACAGGCAGCCATAACTTTTAAATTTTAAAAGGGGGCAATAAGTATTTTACAAGAGCGGGCTTGTTCTGGATCATCTTTTATTAAATGGCTGAAAAAAAAACGCATCTACTTTCTTGTTAAACTCGTCACTATGCTCAATTAAGGTGGGGTGGCCTGAGTTTGGAACGATCCATAAATAAGCTTTCGGAATGTTTTGGGAAATAAGGACGGTGTGTTCAGTAGGGATCAGGTCATGGTCGCCGGCAATAATGAGCGAAGGACATTTGATTGTTTTTAAGGCTGAAAGCTTGATGTTGGGCTGAAACCAATCGAGCAGGAAAATTTTCCAGTCGTTTTTTTCCTTTTCGGTCGTAAATACAGTGTTCTTTTTGGCATTATAATCTATCTGTTCCTGTTTCCAGTATGATGGGATAATACCTGTAGAATCGGGCCATAAATTGGCGCCGGTTGAAGCCAGTTTGATCACTTTATCCGGATGACGCATAGCCAGTTCAATGGCATTAATGCCGCCATCGCTCCAGCCTATTACATAGGCCGAATCAATATGCATGGTATCCATCAGTGCAGCAAAATCATCGGCCATCATTTCAAAGCTTAGCGAATCGCGGTCATCGCGCGATTTACCATGCGCGCGGCTATCTACCGCGATAACCTTATATTTTTTAGCAAAGTATGGTATGTTACTGGCAAATGCATTTATGCTGCCTCCGTTACCATGTATAAGCAGCAGAGGTTTACCTGTACCATAAACCTCGGTATATAACTTTATACCACGAACATTGTAATACCTGCCGGCAGCGGCATTATTGCCATAGGATGGTTTTGCTTCCTGGCTGCACCCAGTTTGCACGAACGCCATACATACAAATAATATCTGCAGCGATTTTTGAATTTGCATAAAGGTTAGTAGTTATTTATATAATTAAAGCTAAATATATGATTTAAGGTGTATCCGGTATAGCACTTTAGGTCATGGACAATTTTAAGCAGGCGTATTTGCAAAACCTATGTTAACATGCTAACTAATATTACCTTTGCAATATTAATTTGAAAACTTTTAAACCATATACGTAAAACAATATCTTAATAAGTATATTTTAGATATAATGTTTTTTGATACCAGTACCAACTTATTTTCATGTCAGCTATTTGCCTAAAAAGTAATTACAGAACCACATTTCTTTTTTTTATTGCGGGCCTGTTTAGCGCCACACTTTCTTTTGGGCAACAGGATGTTGCAAATGCCAGCCGTTTTAAGTTTAAAACGGTGATTATTGATGCCGGTCATGGTGGTAAAGATCCGGGCGCGCACGGGGCCTACTCCAAAGAAAAAAATGTGGCATTAAGTATTGCCAAAAAGCTACGTGACCTCATCTTAGATGAAACCACAGGTATTAAAGTTGTTATGACCCGCAGTACAGATGTTTTTATTGAGCTGCATAAACGTACCGATATAGCCAATAGCAATAATGGTAACCTGTTTATATCTATCCATTGCAATTCTTCGCCACAGCGCAGGGGTACCGAAAGGGGAACTTTACTGCTGGTATATGGTTTTCACCGCAGCCAGGAACAACGCGAGGCTCTTCGCGAAAACGCCGCTATCTATATTGAAAAAGATTATAAAGATAAATATAATGGTTACGGTGATGATGCTGTTGTAAACACTATTGTGCTCAATGCTTTTCAGCAAAAGTATCGCAAACAAAGCATCCAGTTTGGTGACATGGTGAACAGCGAATTTAAGAAAACTGACGGTCGCCATAGTCTTGGTGTAAAGGAGCAGGGCCTACTGGTGTTGGCACAAAGCGGAATGCCTGCCGTATTGGTCGAAACCGGTTTTATCAATAACCCGGCCGATGAGGAATACCTTAATTCGAGTGATGGACAGAATGAAATTGCCCGGTCGATATTACGTGCATTAAAACAATATCGTCATAATTTGGAAGGACGGTAGTTGAGCTTAGTTGATTAGTTTTATAGCTGCCTTGACCCGGGTAACCGAGGAAAAAATAAGATAAAGATCAGCATGAAAAGCAAAACCGGGCATTCATGCCCGGTTTTGCTTTTTGCTTTGAGTTTGATTACTGAACTTTTATAAATTTGATAACGGTACTGCCGGCAGTAATATTAAGTGTATCTGAAACTATCTTATATGGGGCAGTATCAAACAAAACTTCACTAACAGGTGTACTACTGCCATTGAGGTCTGTTGCTGAGTTTTGTTTCTGATTTAGTTTAACATAAAGGGCTGTACCATTGGTATCAAACGTACCTTTATAAAGCGTGCTGGTAGCTGTGGAAGCAGGGGTTGCATAAACGTCAATAAGTAATGACGATGTAAAAGTGCCTTCATACAAACCAAGTGTTTGTACACTATCACCTTTGGCTACCCGGTGTATGGTCCTTTTCCATGCGCCAATCAGATTTTCATCTTCAGTTGACCCTGGAAGTATGGTTTCTTTTTTTGTGCAGGATTGCAGTGCTGTAATAAAACCTAAAGAAACGACCAGCATCACTGCTTTAGTATAATAGTTTTTGATGTCCATAGTAAAAATTTAAGTTACAAATTGCATATTTTTATTAATAACGAAAATTAAACACAGTTGGGTACAAAGAGTTTTATTAAAAGTTAACTTTTATGGAAATTTGATAAAAAAGCGCAGTAGCACATAGCCTAAAAAATAAAATTGATGTTTGCTGAAAACGGTTTATTGGTGGCAAGAAAACAATTACATGAACCACCAGGTGCTTAGTCCCGTTACTTAAAATAACACACTTAGCAGAAGATTGCCGTTAACTATTGTGTACAGTTACAGGTATTTGTTTAGCTTTAGTTATAAATTTGATTATCGTGGAACCTTTTACAGTAACCATTGATGGAGTGAATTACCAGGTAAGCCTTCATTCAGCATTTCCAAGGCTATTTGATGTTTTTAATCAAGATGTTTATTATACCATTGGTAAAACCGATGCTGGTAATTGGGTTTATATAAAACATGAGCCCCTGTCTGCAATTATCCCAATAAAGGAAATTGGCGATGCTATTGATGATCATGTGGCTGGCTAGTAATAATTTATAACTGATTGCTATAGCTTGCTGCTTTTATAATCTTCCCTTTTTTTATTAATGCCTACTAAAATGGTAGAGGTTTGTCATCAAATTTTAATAAAAAGATGTTTAAACATTTATTTCAAAAAAGATCAAAATCATTTACATACTTTTGGGCTATAAACAAAAGAAATTTAAAAAAAATCAAGCACAATGAAAAAGATCTTTATCCTGCTAACATCGGTATTTTTGTACACGGCTGCATCGGCACAAACTACCTGGACTGTCGACAAAGCACACTCAAACGTCAAATTCACGGTTACCCACTTGTTGGTAAATGACGTTGACGGTACTTTTAAAACTTATGATGCCACTATCACCACAGCAAAACCTGATTTCAGCGATGCTAAAGTTACATTTACCGTACAAACAGCTTCTCTAAGTACAGATAATGATAACCGCGATAATCACTTAAAATCTGCTGATTTTTTTGATGTTGCCAATAAACCAGCACTTACCTTTACCAGTTCTGGTATCTCCAAAACATCTGATAAACATTATGCGGTAACTGGTAACCTTACTTTAGCGGGTGTTACTAAACCAGCTACATTTGATTTATGGTACCGTGGTACCATCACCAATCCAATGAGCAAGGCTGATGATGCTGGTTTCCAGTTAACCGGTATTATCAAACGTTCTGATTTTAATTTTGGTAGTAAATTTGGTTCAGCTATGTTAAGCGACGAAGTAACTATCAAAGCTAACGGCGAATTTGCTAAAGCAAAATAATGAATTGACTGATATATATATTAACGCTGCGGCGTGCTCATGCAAATGGGTACGCCGTTGTTTTTTTAGGAGATGCTTAATCGTCAGATAAAAGCTGTTTAATGGTATCAAACCATAACTGGTTTTTAGTACCAAAAAAGCCATGGTCAATAATAAGGTATATGGTATTGTAACCGTCGCCGGCTTTGTAGCGTAACCTCAGGGGTTGCCAAAACATACCATTATTTTTAACAAGCGAGCGTTTATACACCTCGTCAAATCCCAGGTATATCTGCTCCAGTTTATTCAGGGGGATATTAAGATAGTTATAACCATCAATCACCAGGCTGTCGGCAGTCATTATAATTTCACCCTCGCGATGGTGCGGGGGCGGCGTAAGCGAAAAAAGTGTTCCGCCTTCGTCAATTAATGTGCATGCTGCAATTTCATAATCATAGCTCCACATGGCCTTGCCTATCTGTAAAATTTGCATTGCTTAAATATCAGCATTTTATTGGTAACTGCAACCGGGTAATTTTGTGTTAACTTATGCGCTAAGTAAAATCGCTATCTTTGATATGCGAAACTATTTTTTCGTAATATTTATTATATGGCTACAGAAGTTAAGTGCCCCAATTGTGGTTTTGGTTTCCCGATAGAGGAGGTGATGGCCGAGGAGTATAAAAAGGAACTCCGGCTTAAAATGCAGGATTATACCCGCCAAAAAGAAGACGAATACCGTAAAAAGGACGAAGAATTTTTACAAAAAGAGCGTCAGCAAAAAGATGCTTTTGAACAACGGCTAATTGAAGAGAAAAAGCAATTACAACTGGCAATGGAGCAAAACTTACGCAAATCCATAAGCCAGGATTTTGAGAACCAATTGCTAATGCTCAAAACTTCGGCGCAGGAGAGCGAAGAAAAACTGAAATTATCGCGCCAAAAAGAGCTTGAATTTTTACAGCGTGAAAAGCTTTTGCAGCAAAAAGAAGAAGAAATGGAACTTGCCCTGCAGCGTAAATTGCAAGAACAGCGTAATGAACTGAGCGAACAGATCAGGAAGCAGGAAAATGAGCGCCATAGCATAAAGGATACTGAATACCAGCTAAAAGTAAAAGAGTTGGAAAAGCAGCTTGATGATCAGAAAAAGCTGGCTGAAGAAATGAAGCGCAAAGCCGAGCAGGGTTCCATGCAGTTGCAGGGTGAAGCTCAGGAACTGATACTGGAAGAACTGCTGCGTAATTATTTCCCTTTTGATGTGATAAGCGAGGTAGGGAAGGGTGTGCGTGGGGCCGACTGTGTGCAAACCGTGCGTAACCAGTTTGGGCAGGAGTGCGGCCGTATTATATATGAAAGCAAGCGTACTGCAACTTTTGGTACCGACTGGATAGAGAAGCTTAAAAAAGATATGCGCAGTGTTGGCGTTGATGTGGCTGTGATTGTTACGCAGTGCTACCCGAAGGGTATGGATTGTTTTGGCGAAAAAGACGGTGTTTGGATCTGTAGTTTTGATGAGGTAAAGGCGGTTTCCTACATCCTGCGCGATGGGGTGATCAAATTGTCAAACCAGGCACGCTCGCAGGATAATAAGGGCGATAAAATGCACCTGCTGTATGATTATTTAACCAGCAGTGAGTTTTCTGAACAGTGGAAAGCCATTCGTGAGGGATATATGAGTATGCGGCTGTCAATACAAAAGGAGCGTGATGCTATGGAAAAAATGTGGAAATCGCGCGAGAAGCAACTGGATAAAGTGTTATTGAACGCTGCTCACATTAAAGGAAGCGTTGAAGGAATTGCGGGAAGTGACTCTATACAACTTAGCTTAACCGATGATGAAGACGCCTTGATATTGGAATAATTGTAAAAATTAAGTTATAATCAATATGCAAAGGCCGGCCAGCACATGGCTGGCCTTTTGTACTTGTAAAATTTACTATCTTAACCTCCTGAAGCTCTGATAACGGCAGAGTTTCAAAGCATTTTAAAACACACTCATATATTTTGCTTTTACCATATGAAAAAGATACGTTTCCTTTATTTATGTTTGGTTTTGGTAGCTATGGGCACAAATCCGGCTCTGGCACAACAATCTTCAAACAAACTTCCGCAACTGTTACTCAGGCTTGATGACATCGGGATGAACCACTCCGTAAATATGGCGGCTGAAAAGGTGGCTAAAACCGGGATGCCTGTTTCTGTATCCTTACAATTTGCTTGTCCCTGGTACCAGGAAGCTGTTGAAATACTAAAGAAATACCCGCAGGTAAGTGTGGGCGTACATTTAACGCTTACATCCGAATGGAAAAACTACCGCTGGGGTCCGGTATTGGGCCGTACCGCGGTACCCAGCTTGGTTGATAAGGATGGTTACTTTCCGCAATCAACAAGGGCATTTGCCAAAAGCGGTTACAAGCTTGATGAGGTTGAAAAGGAATTATCAGCACAAATTGAACGTGCCCTGGCTTCGGGCTTAAAAATAAGTTATATAGATCCGCACATGCGTATCGCACTGTCAACACCAGAATTGCGGGCGCTTACCGAAAAACTGGCGCATAAATATAAACTTGGTATATCGATACTGAGCAGTGTTAATTACTTTGGCGAAACCTATAAGGAAATGTGGGGCGAGCCCATCGCCACTAAAAAGTCGGAATTTTTGGCTTATGTAAGCAACAAGCTTGACCCAACCCGCCCAAACCTAATGGTATTACATACCGCTACGCCAAGTCCCGAAATGGATGTTTTAGTGGATATGAACAGCAATATGATGAACGCTAAAGATGGCAAACCGCTTACCAGTTTACACCGCCAAACGGAACTTAATGCGTTATTATCACCAGAGTTTAAAAGGATGATCGGCAAAAAGTTTCAGTTAATTAATTATCAGCAACTATTGGCTACCAAAGATATCAGCGTGCTGAAGACCTCAGACAAATAGCTTTTCTGATGTTGAAAGGATAAGGTTTTAAATCCCCTGCCCAAAGGCTACTGTGTGTACACAAGTTTATATGCTTTTAGGAGCTACCCATTTGTAGCAAGCCAGGTTACATGTAGTATTTGCCAGGTGCCACCCTAAATTAGCAGGTAAATTGCTTTTATATAAGCAGGGTAGCCCCTCTGAGGCAAAAGATAATTGATATGATGTACTACAAACAGGTAGATCCGGAGGATATTATCATGTTGACTTTTTTGAGATGGATATACACATTATGGCTCCAAAGCAGAGGAGGTTGAAGTGAGCTCACTGTTACTTATTTTTTGGATGTAGCCACAATTACAATACCTCCAATAAGAATTATACCGCCCAGATAGGGTGGCCAGTTTACCGTTTTTTGCCTATCGGCCGATACTTGTACAGGGCCCGCATCAATGATTTTTTCTTTTTTGGTATAGGTAAAACCTGTCCAGATAAGCATTATAGCTCCTACTATAATGAGCACTATCCCTATAGTTTTGTTCATGACCGGTGGTTTAAAGTATGATATATATAAGAATAGCTATTACATTAATTTGTTTGCCAGCGCGGGTACAATATCATGATAACTACTTTTGGGGAAGTAAACTTTTTGATAGAATTGAGGGAGTTAGAGGGAACGAAATATAAAACTTTGTCATTCCACCTTCAGAATTTCCCGAAATTTTATCACTCAGAATGTCAATATGTAAAAGATTGCCACGCTATCGCTTACAGCAATGACGCATGTTTATTAATATATTTCCATTTGAGCGGATTTGGGTGATTTATTCCGCTACATTCACCAGCTCCAATTTTGCTTGTTTTTCTTTTTTGTATTTACTCAGGTTAATCAGTAACACACTGCCTAATATAATAACAAGGCCGCCTATTTGTAAAAGTGAAATGCTTTCGTGTGCAAACAGCACACCTAATATAACCGCTATAACCGGATTTACATAAGCATACGTACTTACCTGTGTTGCCGGGCGTACCTGCAAAAGCCATACGTAAGCGCTAAAAGCGGCTATCGATCCAAAAATTATTAAATAAAGTAAAGCATACCAGCTATGTGCCGGGATATTCTGCCATTGCAAACCCTGTACTTCGTGGTGCAAAAAGCTTGATGGTAAAAACACCAAACCTGCAGACAACATTTGCCAGGTTGTATTTACCGGAGCTGATCCCTGTGTGTTATAATGTTTTGAGTACAATGATCCTGATGCCCAGGCTAAAGTACCTGCAAGCAGCAACAGCATTCCCGGCAGTTTTGAACCACCGGCCGATGCTTCAAATAAACTACCTATTTGCTCACTAAACAGTAAAACTACACCGGCAAAGCCAATTGCAAGGCCAGTGATGGTGGTTTTACTTTTAAAATTTACACCCCAGTTAGGTTTGTCGAGCAGTACAAACCATATTGGCGGCGATGATACCATAATAGCTACCATGGCACTCGGCAGAGTTTGTTCAGCCCAAATCACA
>Ga0193717_1002365_pt1 | contig 10934 bp, 7 predicted proteins | sample U2c2metaG_FD_145900 | JGI IMG/M metagenome (GOLD analysis project Ga0193717, IMG submission 145900) | Soil microbial communities from a riparian zone of the East river system, Colorado, United States - U2c2 | ecosystem: Environmental > Terrestrial > Soil > Riparian zone | place: USA: East River...
TCGCCCGACCTGATGATGGTCGTGCACATGACGTCGCCCGATGGCAGCCGCGACCAGGCCTATGTGTCCAACTACGCCACGCTTTACGTCAAGGATGTGATCGCGCGCGTCGATGGCGTGGGCAACGTCCTGCTGTTCGGCGGCCGCGACTATTCTATGCGCATCTGGCTCGATCCGGCCAAGATCGCCGCGCGCAACCTGACCGCGGGCGAAGTGGTCCAGGCGCTACGCAACGCCAATCTCCAGGTCGCCGCGGGCGCCATCAATCAGGCGCCGGCCGTCTCGCCCGGCGGCTTCACTCTGTCGGTCCAGGCGCTGGGGCGGCTGAGTTCTCCGGAAGAGTTCGGCAATATCGTCGTTCGGGCCGAGCCCGGCGGCGCCGTCATCCGCGTGCGCGACCTCGCCCGCATCGAGCTTGGCGCCCAGGACTACACGCTGAACTCCTACCTGAGCGGCAAGACCGCGACGGCGCTCGGCATCTTCCAAAGGCCGGGTTCCAACGCACTTGCCACCGCCGACGCGATCAAGTCGGAGATGGCGCGGCTCGCGCGCGATTTCCCGCCCGGCGTCGGCTATTCGGTTGTCTACAACCCGACCGAGTTCATCCAGGCGTCGATCGACGAGGTCGTGGTCACCTTGTTCGAGGCCATGCTGCTGGTCGTCGTGGTCGTGATCCTGTTCCTGCAGACCTGGCGTGCGGCGGTGATCCCGATCCTCGCCATTCCGGTCTCGCTGATCGGCACCTTCGCGGTGATGTCGGCCGTCGGCATCTCCTTCAACACCCTGTCGCTGTTCGGCCTGGTGCTGGCCATCGGCATTGTCGTCGACGACGCCATCGTCGTGGTCGAGAATGTCGAACGCTATCTGGCACAGGGCATGTCGCCGAAGGAGGCCGCGCACAAGACCATGGACGAGGTGGGCGGCGCGCTGATCGCCATTTCACTGGTGCTGATCGCGGTCTTCGTTCCCACCGCCTTCATCGCCGGCCTGCAGGGCTCGTTCTACCGCCAGTTCGCCGTCACCATCGCCGCTTCGACGGCAATCTCCGCCTTTGTCTCGCTGACATTGTCGCCGGCGCTGGCCGCCCTGCTGCTGAAACCGCACCAGCCCGGCCACGAAGGCAGCGGTCTGCTCTACCGGCTGCAGGCGCCGGTGCGCTGGTTCTTCCGGCATTTCAACCACGGCTTCGAGCGCATGTCCGGCTTCTACGGCGCCACCACCAAGCGGATGGTGCGCAGCGGCCTGATCGTCCTGGTGCTCTATGTCGGATTGCTGGGACTCACGGGATACATCCTGCGGTCGACGCCGACCGGTCTGATCCCGCAGCTCGACCGCAGCTATTTCATCGCCGCCTTCCAACTGCCGGCCGGCTCTACGCTGGAGCGGACCGACGCGGTGACGCGGCGCATCACCGATATCCTTCTGAACCGGCCGGGGGTGGAGAACGCCGTGGCCTTCGCCGGCCTCGACGGTGCCACCTTCACCAACGCGCCCAATACCGGCGTCGTCTTCGTCACCCTGAAGCCCTTCGCCGAGCGGACCAAGGAAAAGCTCACCTCGGCCGCGATCCTGGCCGACCTGCGTGCCCAGATGTTCGGCATTCGCGATGCCTTCGTCTTCGTGATCGAGCCACCTTCGGTGCCCGGCATCGGCACCGGCGGCGGCCTCAAGGGGTATGTGCAGGATCGCGCCGGACGAGGCCTGGATGCACTCGAAGGCGCCGCCTGGGCAGTTGCCGGCACGGCAGGCCACACGCCCGGCATCGAGCAGGCCTTCACGCTTTTCAGCACGCGCACACCGCAGGTCTTCGCCGACATCGATCGCACCAAGGCAGAGAGATTGGGCGTTCCGATCTCGCAGGTGTTCGAGACGCTGTCGATCTACATGGGATCGGCCTTCGTCAACGACTTCAACATCCTCGGCCGCACCTATCGGGTCACCGCGCAGGCCGACAATCCCTACCGGCTGTCGTCGAGCGACGTCGCCAACCTGCGCACCCGCAACAGCTCGGGCCAGATGGTGCCGATCGGCACGGTGGCGACCTTCGTCGACACCACCGGCGCCTATCGGGTGCCGCGCTACAATCTCTATCCGGCGGCCGAGGTCCAGCTCAGCCTGAAGCGCGGCACCTCGTCGGGCCAGGGCATCGCCGCGGTCGAACAGATCGCCGCCAACGTGCTGCCGTCGGGTTTCGGCTTCGAATGGACCGAGATCGCCCTGCAGGAGAAGCTCGCCGGCAACACGGCAGCGATCGCCTTCGGCCTGGCCGTGGTCTTCGTCTTTCTGCTGCTGGCGGCGCTCTACGAGAGCTGGGTGCTGCCGCTCGCCGTGGTGCTGATCGTGCCGATGTGCATTCTCGCCGCCATGATCGGCGTCAATATCCGCGCGCTCGACCGCAACATCCTGGTCGAGGTCGGGCTGATCGTGCTGGTGGGTCTTGCCGCCAAGAACGCCATCCTGATCGTCGAGTTCGCCAAGCAGGCGCAGGAACAGGGCATGGACCGCTTCGATGCCGCCGTCGCCGCCGCGCGCACGCGGCTGCGGCCCATCCTGATGACCTCCCTCGCCTTCATCCTGGGCGTGGTGCCGCTGATGATCGCCACCGGCGCCGGCGCCGAAATGCGCCAGTCCCTGGGCACGGCGGTCTTCGCCGGCATGCTGGGCGTGACCTTCTTCGGTCTCTTGTTCACGCCGGTGTTCTTCGTGCTGTGCGTTGGCCTCGGCCAGCTGTTCAGCCGCAAGAAGCGCACGGTGACGAAGGTGGTGGCACAGGCCGGCGAGTGACCGCTCGGGTTTAGGCGGCTTCAGACGTCATTTGTGCCGGTAGTCGAGAGGCGCAATTAGAAGCGATTATCGCATTGATTGTCATTGCGTAATATGCAACAATTCCGCATCCTGCTCTATTCATCGTTCATCCGGCTCCGGAAATTCCGCGCGCGCGATCGTGGCGTGCCCGCTCGCCCTAGATGTGATGCGGTTGAATACCTTTCGCTTATTTTTCGCTTATTAAAAGCGTTACTCTCCGGTAACTGCCGCAATATATTGATGCGCATAATGGGGAGCAGCCTCTCCTTGCGATAGATATGATGGGGGAGGGATTCCCAGTCACACGTTCTGGCGGGCGATCGCCTTGCCGGCGATATAGCCGAAGGTGAGACAGGGGCCGATCGTCGTGCCGGCGCCGACGGCCTTGGTGCCGATCGGACCCGCCATGGCGAGGCCGGCGCAGTAGAGGCCGGCGATGATGCTGTGATCGGGCCGCAGCACCTGGCCGTGGCGATTGGTGCGCGCGCCGCCCTTGGTGCCCAAGCTGCCATAGAGGAATGGCGCGGCGTAGAACGGCGCCTCCTCGACGGTGCCGAGCGCGCGGTCGCCGGTATAGTAGCGTTCCCAGGCAGTTTCACCGCGATGGAAGTCGTCGTCGCGGCCGGTTTTCGACCAGCCGTTGAAGCGATCGACGGTGGCGCGCAGCGTCTGCGGATCGAGGCCGATCTGGGTGCTGAGCGCCTCGATCGTCGCAGCCTTGCGAAACCAGGCGGGATCCTTGCTGCCGAAATACATCGACAGCGCGTTCTTCGCGGCGTAGCGCGCATCGAAGATGCGCCATACGGGCAGATGGCGCGGTTGGCCCGAGGCGTCGCGCTCGTCGATGGCCACGCCCAAGGCGGGACTGCCCTCGCTCACGAAACGATGGCCCTCGCGATTGACCAGGATGCAGTGCGGTGCATAGCTCTCGTAGAGCGGCTGCGCGTGGCGCTCGCCTTCGTAGGTCGTGAAGGTGACCGGCGCGATGTTGGCCTGGTCCATGCGCTCGAGCAGCGCACCGACCGAGGCCGCCATGGCCTGGCCGTCACCGGTGTTGGTGCGCGGGCTGCCGATGATCTGGGTGCCGGGGAAATAACGCTTCATCAGCTCGGCATTCCAGTCGAACCCGCCGGTCGCCAGCACCACGCCCTTGGCGGCGCGGATCGTCTGCTTCTTGCCAGCGATGACGGCCTCGACGCCGATCACCGCACTGGTCTTGGGATCGTCGCCGTCAACGAGAAGCCGCTTCACGTCGGCATCGAGCAGGATGCGGCAGCCCTGGTCGAGGCAGCCGCGCGTCATGCCCACCGTGAGCGCATTGCCCATGCCGACCTGGCCGGTCATGAATCGATAGGCGAGGCTCGGCCCCAGCTTCCAGATCGAACGCCAGGGATCCTTGAGCACGCCTCCGATCATTTCCTTGTAGGTGAAATATTGTGGCTTCACCGATTTGCGCACGCGGTTCCACCAGCCCCTCAACAGGAAGCGACTGATCAGTCTGGGCGACACCATGCGCCCGGTCAGCCGTCCGCCCGGCGCCTCGACGTAGAAATCGGGATGGTTGACCAGCTCGAAGCGCAGCGGCGTCTTGTCCTCGACGAAGCGCAGCATGCGCGGCGATTCCTCGGCCAGCGCCTGCCAGAGCTCATCCTCGCTCTCCTGCCAGCCCGGTGGCGCCGTGGCGCGCAGATAGCTGAGCGTCTCGGCCGGCGAGTCCTCGATGCCGGCCGCCAGCATGTGATGGTTGGAGGGCACCCAGGTGCCGGCCGCCGACATCGCCGTCGTGCCACCCAGCACATGCGATTTTTCGAGCACGATCACCTTGGCGCCGTCGACCGAGGCCGCCAGAGCGGCGGCCAGCCCGGACGCACCGGTTCCAACCACGACCACGTCGCAGTCGAAATCCCCCACCGCGGTCACGATATCCGGCGTCCCAGCCGACGCCACAGTGGTGTGAACAGGGTGGCCAGCCCTTCCATGCTGAAGCGCATCAGCAGGATGACGATCAGGGCGAAGGCCGCGAGGTTCCATTCACCGTATTTCTGCAGGTAGGTCATGACGATCTGGACCGGTGCGGCGCCGATGATGGGGCCCAGGAAGGTGCCGAAACCACCGATCACCACCATGATGACGATCTTGGCCATCTCGCTGAAATCGACCATCTGCGGGCTGAGCAGGGTGATGTAGTGGGCATAGAAGGCGCCGGCGAGGCCGGCGATGGCGCTGGAGATCGAGAAGATCGCCACCTTCACGCGGGTGGTGTCGATGCCCAGGCTCTTGGCGCGCAATTCGTCGTCCTTGATGGCACGCATGAAATAGCCGATCGGCGAATCGATCAGCGCGCGGATCCCCAGCAGCACCGCCACGGTCAAGCCGAGGAAGGTGAAGTAATAGGCCATCGGCTCGACATTGCCGAACATCGGCTTGACGCTGAGGCCAAGCTCGCCACGGGTGAAGCCGTAGTCCGCGGTGAGATAGATATGCACGGTCTCGGCGAAGGCCCAGCTGGCGATAGCGAGATAGATCGCGCGCATGCGCAGCACCAGCCGGCCGAGAACATAGCCGAAGACAGCGGCCAGCAGCACGCCCGCCGGGATGCTGAGCCACATCGAGGTGCCGAGATGATAGCCCAGCAGGCCCGAGGTGTAGGCGCCGACGGCGGCGAAGGCATGATGGGCAAGCGAGAACTGGCCGGTAAAACCCGCGAGCAGGTTCCAGCTCGCGGCCAGGATGACGTAGTAGAAGCCGATGATCATCACATGCAGGCCAAAGGACGTGACGAACAACGGCACGACCAGCAGCAACGCCGCCGCGACCAGGATCGCCAGCGCGGTCCGGCGAAACTCGATGGGGATCCGGGTCATCCGAGCAGGCACTCCTGCACCAGGTCGCGCACGCGCTGCTCGCCGAACTCGGCCACCGGCCCCGCGGCCTTGACGGTGCCGAGATTCATCATGACCACGAGCTCGGCCTGCTTCAGCGCGTCGGAGACATTCTGGTCAACCAGCAGGATGGTGGTCGAGATCGACTTCCGTGCCGTCTGCAGCAGGGCATATACCTGGTCGGACAGGTTGGGCGCCAGACCCACCGTGGGCTCGTCGACCAGCATCAGCTTGGGTTCGGTGATCATCTCGCGCGCCACCGAGAGCATGCGCCCCTGCCCGCCGCTCAAGGCGCCCGCTTTCTCGCGCCGCCGCTCCGCCAGCACGGGGAAAATGTCGTAGACCTGGGCCAGGCGCTGCTTCAGCACGGCGGGCTGCTTGCGCAAGGTCCAACCGCCGACATTGAGATTCTCCTCGACCGTCAGCTGCGGAAACGTATTCAGCTCCTGCGGCACATAGCTGATACCGAGCCGCTTGATCTCGTGCGGCGCTAGGCTCGCGATCGACTGGCCGGCGAACTGCACGGTGCCGCGATGGACCTTCAGCAGGCCGAATATCGTCTTCAGCAAGGTCGATTTGCCCGCGCCGTTGGGGCCGATGACCAGCACGAAACTGCCGGCGGGCACGTCGATCGACATGCCCTGCAGGATGTCGACGCCGCTTTGGTAGGCCGCATAGACGCCGTCGACCGCGAGAAGAGACTGGGCGCTCACTCCAGTGCCTTTCCGAGATAGCCCGCGATCACCTCGGGCAGGCGCGCCACCTCATCCAGGGTGCCTTGCGCGGCGACGCGGCCTTCCATCATCACCGTCACCTGCGGGCAGAGCCGGCGGATGACCGCCATCTCGTGGCTGACGACCAAGAAGGTGGCGCCGTAGCGGCGGTTCACATCCTCGATCAGGTCGATGATCGCGTCCTTGATCACCGGATTGATGCCGGCGAAGGGCTCATCGAGAACATAGCAATGAGCGGGGATCATGAAGCCGCAAGCGATCTGCAGGATAGCGCGCTGCCCGCCCGACAATTTCTTGGCCGGCAGATCGGCCACCGGCCCGAGAGTCGTGATCTCGAGCATGCGCGCAGTCTGAGCCAGGGCATCGCCGCCGGAAGCATGATGCCGCCGGGCGAGAAAGGCCGTCATCAGATTCTCGCGCACCGTCAGGCCACCGAACAGGCGTGTCACCTGGAAGGTGCGCAACAGGCCGCGACGGGCGATTTCGTGCATATCCAGGCCGAGCAGGCTAGTGCCGGCGAGGCGGATGTCGCCGAGATCGGGCCGGTAGACGCCGGTCACGAGATTGACCAGCGTGGTCTTGCCGGCACCGTTGGGGCCGATCAGGCCACGGATCTCTCCCTGCCCGACTTTCAACGACACTTCATTCGACGCCAGCAGGCCGCCGAAGCGCTTGACCAGTCCGACGGTCTCGAGGGCTGTGTCCATCGACATCAGGCCTCCCGGCCGCGCTCGCCGAACAGCCCGCTCGGACGCAGCGCCAGGATCGCCAGCACCAGGATGAAGCCATAGACATTTTGATAAGAGGAATCGATGAAGGCGGCGCCGAAGGATTCGATCAGGCCGAGCAGGAGGCCCGCGATCAGCGCGCCCGGGATCGAGCCCAGCCCGCCAATGACGACGATCTCGAAGCCCTTCATGGTCGTGATCAGGCCGTTGGTCGGGTAGACCAGGAAGACCGGCGCCAGCAGCGCGCCGGCGAGACCCGCCAGCGCCACGCCGATGCCGAAGGCGATGCGGTCGACCGCCAGCACGTCGATCCCCGCGGTCTGCACGCCGACGCGACTCTGCGCCGTCGCGCGCAGTGCGAGACCATACCAGGTGTAGCGCAGCAGGACGTAGAAGAGCCCGAGCGCCGCCAATGCGAACAGGAAAGCCGCCACGCGCGCACCGGCAAGCGGCATCGGCCCCACCATGATCACGGGCAGATTCGAGCCCGGCGTGAATTGATTGGGACCGGCAAGGCCGGTCGCCACGCTGCGCAGGAACAGCAGCAAGGCCAACGTCACAACGGTGGCATAGTCGTCGCGACTTTCCGGCGGGCGCGTGAAGACGGGCTTCAGCAGCCCCCATTGCACGACCATGCCCATCACGAACACACCCGCCACCGACACGGGGATGGCGAGCCACCATAGATCGGTGCCGAGCAGCCCCACCACCAGCATATACTGGAGGTAGCTGCCCACCATATAGAACTCGCCCATCGCCCAATTGATCATGCGCATGATCGAGTAGATGAAGGTGATGCCCAGCGCCATCAGCGCATAGAGCACCCCGATCATCACCCCTGAGATGAAGGTCTGGACGAAGAGTTCGGTTGAATACATCCGACCGTTACGTGTTGACCCTCGACGCGACCGCTATTTGGCGGCCGGCGGCGCGTATTCGACCACGACCTCGGCGTCTTTCCAGTCCTGCATCGGCTTGGTGTATTGCAGGATAAGCACCGGCGCCGACCAGTTGTGCCAGTAGACGCCCTCGGCGCGCGGAAAGGTCACCGGATTCGTCGGCCAGCTCTTGAAGGTGCCAGTCTCCAGAGTCTTGATCAGCGCCTTGGGATCGGTACTGCTGGACGCCTGCATTGCCTGGGTCAGGATCATGATGGCGCCGTAACCGTTCAGCCCACCATAGACCGGCGCCTCCTTGTACTTCTCCTGATAAGCCTTCGAGAAGGTCTGGCCGATGTCGGACAGCGCGCTCTTGGGCGAGTAGTAGGCGATGAAATACATTCCTTCGCCGTTCTTCGGATGAAGCTGCCAGTATTGCGGACGCACCGGCGCATCATAGGAGAACAGCATCGGCGTCGCCGGAAAAAGGCCGATCGTGGTCGCCTGGTCGATGATCAGGTCGGCCGGCTGGCCGACGCCGATATTGATCACCAGGTCGGGCCTGAAGGCCTTGATCTGCAGCAGTTGCGGCGTGAGGTCGGTCACCGAGCGGTCGAAGGTGATCTTCTGGATCTCGACGCCGGCCTTATTGTCCTTGTTCTGCTTCACCGTCTCTTCCGCAAGGCCGATACCATAGTCGGTGGTCTCGGCGATGATCGAAACACGTTTGAAATTCTTCTTCTTGATGAACTCCATCCAGGCCGCGACGCGGACCGGATCGACGGCATGGGTACGGAAGGCGATGTCGTAGTGCTTGGCCGTGATGTCGGCGGCCGAGGCCTGCACCGACATGGTGGGCACGCCCATTTCCTTGGCGACCTCATTCACCGCGATATTGACCGAGCTGTGGAAGAAACCAGCCACTGCGACCGCCTTGTCCTCGCTCACCAGGCGCCGATATGCCGCCACACCCGCCTCCGGGCGACCTTGCGAATCCTGCACCGAGAGCTTGAGCTTGCGGCCGCCCAGGATGCCGCCCGAGGCATTGACCGCCTCCACGCCCAGCTCGGCGCCGCGACGGATCAACTGGCCGCCGGTCGGATCGCCCGGCGGCGACAGCGGCACGATCAGGCCAATCGTGACATCATCGGCCGCACGCGCCGGCACGCCAATGGAGAGCGCACTTGCCAGCACTCCAGCGACCAAAGCCCCGCCCAGCCAGAATTCACGTCGACGCATCGCAAGCCCCCTTCATGGTTAGGTGTCGCCGACGCAGAAATCGTACCAATTCAGACGGTTCCTGCAGCCTCGCCCTCTCCGACATTATCGGACAGCGGCACTGCGGTCGACTCGGAGGCCCCCCATACGCTCTGGTCTCGTAGCCGGAAGATCCCTATATGATTTTCATGGAGGCTGAACGCACTTTCCAGACGGACGTCCCCGGCCGTCTCGACCGTCTGCCCTGGAGCCGCTTCCACAGGCTGGTTATTGCCGCGCTCGGCATCACCTGGATCCTCGATGGGCTCGAGGTTACGCTTGCCGGCTCGGTGGCGGCTGCCCTGCAGGAGAGTCCCAGCCTGCATCTCACCGCCCAGCAGGTCGGACTGACCGGCAGCGCCTATCTTGCCGGCGCCGTCGTCGGGTCCCTCTATTTCGGTCATCTCACGGACAAGCTCGGACGCAAGAAGCTCTTCAGCGTGACGCTCGGCCTTTATTTGGTGGCGACAGCGCTCACGGCGATCTCCTGGAATTTCGAGAGCTTCCTGGTCTTCCGCTTTCTCACCGGCGCCGGCATCGGCGGCGAATATGCCGCCATCAATTCGGCGATCCATGAAATGGTGCCGGCGCGACTGCGCGGGCGAATTGATCTCGCCGTCAACGGCAGTTTCTGGGTGGGCGCTGCGGTGGGCGCCGCCGCTTCGGTATGGCTCCTCGACCCCGCGCTGCTGCCGCCGGACATGGGCTGGCGGGTGGCCTTCGGTACCGGCGCAGCCCTCGGTCTGTTCATCCTCTATCTCCGTCGCTTTCTCCCGGAGAGCCCGCGCTGGCTGATGACGCACGGTCGTGTGGAAGAGGCGGAGAAAGTGGTGGGCGAGATCGAGGCCAAGATAGAAGCAGACCAAGGCCACAAACTGCCGCCTTGCGAGACCAGGATAACGCTGGGCCAGCCGCACAAGCTCACGCTCGGCAGCGTTGCGCATACACTCCTCAAGAAATATCCCCGGCGCGTCTTTCTCGGGCTGTCGCTGATGTCGGCGCAGGCCTTTGTCTACAATGCCATTTTCTTTACTTACGCGCTGATTCTGACGCGCTTCTATGGTGTGCCGTCCGATCGTGTCGGCCTCTATATCCTCCCTTTTGCAATCGGCAATTTCCTGGGGCCGCTGTTGCTGGGCCCTCTGTTCGACACGATCGGCCGTAAGCCGATGATCGCGGCGACCTATGCCCTTTCGGGCCTTCTGCTGGCCGCGACCGCCCAGCTCTTCGCCATGGGCCTGCTCGACGCCACCACGCAGACGATTGCCTGGACGATCGTCTTTTTCTTCGCCTCGGCCGCGGCGAGCGCCGGGTATCTCACCATCGGCGAGAGCTTTCCGCTCGAGCTGCGCGCCCTCACCATCTCCCTGTTCTATGCTTTCGGCACGCTGCTGGGCGGCGTCGGCGGCCCGTGGCTGTTCGGCGTGCTGATCGAAAGCGGCAGCCGGAACGAGATCAGGGCCGGCTATTTGCTGGGCGCGGGCCTGATGATCGCCGCCGCTTTGGTCGAGCTTTGGATCGGCGTCAAGGCGGAGCGGCGCTCGCTCGAGGACGTCGCCTCGCCACTCTCGGCACGGGATGGCTAGGGTCGAAACCCAATAAAAGTGTTGCGAATAGAATCGGTTGTTGATTCTCTGGTGTCAAATGGAG
>Ga0193717_1002366_pt1 | contig 10930 bp, 7 predicted proteins | sample U2c2metaG_FD_145900 | JGI IMG/M metagenome (GOLD analysis project Ga0193717, IMG submission 145900) | Soil microbial communities from a riparian zone of the East river system, Colorado, United States - U2c2 | ecosystem: Environmental > Terrestrial > Soil > Riparian zone | place: USA: East River...
CGATGGCGCACCGCGACCCGTCGAGCCGCTGTTCGGCTATGAGCACTGGCTTGGCCTGTTCCAGATCTTCACGATCGTCTCGATGAGCTTGGTCATCGCTGCGTATGTGTTCGCGTGGCGGCGCTATGGACCGCACCCGGTGTTGCTGATGGGCATCTGCTGCACGTTGATCGTCTGGCAGGACCCGATCATGAACTGGTCGCCGTACGCGGTGTACAACCCAATGTTGTTGCACTGGCCGGAATCCTGGCCTCTGATCATGATGTCGCCGACCGTTGAACCCTTCATCGTGTTCGGCTATGTGACGTTCTACTTCGGGCCGTACTTCCCGGCGATCTGGATTCTTCGCAGGATGCAGGCCAAGCGCGGACCGGAATCGTTCGTCGCCCGCCATCCGCTGCTCAGCCTGGGTGCTCTGGCGCTCGTGATCGGCTTCATCTTCGACGCGGTGCTGGAGATCAGCCTGGTGCGCACGGGGCTCTACATCTACTCGCAGGCGATCCCGTTCGGCACGCTGTTCGCAGGCGACACCTTCCAGTTCCCGCTGATCTGGGAGTCGCTGTCGGTGACCTTCGTGATGATCCCGGCGGCCATCCTCGTCTATCGCGATGACACGGGAAAGTCGGTGGCGGAGAAACTCGCCGCGAAGGCCAAGCTGTTCCCCACCAAGCCGGTGCTGGGCACCTTCGTGGTGATGTTCGCGATCATCAACGTGTCGTACTTCGCCTACGGTGGGTGGTTCTGGGCTATCAAGGCCAGCGGGCTGGCCACCTCGGTCGCCTGCCCGTGGCCGTACCCCGAGGCGAAGGTGTTCGACCCGCAGGGCTACTACGAGAAGGCCGGTGCCCAAGGGCCATTCTCGGTCGGTAAGTGGTCCACCTGGCAGTACGCTCTGCCGGACGGCCGTCCCGACGTCGAACCGCCGCCGCCCGGCCAGGGCGCCTGTGCACCAGGGCAGCCGAATGGGTGAGGCCCGCAGTGTCGTGATCACCGGCGCGGCCCGTGGGCTCGGGTTCGCGTCAGCGGTGCGCCTCTATCACGAAGGTTGGCGGGTGGTCGCCGCTGTGCGTACACCCGACCGCGCCATGCCGCTATTACGTGAGGCGACTGGAGCGAGTGAAGACGACGATCGGCTGATCGGCGTCCAGCTCGACCTGATGGACGACGCGTCGATCGCGGCCGCCGCCAAGGAAATCGAGGAGCGCATCGGTGCGCCATACGCGCTCGTCCACAACGCCGGAATCTCCGCCGCGGGCATGGTGGAGGAAGCCGATATGCAGTTGTGGCAGAACATGTTCGCCACCCATGTGCTAGGCCCCGTGGCGCTGACCAAGGCGTTGCTGCCGTCGATGCGGGCGGCGGGGCAGGGTCGTATCGTGCTGGTGTGTAGCTCGGCCGGGGTTCGCGGCCAGCCGGGTACCGCACCCTACTCGGCCAGCAAGGGCGCCATGGAACGCTGGGGCGAATCGCTGGCGGGTGAGATCGCCCCGTTCGGGCTGGGGGTGACGATTCTGGTTGCCGGTACCTACGACACCGACATCATCACCGATGCGGGCACCACCGACGACCGGGATTTCGCAGGGCCGTACGCGCGTCTGCACCAGACGATGAACAGCCGCGGCCGGTTCGCGATCAAATTTGCCCGGCCACCGGAACGGTTCACCGACGGGCTGGTGAAGGCGCTGGCCGACCGCGCAGCCTTCCGCCGTCACGGTGTTGGACCGGACGCGTCGATGTTGTTGGTGTCCAACAGGTTACTGCCGTCCCCGGGGATGCATCACATGTCACGACTCGTGCTCGGCATTCCCAGACACGGCGTCATGCGCGGGGGTGCCTGGCCGTTGACGGGGGCTCAGCAGGCGATGGTGCTGGCCGCCAAGGTGATTCCTAAACCGCTGATGCAGCGTCTGGCTGACCGCGCGGCGCGACGAGCAGCCTCCACACAAGGGAGCGAGAGCAATGAGTGATGCCACCACGGGCGCATACGAGTCGAGGATGCTGATCGACGGAAAGCTCGTCGACGGTGAGGCCGGCACGTTCGTCAACATCAATCCCGCGAACGAAGACATTCTGGGCGAGGTCGCCGACGCTTCGAAGGCCGACATGAACAGGGCGATCGACGCCGCCCGTCGATCGTTCGACGAGACCGACTGGTCCACGAACCATCAACTGCGCAAACGGTGTCTCGAACAATTGCACGAGGCGATCGTCGGCGAACTGGAGGAGCTGCGGGAGGAGCTCATCCGCGAGGTGGGTGCTCCGCGCGCGGTCACTCACGGCCCGCAGTTGGACGCACCGCTCGAAGACGGGCTCAAGTACCCGGCACGACTCATCGAGACCTTCCCGTGGGAAACCGATCTCGGTGACATGGTCGTGTCCGTCACCGGCGTGAACACCAAGCGAAAGGTGTGGCACGAGCCGGTCGGAGTGGTCGGCGCCATCACCCCGTGGAACTTCCCCTTCGAAGTCACCATCAACAAGCTCGGGCAGGCCCTGGCGACGGGCAATACCGTCGTGCTCAAGCCCGCGCCGGATACCCCGTTCAATGCCACGCGACTGGGTCGGCTCATCGTCGAGAAGACCGACATCCCAGCGGGTGTGGTCAACGTCGTCACCGCATCCGACCACTTCGTCGGCGAGGAACTGACGCTGTCGCCGAAGGTAGACATGATCTCGTTCACCGGCTCGACCGTGGTCGGCAAGCGGATCATGGAGAAGGGCGCCGCGACCATGAAGCGGCTATTCCTCGAACTCGGCGGAAAGTCGGCCACCATCGTCCTGGAGGACGCGGACTTCAACACAGCCTGTTTGATCGGAATCGGCCCACTCATGCACGCCGGCCAAGGCTGTGCCGCGCCCACTCGAATGCTGTTGCCCCGCTCGCGATACGACGAGGGCGTGGCAATTCTGCAAGGCATCTACGAGAACATCCCCGCAGGCGACCCGCAGGACCCCGGCACGCTATGCGGCCCCGTAATCTCGGTCAAGCAGCAGTCCCGCATCCTCGGCTACATCCGGAAGGGCGTTGATGAGGGCGCCACGATGCTCGTCGGAAGTACTGAGCCGCCCAAGCAGTTCGACAAGGGCTTCTGGGTCAACCCAACACTTTTCACCGACGTCGACAACAAGATGACGATCGCGCAGGAGGAGATCTTCGGACCGGTACTGGTCGTCATTCCGTACGAGGACGAGGACGACGCGGTCCGCATCGCCAACGACAGCGTGTACGGCCTCGCCGGAAACGTGATGTCGAGCTCGCTGGACCGTTCACTGGCCGTTGCGCGGCGGCTACGCGCGGGATTCATCGGACTCAACGGCACCGCGGGTTATGGCGCGGACACGCCGTTCGGCGGTTACAAGGACAGCGGCGTGGGTCGGCAGAACGGGCTCGTGGGCTTCAGCCAGTACACGGAAGTGAAATCGGTGGCCTACCCGGCCCAGTGAAGTAGGAGTCAATCTTGTCAGACTTATTCGACGATCTTGAGGACTTCGGTTCGTTCGACGACGCCGTCTCCGGTGACGTGCGGGATCCCTACCCGGAGTTGGCTCGGCTTCGGCGGGAAGAGCCGGTCCAGCGGATCGACATGTCCGCGATGCCAGGCGAAGAGGGCAAGCCGGTCTTCATCGTGTACCGCTACGAGGACGCGCAGCAGATGCTGCGCGACAACCTGACGTTCTCTTCGTCGGGAGTCATCGCGGCGTTCGGCCCGGTGCTCGGTGAGCGCGTGATGCTCGGCATGGACGAACCGGTCCATGGCAGACTGCGTGGTCTGGTGTCGAAGGCTTTCTCTCAGAAGTCCTTGGCGCGCTTCCAGGATGAACTGGTCTCCCGTGTCGGCAATGGGCTGATCGACGGGTTCGCGGCGAATGGCAAGGGCGACCTCGTGACGGAGTTCACCTTCGACTACCCGAGCCGTATCATCGCCGGTCTGTTGGGCCTGCCGGAGCAGGATTACCCGCAGTTCCAGCGGTGGTCGATCTCGCTGTTGAGTTGGATCATGAACCCGGAGCGTGGGCTCGCCGCGGCGGCAGCACTGTGTGAGTACTTCGCGCCGATCCTCCAGGCTCGCCGCGCCGAGCCGAAGGACGACCTGATCAGCCTGCTGGCCGACGCGGAGATCGACGGCGAGAAGCTCACGGACGAGGAGATCTTCTCGTTCCTGCGGTTGTTGTTGCCCGCCGGTGTCGAGACCACCTACCGGTCGCTGGGGAACCTGCTCTTCGGGCTGCTGTCAGATACCTCGCAGTTGGACGCGGTCCGCGCCGACCGCGCGCTGTTGCCGCAGGCGATCGAGGAGGCGGTGCGGTGGAATCCGCCGCTGCTGACCATCACCCGCACGACCACCTGCGATACCGAACTCGGCGGAGTGCAGATTCCCGAAGGGTGTTCGGTGCTGCCGATGCTCGGTTCGACGAATCGGCAAGAGGATAGGTGGGACGACCCGGACGAGTTCAACATCTTCCGGACACCAAAGGGAAATCTCGGCTGGGGCCACGGCGTTCACGTCTGCCTGGGCATGCACCTCGCGCGCTTGGAGATGCGCACGGCCATCAATCTGTTACTTGACCGACTGCCAAACCTGCGGATGGATCCCGACGGGGACGATCCGCACATTCGCGGACAGGTGTTCCGTTCACCGACGTCGCTCCCCGTGTTGTTCGGTTCGGTCACGGTGAAATGACGCACGACTTCGAAACGGTCGACTACTTCTTCGACCAGTCGCTGGTTCCCGATCCGTACCCCTACTACGACTACCTACGTTCGCAATGCCCAGTGCGACCGGCGACGCCACACGGTGTCGTTGCCGTCACCGGCCACGCTGAAGCCCTTGCGGCCTACAAGGATTCCGCCATGTCGTCGTGCGTCGCCGTCGCAGGGCCGTTCCCTCCGCTGCCGTTCACGCCGGAGGGCCACGACATCAGCGCGCAGATCGAGGCGCACCGGTCCGAGATCCCGATGGCCGAGCACGTCGTCACCATGGACTCCGTCGAACACTTGAAGACGCGCGGGCTGTTGAGCAAGCTCATCACACCAAAACGGTTGAGCCAGAACGAAGAGTTCATGTGGCGCCTTGCCGACCAACAACTCGACACCTTCATCGACAGCGGTTCGTGCGAGTTCATGGAGGATTACGCGAAGCCCTTCGCGATGCTGGTCATCGCCGACCTCCTCGGGGTTCCGTTGGAGGACCACACCGAGTTCCGCAGGGTGCTGGGCAACGAGGTCGTCGGCGAGATCGGCACCGAAGACACCGTGGCGCACAATCCGCTGGTGTGGTTGGACGACAAGTTTCGCGAATACATCAGCGACCGACGCCGCGAACCACGCATGGACGTGCTGACCGAACTCGCCGCCGCGACCTATCCAGATGGTGCGATACCCGAGGTGGAAGCGGTCGTCAAGCTGGCGACCTTCCTGTTCGCCGCCGGCATGGAAACCACTACGAAACTGTTGAGCACGGGGATGAGAGTGATGGCGGAGCGAGCCGACATCCAGCAGTCGCTCCGCGACGATCGTGGCCAGATTCCCGGCTTCCTCGAGGAAGCCTTGCGGACGGAGAGTCCCGTCAAGAGCCACTTCCGGTTGGCGCGCACCACGACGAGCGTTGGGGGAGTGGATATTCCGGCGGGAACCATTCTCATGATGCTTCCGGGAGCGAGCAACCGCGATCCGCGCAAGTTCGAGAACCCGCACGAGTTTCAGCACGATCGCCGCAACGTGCGCGAGCACGTCGCCTTTGGACGAGGTGCGCATTCGTGTCCCGGCGCACCGCTGGCGCGCTCGGAAGCGCGAATTTCCTTCAACCGGTTCCTGGATCGCATGGCTGACATCCGCATCGACGAGGCAGCGCACGGACCCGTCGATGATCGCACCTACACCTACGATCCGACGTTCATCATGCGTGGGCTGTCCGAGTTATACGTGAATTTCACGCCCGTTTCCTAGCTTGCTTCCGAGCCGGCGTCCCTGTCGCTAACTCGATGGCGTAGCCACCGTGGCTGAAGTTTCGTCAATGAGCTGAGTGGCGATCGCGATTCGCGGTTGGATCGGGGTCCTACACCCTTACTGGGAGGCGTTAGATGGCCGCAGCGCGTGTCGTGCAATGGACCACGGGCATCGTCGGCGCATCCGCGCTTCGCGCCATTCTCGACGACGCCCGGCTCGAACTCGTCGGCGTCTTCGCTCACGGGACGGTCAAGGTCGGTCAAGACGCGGGCACCCTGGCCGGGCGGCCCGCCACTGGGGTACTGGCCACCGACGACGTCGACGCGCTCATCGCGCTGCGGCCGGACTGCGTGGTGTACATGCCGCACTGGCCCGAGGTCGAGGTCCTCGAACGCATTCTGCGTTCGGGTATCAACGTGGTGACGACGGCTCGGCTCGTCAGCGGCGAGCACTACCCGGCGGATGCTGGGCCACGTCTGCAGGCCGCCGCGTTGTATGGCGGCGTCACCCTGGTCGGGACGGGGATGAACCCGATGTACGTCCCCACCCTTGCGCTGGCATCGACTGCGATGTGCCGTCAGGTCCAATCCATTCGCGTCACCGAGTCCCTCGACTGCGTCGGCTATGCGAACGCCGCGCTGTGGCGGGGCTACGGATTCGGGGGTCCCCCCGACACCGGCCGACTTCGCGAGATCCTTTGGGAGGCAGAGCCGGACTACCGCGAGGCACTCGACGGGCTGGCTCGGGGAATCGGGTTGAAGATCGACGATTACGACCTCCTCGTGGACTGTGCTGTCGCCGCCGATGACCGCGACCTCGGGTTCATGCGCATCGACGCCGGGACGGTGTGCGGCGTGGACGCGACGTGGACCGGTAGCAGCGAAGGCTGCCCGATCGCGCAGATGCGCACGATCTGGACACTGGGGGGCCTTTTCGGGGCACGGCAGGACCCTGAGTGGAAACTGCTCCACGGGTACAGGATTGACGTGCAGGGCGAGCCGAACGTGACGCTCAAATTGTCGTTTCGCCCCGACGACTACACGAACTTCGACATCGGCACGACGACGGCGATGCCGGCCGTCAACGCGGTCACCGCAGTCGTTGCGGCGCCCAGCGGAGTGCATTCGATTGCCGAGCTGCCCATCGTCACTGCTCAGGGGAAAGTGCAGAAGCCGACGGCCTTCAACTGATCGTGGTACTCGATCGGTTGTGGGCGGCGCTGAGCAGCTCGTCGAACGCGGTCTGCATGCATTCGGCGTAGTGGCCGGGGTCGGGTAGCGCGCTGCGGTCTGCGGTCGCGCCGATCGACACGGTGCCGTGGTAGCTCGCCACGACGTGGAACAGGTTCATCCCGCCGATCAGTGGGCCCAGCCCGGTGACGCGATGGAGTCGGGCGCCTGCGAAGTAGATCGGTTCCGTCGGGCCCGGCACGTTGCTCACCGTCGTACTGGCGACAGTGGGCGCGGAGAACGGCATGACGCTGGCAGCCTTCACGGTCAAGCCGAGCAACGTGGTGGGCACCATGCCCACCAATTCCATCAACCGGGAGCTTCCCTCGGAATCGGCGTTGTCGCGGAAAGCCGAAGTCTCTTCGACGATCGCCTCCAGCCGGTCGAGTGGGTCGGCGATCGAGGTACCCAGCGGGTGCAGCCTGCCGAAGAGTCGGTTGCCGCCCGCGCCGCGCTCGTCGGTCGATCGGATGGATGCCGGGCAGGCCGCGACGAGACTCTCGTCGGGCAGTTCACTGTGGCCGTCGAGGTAGTGGCGGAGCGTGCCGCCGACGTAGGCGAGCGTCACGTCGTTGATCGTCGCCCTTGGCACGCGAGCCTTGATGCGCTTGAAGTCGGCAAGGTCGTGGAAGCGAGCCTCGAACACCCGGTGCGGGGTCACCGACCCGTTGAATCGGGTGGCCGGGGCGAACAGCGAACCACTTCCGGGAGCCAGTGTCGCGGCGACGCCGGAGGCCAGCGCGCCAGGCAAGGTGTGGAGCTGACGAAGCGCGTTGAAGGCGCTCGGGATCAGCACCTTGCTCACCCGCAGCGGATAAAGCGCGATGTTGGTGGCCGTGCGCGCGACCAGGTCCGACGTCGACGGGAGCGGGCCGGGCTCGAATGGGCGGGCTGGCGGCGCGGGGCGGGGACCGTCGGGGGCCAGGTCGTGCATCGCGGCCATCAATTCGACGCTTTCCATTCCGTCGACCACGCAGTGGTGCAGCTTGAGCGATATTGCGAACGACCCCTTCGGTACTCCGGGAACGGCATTGAGCCCCTCGATCACCGTCATTTCCCACGGCGGACGGCGGAGGTCGAGTTGGCGTCCGTGGATGCGGGCGACCTGGATGCACAATTGGCGCCAGTCGCCGGGTTGCGGCAGGGCGATGTGGCGTACGTGATACTCGAGATCGAAGTCTGGGTCGTCGACCCAGTACGGCATGTGCAGCCCGCCGGGCAGTTCGGTCAGCCGCCGCCGGAAGGTCGGCGCAAGGTGAAGCCGGGCATCGAGTTCCTGGAGGATGCGCTTGAAGGTGACCTTGCCTGCGGGGGCCGTCGTCTGGTCATAGATGAGCAGCATCTGAATCTGCATCGGCGTTTCGGGCCGTTCGGCGCGCAGCATCATGTCGTCGGTCCAGCTCAACTGCTCCACGTGGCTCTCCGTTCACCTCGACCCTGACCCCAGTCGACACGGTCAGCGCGGGGTGCGCAGCGATTCTTCGAAACTGACCCCCTAGAAGAATCGGGACTCAAACGCCTTACGGCATGGCCGATTCGCGGTGATCATGCTCGGCGCGCCGTACGCTACGGCGATGCTCGGTTCGAAGGGGGCCCAGGCGGCCCGCACGGTGCGCTCCTACACCCGTTGGGCGGCCACGGCCAAGCCAGGTGACTACGTCATCGCGCTGGGTGGCGCATCGGCATCGGTGCCCCTGGTGGGCCGCCATCTAGAGGTGCTCGGCGCGTTCGCAGCGCTCGGTGTCGGCGGTCGTCGCTATGTGTCGAGCATCGTCGCCGGCATGGCACAGGCCCGGCTGAGCCCTGGCAGCGCAGAGCAGCGAGCCGCCGAACGCGAACTGACGTCGAGCGTGCTGACGGCGGCGTTGGAGGGCATCGTCGCGGCAGAACACCTCGCCCAACCGTGGCCCGCACATCGGGAGCGGGCGCCGATGTGGAAGGCGGCCGGGCGGCGCCGGTACGTATATCGCTCGTCGGTGCGCTATGGCGACCACCCAAGCCAACTACTCGACGTCTGGCGAAGCGACGGCACTCTGCAGACGCCGGCCCCCGTGCTCGTGTTCATACCGGGCGGGGCATGGGTGTTCGGTCGTCGGGAGTTGCAGGGCCACGCGCTGATGGCCCACCTGGCGCGGCGCGGGTGGGTGTGTCTGTCGGTTCAATACCGGTCCAGCCCCCGGCACCGGTGGCCGCGCCAGATGACCGACGTCAAAGCTGCGATCGCGTGGGCACGGGCCAACGCTCACCAGTTCGGCGGTGACCGTAAATTCGTTGCCGTAGCGGGGTGCTCGGCCGGCGGCCACTTGGCTACCTTGGCTGGCCTCACCGCCAACGACCCGCACTGGCAAGTCGAACTCCCTACCGACGCCGATACCTCCGTGGATGCGGTCGTGAGCGTGTACGGCCTCTACGACTGGCACGACCGCTCCACGCCAGAGCGCGACCGTTTCATGGAGTTCCTGGAGCGGGTCGTTGTAAAGCGTTCGCAGGCTAGACATCCCGACGTCTTTCGTGCGGCGTCGCCGACGGAACGCGTGCATTCGTTCGCACCACCGTTCTTGGCGGTGCACGGAAGCAACGACGGGCTCATCCCCGTCGGGGAGGCGCGCACGTTCGTCGACCGACTGCGGTCGGTGTCCGAGGCCACCGTGGGCTACATCGAACTTCCGGGCGTGGGACACGGTTTCGACTTGGTCGACGGTGTGAGGACGGCGCCAGTGATGGCCGCGATCGGCCGGTTCCTTCACCACGTGTACCAGGAACGCCTGCAGGCAAAGGTCGATTCGGCAGTTTGAAACAGCTTGCAAACCACGTGTCGAGAGCGACCACTCGACGTCGTCGCACTTGACGGACTGACTGATGCGCCCGGGTCGGGTCTGTTTGTCTCCGCCGTTCGGCGAAGCTCAGCGATCAGGGAGCACGTCGAAGACCGCGGCGCACGTGGTGACGGGGCGGTCGGCGTTGCCCTCGTCGTGGACGAGCACTCGTACGCCGACCTTGCCCGGACCGCCGTGATACGCCGTGCCGTCGGCGCGGAACGGTCCGACCTTTCCGCGGGCCATGAACATGACGTGCCAGCTGGACACCTGAAGCATCGCGGTACCGGCCAGTTCGGCGGCGAGCTCGGTGGCGGCCGTCTCGAGCAGCACGTGCTGAGGTCCGATGTGAAGGGCGGCGTCCGGGGAGGCCAACTCGACGGTGAGGGGTGGCAGTACCCAGTGCCCGTCGGCGCGCTTGCTCGCGCCGAAGGCCTCCCACAAAGGGGGCAGGTCGGGGGAGTCCTCGATGACGATTTCGGTGCCGGAGACGTCCATCTTGTCCAGTCCCTCGGGCGGGATTCCGATGACCGCGCCCTGGCCCTCGATGAAGGCGAGCACACGGTCGGGGTGGTCTGCGTCGACGATGAGGCAACGCCCGTAACCCATGGTCCGGCCCTGGTGGACGACTCCGGAGCCGACGACCTCGATTGTCTTGACGTCGAATCCGGGATCGATGATCTGGACCGACGAGATCACCGGATTGGGCACCGCGACCATGTCGGTTTGGCAGCCCTCGGGAGAGGATATGGCCAACGGCGCCACCATGATTCCACCGGCAGCGGTGCGCATGTCGCGGCGAATGCGGACGGTGTCGTCGGCCTCGCCAAGGTTCATGCTGTTGTGGTTGCGCCCGATGTAGCGGTAGCTCAGCAGCCCCGTCCACCGCCGCTGGAGCTCGTCGCGGTAGGCCTCGGTGTCACCCATCAGCTCACGGA
>Ga0193717_1002367_pt1 | contig 10928 bp, 11 predicted proteins | sample U2c2metaG_FD_145900 | JGI IMG/M metagenome (GOLD analysis project Ga0193717, IMG submission 145900) | Soil microbial communities from a riparian zone of the East river system, Colorado, United States - U2c2 | ecosystem: Environmental > Terrestrial > Soil > Riparian zone | place: USA: East River...
TATCACCGGAGCAAAGTCGACCGTAGTGGGGGGATAGCTCTTATCGTAGATGATGTTGAAACCCGAAGCTTTCGCGTTGGCGCGTGCGCCATCCGCGGAGGTCTTGGCGAATTCCGCATCGGCCGCCACGATGGCGACTGTCTTTGGCTTCGGGCTTTGGGCCGCGGCAATTTCGAAATAGCCCTGCGAGAATGCTTTGATGCCGTCGGGGCCTGCGGGCACCATCGAGAAATATTTCGGATAGTTGAAGTGCTCATTGACTCCGATCGCAAGCAAACTGATCGTCGTCTTCTTGGCCGCAATGACGGCCGGCATCGCCGAGGCCACCATATTGGTCGCATAGGGACCGATCAGCAGATCGACCTTGTCGACACTCAGAAGCTTTTGATAGATGGCCGGAACGGTGGCCGGATTGCTCTGGTCGTCGTAGTAGACGAGCTCGACGGGTCTGCCGAGCAATCCCCCTTGCGCGTTAACATTGTCGCGCCAGATTTCGAGCGCGACCAGCATCTGCTTTCCGTTCGGTGCGACACCTCCGGTCAGCGACATGCTGAATCCGACCTTTGCGGGTTCGGCGGCGCTAGCGATGACCAGAGCGCAGGTTGCCAGTACGGTAACGGCAAGGCCGCGCAAGAGCTGACGCAGATATGTGCCGGTGACACGCATGATCGGTTTCCTCGCGAAGTTTGAAAACCCGCCTTAACGCTGGACCCAGACGAGGTTCTTCAGGTCCACGCGCTTGCGCATCACGCCGAGTTCCAGATTCATGTCGACGTAGATGGCAAAGTCTTCGTCCTTGATGTCGGCATTCCAATCCGGCCGGACCGGCGTGTTGAACCCGAGATACTGCTTTTCGATCTCGCGGGCGCGGTCACGATTCGCACCGATCCACGCCACGGCGTCCTTCAGGCAGTTCCGGAAGCCAGCAATCGATTGCGGGTTCTTGTCCGCCCACTTTCTCGAGGCAGTCCAGAAGGCGAGGATGGAATCCTTGGCGACCGCGGTGTGGTATTCGACGGCGGCTCGCTGACCGACGCCCTCGTTGACGATCATCGAGCGGACCGGCTCGACGGCGATTGCACCGTCAATCTGTCCGGACTTGATGAGATCCTTCATCTGCGGAAACGGAGTTTCGATAATCGTCACTTTCGAGACATCGACACCTTCGTTCTTCAGCCATTTTCGGAAAACAACGTCGGCGACGCTATTGATGCCTGGCATGCCGATCTTCTTGCCGATCACATCGGCACCGCGACCGACCTGGAATTTCGTGCTGGTGACTAGGCTGAGCGTCTCGTTGCCTTGCAGGATGCGCGTCCCGCCGGCAACGGCGACAAGCTCAAGGCCGTTCTCGACCGCGGGAAGAAACAGCGTTGCTGTCTGCGCGCCGATCTGCAGCGTGTCGGCGATGAGCGCCGCAGGCATGTTGGTCGTGACCGGGATCCGCGTGAAGTGCGCATCGATTCCGTTCGCCGCGAAGCAGCCATTCTCCTTGGACGCGAAGGCCGGCATATAGTCGGCCGCCGTCACATATCCGATGTTCACCTTGACGTTCGAGGCAGATGCGCCTGCCACGAGCGCGCAGCTTACGACGAGGGTCGCCAAGATGGTTCGCAAGGTCATGTGTTCCTCCCATGGATATCTGTCTGCAAGCGAGCGATCCGAGAAAATGCTCATGCGAGTTTCCAGCGCATCAGCCGGCGTTCGGTGAGAAGCAGGGCCTGATTGATCAGGAATCCGAATACGCCGAGCGTCATCAGTCCGGCGTAGAGGTCGGCGCTGCGATAGGTGCGCTGCGCCAGGAACAGTTCGTATCCGAGTCCGGGCAGCGAGGCCTGCATCTCGGTCACGACCGTGAGGATGAGAGCGAGCGAGAGGCTTATCCGCAGGCCAGCCATGATGTCGACCGACGCGGAAGGGATGGCGATCGTGAAGATGTAGCGCAGCCGGCCCATCTCGAGCGTCGAGGCGACTTCCCGAAGTTCGCGCGGAACGCTCACAAAACCGTGGATCGCGGACAGCAGCACCGGCCATAACGCACCGAAGGCGATCACGAACGTCGACATCTTCGTCGTCAGGCCGAAGAACAGGACAGCGACCGGAATGACAGCGGATGCCGGAAGCGGCCGGAAGAATTCCAGCGTCGGCGAAAGATACTGATGCGCCGCGCGCGAATTGCCGACCGCGGTGCCGAGCAGCATTGCTATGCCGACGGCGGCGATCCAGCCGGCGAGCAATCGCTGTGCCGTCGCAGCCGTGGTGGTCCAGAGAGTGCCGTTCGCGGCGCGTTCGGCGATGACATCAATGGCTGACAGCGGGGCCGCGACAAAGATGCGATTGACCAATCCGCTGTCGATGGCCGCTTGCCAAACGACAAAGACCAGCAGCGTGAAGAGGATTGCCGCAAGAGCCCTGCAGGTCGCGCGGATCATACGACAACCTCTCGATCGGCCAGGCGCACCAGTGCATTGACGATCAGCCCAATGACCGCCAGCCAGACCAGATAGGCGTACATCACGTCGATGCGCAGCGACTGCTGCGCGATGATGAGGCCGTATCCCAGGCCTCTGGGATTGATAAGAATTTCGACCGTGACCGAGACCACAAGCGCGAAGCCGGCAGCCGTGCGCAGCCCGACCAGGACCCTTGGCAGCATCGCGGGAATGACGATCTTCCGCACCCGCGTCGCCGGGCTCATCTCAAGTGCCGCCGCGATTTCCAGGAGGCGCGGCTCGATATTGCGGACCGCCGCGATTGTCGTGATCAGGATCGGCCACAGACACGCATAAGCGATGATCAGGCCTTCCATCGGCAGTCCGAAGCCGAACAGAAGCAACGTCAGCGGCGCGAAAGCGATCGAGGGAATCGAACGCAGCCCTTCGAGGCTCGGCCGCGAAATGAACTCGGCGAACGGAGAAAGGCCAAGGAAAATCCCTGTCAGCACGCCGACGACGAGAGCGATCGTGAGACCGAACACGCAGGCCTCGAGGGTCTGCCAGGTCGCATAGAGGAATGAACCATCGGCGAGGCCGGATATGGCGGCGATCATGATGTGCGACGGGCGTGAGATGAATTCGAGATCGACGAAGCGAAAGGCCGCGGCGAATTCCCATAGCAGCAGCACTGCGGCGGGCACGGCTATGGAGCGCCATGACGAGAGCATCGCTCAATGCCTTCCGATCAGGCCGTGCAATTCATGGCGCAGGCGAAGGAAGGTCGAATTCTCACGCGTCTCCAGCTGCCGCCTCGGCCGCTCCAGATTCACGTCGATCTGCTTGACGATGCGGCCGGGGTTCGACGCCAGAACGATCACGGAATCGCCGAGATAGAGCGCCTCTTCGAGATCGTGGGTGATGAAGACGACGGTCATGCTGCGTTCGCGCGCGAGCATCTGCAGTTCATCCTGCAGAGCCTGCCGTGTGATGGCGTCCAACGCGCCGAACGGTTCGTCCATCAGGATGATCTTGGGACGCTGCGCCAGCGAGCGCGCGATCTGCACGCGTTGCTGCATGCCGCCTGACAGTTGCGCCGGATACTTCTTTGCGGCAGCTTGCAGCCCGGTCTTGGAGAGCAGCTCATCGACCTCGGATTTGATCAGCGAAGCCGAGGCTCCGGCGACCTCGAGGCTGAGCGCGACATTGCCTTCCACCGTCCGCCAGGGCAGCAGGGCCTTGCTGTAGTCCTGAAAGACGATCGCCTTGTCCTGGGTCGGACGCGTGATGGGTTCGCCATTGAAGACCACTGAGCCGGATGTCGGCTTTTGCAGTCCGGCAATCTGGCGCAGTAGCGTGGTCTTGCCGCACCCCGAACTGCCGACGATGCAGAGGAATTCGCCCAGCTCGACGTCGAAGGAAATGTCTTCGAAGACGACGTGGCGGCTCAGGCCCGCTCCGAAGGCCATCGAAACCTGACGCACCTCGACGATGTTGATTGCCGGTGCTTGCGCAACCGCATGCAGCCCCACGTTTTCCTCCGTCCGGTCAATAACCGTTCTTGGTGACGGCCTGGCTGCTAAATCGTACCGTACGTTACAGTATGATTTGAAATGCGCAAGTGGCAATTTGGCCGCAGGCGGACGCCGGCCCAAGCTGGGATGCCCGGGACACGGCCAACTCGCCGTGACCGGCGCCAGTTTCCGATCGCGCTACAGCTTCACGCAAACATTGCGGAGTTCGGAATAGAACTCCATCGAATGAACGCCGCCCTCGCGGCCGATGCCGGAGCGCTTCGAGCCTCCGAACGGCGTACGCAGATCGCGCAAGAACCAGCAATTGACCCACGTGATTCCGACCTCGATGGCCGCAGCCGTGCGATGCGCCCGGTTCAGACTCTCGGTCCAGATCGTAGTCGCGAGGCCATAGGGGCTGCCGTTGGCGAGTGCGATCGCCTCTTCGTCATCGTCGAATGGCGTCAAATGCGTGCACGGGCCGAAGATCTCATCCGTCACGACGCCGCTGTCCGGCGGAAGGCCGGCCCACACAGTGGGCTCGACCCAGTATCCGCCCTCATAGCCTTGCATGTCGGGAATGCCTCCACCGGCCAGCACTTCGGCGCCTTCGGATTTCGCCCGGTCGTAGTAGCGGAGCACCTTGCGCCGGTGTTCTTCGCTGATGACCGGCCCCATGGTGGTCGCCTTGTCGAACGGATCGCCGAGACGATAGCCGCGCGCCTTTTGCGCTAGTCCATCCGCCACGCGTTCGAAGATGCCGCGTTGGACATAGAGCCGTTCCGTGCCGAGGCAGACCTGCCCGGTATTGGCGAAACAGGCGCGGCCAATGCCCTCCATCGTCTTCTCGAAGTCCGCATCGTCGAAAACGATTCCCGCGTTCTTGCCGCCAAGCTCGAGCGAAACCGGACGCACGCCGCGCGCGGCCGCGGACATGATCTTCTCGCCCGTCGCGGTCTCTCCGGTAAATGTGATCCCATCCACATCCGGGTGGGTCGTCAGGAATTCGCCAGTACTGCCGGGGCCAAGTCCATGAACGACGTTATAGACGCTCGCTGGAATTCCGACGGCATTCATCACCTCGCCCAGCAGCGTCGCGGTCGCCGGCGTCTCCTCCGAGGGCTTCACCACCACGGTATTGCCGCAGGCAAGCGCCGGAGCGACTTTCCAGGTCATCAACAATAGCGGGAGATTCCACGGGCAGATGACTGCGATGACGCCGCGCGGCGTGCGCACCGCGTAATTGAGCGCGCCCGCGCCGTCCGGCGTCGGCATGGAGAAGCTTTCGGTCGAGAGTGTTTGCACCTGATCGGCAAACACGTTGAAATTCGCCGCGCCGCGCGGAATGTCGATGTGGCTGGCAATCGAGATCGGCTTGCCGGTGTCCCGGATCTCAGCCGACAGGAATTCATCGCAACGAGCACTGATCCCGTCAGCGAGCTTTCGCAGCAAGCCCACGCGGTCGGGAATCGAGAGTTTGCCCCACGGCCCTTTGAGCGCGGCACGCGCCGCGCCCACGGCAGCATCCACCTGAGCGCGGCTGGCCGCGCGAACCTCTCCGATCGCCTCGCCGGTGGTCGGAAACCGGTTGGCGAAGCTGTCCTCATCGCCGCGCACGAAAACTCCGTCGATGAAATTGCGATACTCGGTCACGGCAGAGAGTCTCCTTCCGCGGATCGTTCGGTATCTCCCGCGGTCATAAAGTCCCACATGCGCTCGAAGATCAGACCTGCCTTGGTGGCGCGCTCGCCTGCCGCCTCACGGTCGATCGTCGGCGAGCCGTCGAGCCCGCAGGCCAGCGCCGCCAGTTCGACGCGGCAGGTATCTTCCAGATACCAGGCGAGCACGACCGCCACCTGTAGGCTGTCCGCAGCCGTCACGGCTCCGTTGCCGCGCATCAGCACGCCGGCACTCTCCCCCATGGCATCCACCACGCCCCGCGCTTTCGCGTCGTCGCGGACGAGCTGAATGTCGTTCCAAAGGCCGGCCTTCGGCGCGAAATAGGTACCGAAGCCATGCCGCATTTCCGGAGCGCGGCCGAGCGCCGCGAGAGCCATGACCTGCGGTCCCATGAACCGCACCACGCCGCCCGCCGCCGGCCGCTTCGCGTAAATCTGCTGATGCAGCCGCACCTCGCCGAGGACGCCGGCGGGAAGCGCTCCATTGACCGGCACCTCAATGCATTCGGCGCTGGGCGGAATGAGTCCCATCGGCATTGCGGGGCATACCAGGAAACGCTCGGCGTCCAGTCGCGCCGAGCAATGACCGTAGGCGTGTACCAACCCGGCGCGTGCGAGCGCGCGGGCGGCGACCCGTACTGTCCGCGCAAGACCGGTCAAGCGGAAGAGTCCTGAAATGCCGCGATCTGGGGCGCGGCGCCCCAATGGCAAAAGCCCTTCGGTGCAAAATGGAACTGGCGGTCGCGCCAGGCCGGCTCGTCATGGATCTGGCGGACACCGGTCGAGTATTCAAACGTCATCCCCTCGGGGCCGGTGAAGTAGAGAAACTCTGCCGACGAGGTCGGATGGCGACCGGGGCCGAACGTCACCTTGACCTGATTGTCGCGCACGAAATTGAAGCTGCGCTGGATGTCGTCGGTGCCGCCGACCTGATGATTGATGTGTTGTATCCCCGCCTTGTGAAAGGGAAACAGCGCGATCGAATGATGGATCGTGCCGAGGCGCATTAACGCGGCGTCGCCGATGCGATCCGAGACGCGGGCGTTGCAGACCGTGGTCCAGAACATCTCGTCGCGAACTGGGTCGGTGGTGCAAAGGCCGACATGCGAAAAGCCGGTGATGCCGGCGTCGCGCGTGCCATGATAGCGCTGACCGGTGGTCTCGGGCCGCACCACGAACTCGATGGCGTTGCCGGTCGGGTCCTTGAACCGGATGAACTCACGTATGCGGCGCGCCTCGCAGTCTTCGCGCGAGCCAAAACGCACCTCATGACCGAGTTTTTCGAGCGCGGCGCCGGCCGCGTGAAGGTCTTCCTTGCGGCCGAGCTCGAACGCCACCGTCTGGTCCTCGGGATCGCCTTCGAAGTAGCAGAGCGTGTGGGCGCGATGATCCGATTTGAAATAGGTCGCGCGCTTGCGCCGCTCGGAGACTTCCAGACCCAGAATGTTGACCGCGTACCACTCGGCGCCAGCGAGGTCTGTCGTTCCCAGACGGCAATAGACCACGTCGTTGAGTTCGATCATGCGCGGCTCCCTCCGAGGAACTCCGGCTGCTCCGTGGGCGATCCCCAGGCGCAGTGTGATGTCGCGATATCGGGAAACTGGCGCGGCCCGCGCGCGGCGAGGTGCGGGCCTTCATCCATTTCGGTTGCGTAGCTCATCAGCAGCCCGCGCGGTCCGCGCGCCGTCACAAAGATCGCGCCCGACGCGGGCTGGCATCCCGGTCCGGCCGCAATCGGCACCTGCGCCTTTTGCAAGAAGTACCAATTGGTCATGATGTTGTTCTTGTTCTCGACCGCCCAAGTCGCACCGAGGATTCCGTCACGCGCCGAAGGGTAGAGCGCGACCCTGTGATGGGCTTCGTCGAGCGCCAGGTAGGCGGCATCTCCGGCCCAATCGGTCACCGTCAACCCGAGCCCTCGCGTCCAGAATGCTTCGTCGGCCGCGATATCGCTGGAGGCGAGCGAGACTGCCTGAAGACCCACAATGCCGGCGTCGCGTGGCCCGTGATAACGCCAGCCCGAGGTGAGTGGGCGCCAGACGATCTCCACTGTCACGCCGTTTGGCGCTTTGACGCCGAGCACCTGCTTGGCCTGCCGTGCATCGGCAGCCGCGCGGTCGAGCCGGCGCGGCGAATACCCGGCCGCCGTCAGCCGGTCCGCGACCCTGTCCAGGTCGGCGCTCTCCGCTACAGTCAGCGCGATCGCCTCGCCATCGCGCCGGTGCGAAAAGCAGATGGCGTAGTTGCGCGCATCTGACCGGAACATCGCCTCGGATTCGCTCCGGTCTGCCCGTTGCAGTCCAAAGAGTTCGGAAGCGAATCGCGCCGCCGCGTCGAGGTCATCCACCTCGACGCGCAGATAGCGGAGATCGCGATAGCGAATCGTCACCCTGATCCCCTAGCAACGGTCAGGCGGCGGCTGTCCTCGGCTCTTCAGCATAGATCGGTGCGACGTCGATGAAAACGCGCAGCTCTCCGACCTTGTCGCCCTCGGGCTTCAGGATCGAAACGCAGGGCAGCGTCACCGACTTGCCGTCCTTGCGCGTATAGTCGACCTTCACTTCGAGAATGGACTCCTCGGGATTGTCCCAGCGATTGACGAAGTTGTGCTTCAGGCCTCCGATCGTCGACCAGAACTGGCCGATGGCGCCGGCGATCTGGTCCGGCCCTTCGGCGGCGGGAAAGTTGGCGAAGATCACGCGCGCGTTGTTGCTGTGCATCGCCTTGAATGCCTCGAGGTCCATCGCGTCGACCGCCGCGTAGTAGCGCTTGATCAGCGTGTCGCGGCTGCTCTTCATTTTCCGGATAGCGGCAAGCGTCGCATCGACGGCCCTGAGATAGTCCTTTTCGACGGTGGCGCCGTGGCGATTTCGGCGGAGCCTGCCGTCGGCCTCGCCCGCGAGCGTCAGGCCGAAGCTGAAGCGCAGGCCCAGCCCCTCCGCGTCATCCTCGATCTCGTTGAGGATCGTGCCTAGCACCGACCCGTCCAGGCGCTCGAACTTCACGTTCTGCTGCGGCGTGAGCGTGACCCGCTCGTGGCAGCGCTCGCCGCGAAACTCGATCTCGCGCACGAAGACATTCTGGCTCTCGCGATTGAGGACCTTGCAGTGTGTCATCGCCGGCACGAAGGGCAGCGCGTTGTCCGCCTTCATCACTAGGCCCTGCCACACATCGCTCCGGGCGAGCGTTGGTTGGCCGGGCTCGTTCACTGGAATGCGTCGCGAAACCTTGATCATGATTGTCCTCCGTTTGCTGCAGTATTTTACTGGATGCGAACCGCGCGAGCCGCACGTCTGCGCGGTTCGCTAAAGCTTCATCATTTCGTCGGGCGGCGGCGGACCCCACAGGTTCGCGCTCTCGGGTCCCTTCGGCCAAACCTTGGTGACCTGCGGGTTGTCGCGATGCCATGGGCGCGGCTCGAACAGGCCTATGTTGTCGTCCGCGACCTGATCCAGTTCGCAGAACAGCTCGGTGATCAGGCCGTTTGGCCCCCGATGGTAGGTGAACAGGTTGTGGCCGATGCCGTGACGGCCGGGCCCCCAGATGATCTTGTAGCCGTTTCGGCTGAGCAGATCGGCCGCGGTCTGCATGTGACCCCAGTCGCGCAATTCGAACGCGGTATGGAAATGCGCGTTCTGCCCGGTGCCGACCAGGTTGATGGTGTGATGGTCGCGGTCGCAGCGCAGGAAGGAAAAGAAGTCCGCCATCCAGTCGCTAACCCGCATGCCGAGGACCTTGCAGTACCAGTCGGTGCAGGCCTTCACGTCGGCGACGTGGAAGGCGATGTGCCCGAGCTTGTGCGGCTGAATCCCCTTGCCGGCAAACCGGTGGTCGCTGGGCTTGTCCTGGGTGAAAACGGTGATGCGGGTGCCTTTGCAGTCGTCAAAGCTCACCGCCTTGGAGATCCCCGGCTCGGGGTCTGATGCGGCTTCCACCTTGATGCCGTGACCGGCGACTTGCTTGCTGAAAGCGTCGAGGTCTTCACCGGCCGCAAGCTGGAAGCCTATCGTCGTGCAGCGTGCGTGCGCGCCTCGCTTCAGCACGACCGAATGTGGATCGATCTTGCTGCCGAGGTAGATGGCTCCGTCTCCCTTGTCGATCCGCGTGAGACCAAGAACGTCCGTGTAGTATTCTGTCTGCCGCACGGGATCGGGCGTCTCGTAAATGGCGTGGGAGATTTTCTTCACTCGGATCATGTGCTCGCTCCATTCGTGGGATTCTGGTTTTCGAAGTATTCGAGCATCGCCGCCACGTCGCGTTCCCCGATCAGCGGGATCGCGCGGTCGTAGATGCCGTGCAGACAGTCGATGATGTCGGTCTTGAGCCCGCTGCCCTTCGCGGTTTCGCGCGCCTGCTCCAGATAGTATTTGAGCGCGGGAGCAGGACCCTGCAGCGGCAGGAACTTGCGCGCGATCATCCAGGGTCCGCGGATGCCGAGCTGGATCGAGCTGCCGCTGCCGGTCACGAGCGCCTGGAGCAGGAGCTCTCTCTCGACGCCCAGCTTGAGCCCGAAGGCGATCGCTTGAGCGGCGCCTGCGATGTCGAGCGCGACAAGGATGTTGTTCGCGAGCTTGACCTTCGTGGCGCCGCCGAACGCACCGAGATAGAGACTGACGTCGCTGATTCCCTTAACGGCGGACGCTATCCGGTCGACCGCTTCGCGCGGGCCTGCCAGGAAAATGTTGGCCTTGCGCGCCGCGACCATGCCCGGCGTGCCTGCGACCTCTCCATCGAGGAAGACGGCGCCCTTCGCGGCCAGCGGCGCGACGAAGGCTTCTTTTTCGGCGACCGGATGCGAGCCCAGCTCGATGATGATCTGGCCTTCGCGTGCGCTCGCTAGCAGCCCTCCATCGCCCTCGATGATGCCGCGCAGCGCGTCGATCCCCGGCATGCAGGAAAACACGATGTCGCAGGCGGCGCCGATCTCGGCTGGCGATGCGGCCGCCCGGCCGCCGATCGCCGTGAAGTCATCCATCGCGGAGCGACGATAGCCCAAGACCTCGTGACCGCTCGCAATCAGGTTCTTGGCGACCGGAAGTCCGATCTTGCCCAGCCCGATGATTCCAATCTTCATGGCGTCGTCCTTCCCGGCATCAGGCGAGAGCGAGACCCATCTGCGAAAACGAGATCGTCACGGTCATCTGCCCCTCGTTCAGGACCCACGGATGCAGTGTGAAACTGCGTCCGGTCTTCCTCACGAGCGGGTCGGCTTCGGCGATGGCGCGCGCCTCCGCCTCGGTCTTCACCTTCAGGACGGTCATGCCGTCCCCCGAGCCCGGCACGTTCATCGGCCCGGAGGCGAA
>Ga0193717_1002368_pt1 | contig 10922 bp, 8 predicted proteins | sample U2c2metaG_FD_145900 | JGI IMG/M metagenome (GOLD analysis project Ga0193717, IMG submission 145900) | Soil microbial communities from a riparian zone of the East river system, Colorado, United States - U2c2 | ecosystem: Environmental > Terrestrial > Soil > Riparian zone | place: USA: East River...
GTCGCCGCGGTTCAATATCGTCGGCAGCCGGACCATAAATTCGCTGCCGCGATTGACCCCTTCACTGTGCGCTTCGACCACGCCGCCGTGCAGCTCGACCAATCGATGCACGAGCGTGAGGCCGAGCCCCAGCCCACCTTCGGCGCGCGTGTACGACCGGTCAACCTGATAGAACAACTCGAATAGATGCGGCAGATTTTCCGCGGCAATACCGATGCCGGTATCGTTAACTCGGACCACGACAGCGTTGTCGAGAAGTTCGACGCTCAGTTGGATGTGACCGGGTTCGGATGTGTATTTGGCAGAGTTATTCAACAGATTCATAAACACCTGGGTCAACCGCACCCGATCGCCTTCCACATAAATCGGCTCAGTCGGCATGTTTAGAGTAAGCCGGTGTTGTCTAAGATCGATCAATGGTCGACTCGACTCCAGGGCGGCCTTGATAATATCGATCAGATTGGCCGACTCTTTCTGCAAGGTGAGATTGTCACGAGTGATCCGGCTGACGTCGAAGAGATCATCGGTCAAGCGGGTGAGGTAGCTCACTTGGCGCTCGATGATGTCGTGGCCCCAACGGGTGTCGTATTCCATGGAGTCGGGAGCCTTCTGCAAGGCGACGACGTTGCGGATCAGCGAAAGCGGGTTGCGCAGCTCATGGGCCAGGGTCGCCAAGAATTCATCCTTGCGCCGGTCGGCGTCGCGCAGAGTTTGATCGGTTTCACGCAGCACATGATCGAGGCGCAATTTTTCGACCGCCAACCAGGTGCGTTCGGCGACGATATTGACCAGCGTGACTTCGCGCTCGCTCCAATCATGGGCGCCAAGCATCGCAAGGATCAAGCCGGAAACCAATTCACCATCACGAAGTAGTGGAGCGGCGACGAACGCGCTGATTCCCAGTTCACTATAGGCGTCGACATACTCCGCGGTTCGTTGATCCGCCGCGACATCGTTGATGGCGGTGATCTGTCCGGTTTTTCCCGCCGCTACAACTTCCGGGCTAAAGGCGTTCAAGGAATAACTGCCGGTTAACGAGAATGCATGGGGATGATAATCTCGTAACACCGTAACCTGATCTTGCTGGGCATCAATTTCGACAAAGCCGCAACGGTTGACATGCAAGTGTTCGCCAAGGGCGACGGCGACAACCCACAATAACTCCTCCGGATTGGCTGCAAAGCGAATGCACTCGCCCAAATCGAGCAGAAATAAAGTATCCGCCTCGGCTTGCTTCCGTCGGGTAATATCCCGGACGTTTCAACCGGGTAATAACTGCACAGCCAATGACGCTGTTCCTTTGGTTGTTTGGCGGACGGCTCATTGACTTCGACGTCCACTACCGGTTGACCGCTCTCCATCACGCGTCGGCAATGACCCTCAAGCCCATCCGCCAAACCGGGTATGGTTTCACGCAGCGACTTCGATGTGAAGAAATCGCGAGGGTGTCCGATCAATTCCGCCAGCGCTTCGTTGATCGATACGTAGTGGAGCGCGCGGTCGACAAAACACAACCCGACTGGCGCGGAAGCATAGATCGTATTGATTTGCGCCAATCTTTCGCTGCCCAGCCGTTCGCTCTGCCGCATGCCCTCGGCGACCCTGCGGTGTCGGATTCCGAGGCCGGTGACAATCCAGATCATCAACAATGCCAAGCTGTGATTCATTACGGGAATCCAGGTCGGCACCCCGGGCAACGCTGGTGAGAGACCGAAGTCCAGAACCATCAACACAGTACAGGTACCCGCGGCTATAATCTTTTCCCGGATTGCCGGCAAGGCTACGACTAAAAGCAAGGCGGCGATATAAAAAAATGGCACCAACAAGCCCGCCAGTGCGCGCAGATCGGCGAGGAAAATCAGCAGCAGAAGCAGCGGACCCAAGATCCAGATTAGCGGCCCCATGGGCCCAAATAATGCGTACTCTGACCCCGTCAGTGTGACATCGATTTTCCCAGATTCTGTCGGTTGAACTTTCATCAAGTGTAAAAATACGGCATTAATGTGGACTAAACCGCTCCAATCGTTGGTATTTTATCAAATCGGCTTTCGCGCCCACAACAACAACGCAGGACCTTTAGACAAGAACATTCCCAAAAAGGTATCAGGTGAGGCAGCCAAACGCCAGAGAAATGTCGCCGCCAAAAATTCGCCCAGCGCTGTAACTGTTCGATAAAATGCAAAATAACCCTGCAAACCGGGATCGATTCGCAACGGCGCGCTTGCTTGACAAGGCCGGCGCGGCAGACGATAGATGGCAGCAGTCTTTTTTTCAGGGAGAGTTGCATGGCGGATCATCGAAAGTATTATCGGGATTTTCGCGAACATCTGAAGGCGCTTGAGCAGCGCGGCAAATTGGTTCGCGTTCAACGTCAAATCAACAAGGACACCGAACTGATGCCGTTGGTACGCTGGCAGTTTCGCGGCTTGGAAGAGCGCGAGCGCAAGGCTTTTCTGTTCGAGAACATTATCGATTCCAAAGGTAGGCGCTACACCATGCCGGTGACGGTGGGAACGCTGGCGGCAACCACCGAAATCTATGCCATCGGTATGATGTGCGAGCCCGACGAAATTGCCGAGCGCTGGACGCAGGCGCAACTCAATCCCATCGAACCGGTTAAAGTCGACAGCGCGCCGGCGCAAGAAGTTGTGTGGCAAGGCGCGGAATTGCTTGACGGTCACGGTCTCGACATGATCCCGGTGCCGATTTCTACGCCAGGCTTCGACAATGCGCCCTATCTCACATCCGCAAACTGGATTACCAAGGATGTTGAAACCGATATTTACAATATCGGCAACTACCGCAGCCAGATCAAAGCTGCCAATCGCACCGGCGGGCTGTTTACGTCCCAGCACATGGGTCAGCACTGGCGCAAATGTAAAGCTAATGGCCAGCGGCTCGACGCCTGCATCGCCATCGGCGTGATTCCGAGCATCGCCTATTCGGCAACGGCAAAAATTCCCTATGACTTTGACGAATATCGTCTCGCCGGCGGTTTGGCCGGCGCTCCGGTGGAAGTCGTCCAGGCCAAAACGGTTGATTTGCTGGTTCCGGCGACGGCGGAAATCATTATCGAAGGAACCATTCCCACCGACATGGTCGAACCGGAAGGGCCGTTCGGCGAATACCCCGGATATATGGGTCATCGTACGGTCTCGCCGTTTCTCGAAGTAACTTGCATTACGCACCGGCGGGACGCGATCTACACCGCGCTCATGAGCCAATTCCCGCCCAGCGAGTCGAGCAAGATCAAACACACGGGCACGGAAAAAATTATCTACAAGTTTTTGCGCCACGACAGCGGCAATTCGGCGGTGCTCGATGTTGCGCTGCACGACGAAGTGAGCGGCAGCGGCCAGGCATATTGCGTCATCAAAATGCGCAACGCCAGCAAGGCCGATGCTTGGCGCGCACTAAACTCATCGGCGGGCTTCACCGGCAGTTACGCCAAGGTTTGTATTGCCGTCGACGAAGACATCGATATTCACGATCCGGCGATGGTCAATTGGGCGATTTGCTACAGCATGAGACCCGACGAAGACGTGGCGATCGCCAAAGGAAAATCGCCGGGTCTCGATCCGTCAACCTACCCGCCAGGACTGGAAAGCGAAGATAAGCGACCCGGATCGACCTCGGCGTTGCTGATCAACGCCGTGCGTCCTTGGCCGTATACGCCGGTATCGCTGCCGAAGAAAGAGTTCATGGAGCGTTCGAAGCAGATTTGGGAAGAATTGGAATTGCCGCCTCTTAAACCGCGAATGCCGTGGTTTGGTTACAGTCTCGGTGCGTGGACCCAGCAGGACGAAGAAGAAGCTGCCTTGGCCGTCAAAGGCGATTATTTCGCAACGGGTACAAAACAGACGGAGCAACGGAAAAAGGCGTAAAGGATGAAGGCGAAGGGAAATCATGCTCCCTTCGCCTCCGATCACTTGATATCCCCCAACCGCGCCGTTCGCGCGGACCTTTCAAGTTACAAATGGCGTTCGATCTCACGCATGTTCTCGTCGGCGCAGCGCTCTTGCTCGCCGCTTTTGTCAAAGGCGCCACCGGTCTCGGCTTTCCGCTGATCGCCACTCCAACGATCGCGCTCCTTTTAGATATCCGCACCGCAGTCACGGTCCTTATTTTACCAAATCTTTTTATGGATTCGGCGCAGGTGATTCGCGGTGGGCTTCCGTACGACGTCTTCCGACGTTTCTCAAGTTTGATCTTGCCGACGATTATCGGCGTGTTCCTCGGCACCATGGCTTTAGTCAATACGCCGCTGTGGATTTTGACTTTCTGCCTGGGCATGATGGTGCTGATATTTGTCCTGGCGAGCCTGCTCAAATTCGATTTCAGCGTTTCCGCACACGGGGAAAAAATCCTGTCACCGATTTTTGGCTTCCTCAGCGGTTTTTTGAACGGCTTGACCAACGCCGCGGGCCCGACACTGGCAATTTATCTCTACAGTCTCAAATTGGAAAAGCGAAATTTCGTAAAATCGATCGCGACGATTTTTGTGACGACCAAACTGACTCAACTGGTGGCGATCTCGACCTGGAATTTATTCAACTGGGAAACGATTACTTTGTCGGTGCAGGTGCTCCTGTTCACGCTGGTGGGTTTCTATGCAGGCATGAAGGCTCAGGACCGGGTGAACCAGAAGAACTTCAATCGCGGCTTACTCATTCTCCTATCCGTCGTCGGTGTCACACTCTTGTTGCGCGCGCTCACGCAGGAAGGCTAAACAAATTTGCAACGTGCGCGGCGCAGCGTTCGTCAAGAGTGTTACGAATTACAGCGTCGGTGCGTACAAGTTGTCCGGCAAGCTGCGGATATAGTCCACCGTTTCTTTAAGCGAGATCACGTCGGCATATTTCATCGCCATATCGAACAGATTGATCTTGTGCGATGCCTGACCGCGGTCGAAAACGCAATCTTCGATCACGGAAACTTTCATGTTGTAAGAAAAGGCGTCGATGACGCTAGCGCGCACGCAGCCGCTCGTCGTCGTGCCCGTGACCAGAATGGTGTCGGCGTGTACTTCGTTCAACATACTCATTAATGGCGTGCCGAAGAATGCGCTCGGCTTTTGCTTGCGCACGACAATGTCGCCCGGCTGAGGTGCTATTTCCTCGACGATTTGATTGGCCTTTTCCCAAGCTGGCGTCATGTCCTCGGTGGTGCGATTGCTTTTTGCCGCCCAGCCGCCGATGGCGACCGTGGTGTTGGCGCGATTTTCCTCAGCCGTTGTGTAGAAAGTGGGGAGATGTTTTTTACGTGCTTCGTTCAGCAGCTCACGGATTTTGTAAACCCCTTCCCATCCCTCCTCGCCGCAACTTGTTCGAAAGCGTTTAACCGATTCAAGAATCGGCTCGGGCTTGTCGCCGGTAAAATTATAATTAACATCGATGATGAGTAGCGCCGGCCGCTGGCCGAAACCAGCTTTTTTGCCAAAACCGGAAAGCGCAAAAACTTCTTTGTCGCGTGCCGTAAGAATATCGTCCCAAGAGTCCATTGTGTTTCTCCTCCGATCGCCGAATTACGCCGAATGTTCGCAGCAAAGTGGCGTTGATGTCAAGGTGATTGGAACAAACGGTGCGTTGACGCGCGCGTCTGCCATGCCCTATAACTAACCGCTGTATGCAAGTGCGGCGATGTTTACACTACTGCTCAGAATTAAAAATTATCACCGCTCGCGTGACGCTCGTTTGCCTGCTCATATTCTCGAGCGGCTGCGGTTCCTCGGTGGCGGTTTGGACCGATGGCGAAGTGCCGTTCGTGCGCTCGACGCCGGAAGTCATTGATCGCATGCTCGAACTGGCGCGGATCAAAACCGGTGATGTGGTTTATGACATCGGCAGCGGCGACGGCGCGATTGTGATTGCGGCGGCGAAAAAATATGGGGTGCGGGGTGTCGGCATCGAGATCGATCAAGATTTGGTGCTAAGAGCGCGCGACAACGCGTATCGCGAAAAAGTCGAACACTTGGTCGAGTTTCGCGCGCAGGACGCGTTCACCGTCGACATGTCGCCGGCAACCGTCGTGACGCTCTACATGCTGCCCGAGTTTAACGCTAAATTACGGCCGATCTTGCAACGGCAGCTTAAAGCCGGCAGCCGCGTGGTCTCGCACGATTACCCGATCGAAGGATGGGTACCCAACCGCACCGAAGTTGTGAAGGGGACTTTTGTTCACGATCATACGGTCATGCTGTTCGAGATCCCGTGATGCGGGTCGGCTAATAGAAACCATTCAGAAACCGGGCAATCGATAGAACTGCACCGGATTCGATTCGAGGATTTTGCTCTTGGCCTGGTCACTGATATCGCCGCGGTCCTGTAACATCTTGGCGGCGAAACGTTCGCGGTCGCCATGCGGCATATCCGAAGCAAAGAGGATCTGGCCGTCGCCGACCAATTCCAGAACCTGCGGCAAGAGCGCATCCTCCACCTCCGTGCTGAAATAGAGATTACCCGTTTTCACGTATTCCATCGGCGCCAGCTTTTGGATCGGCGCCGTGCGCGAGACCACGGCGGAAAGATTTTTCGCGGAATGTTGGTAGCGATGGTGCAAACGCTCGAGAATAAAATGAACCCACAGACAACCGGCTTCCAAATAAACCACGCGCAGGCTCGGAAAGCGGTCGAAGATCCCGCCACTCATCATCGACACCAAGCCCATCGGCACGGGCATCAAGAACGGAATCACGCCGGAAGGATAAATATGGCTGTAGAGATTATTGATCGATGGGCAAGACCAACCGACGTGCACCGACAATGGCAAATCCGATTCGGCCACCGCTTCGTAAAACGGCAACAGGCTGGCATCGTCCAGTAAGCGATCGCCGGCGGTGCCGAGAATCATAATCCCGACGGCGCCGAGTTTCTTGGCTTCCTTGACTTGGCGAACCGACGCAGGGATGTCGTCGAGATTGACGACGCCCACCCATTTGAGCCGTTCTTGACCCGAGAGGACGTCGCCGAGCCAACGGTTGTAAGAATCGCACATGGCGGTCATGTAGGGCGAGTTGGCGCTTAGGGGATAAGCGAGGAACAGCGTTGGATACAGAACCTGAAGCCAGATCCCCTCTTCATCGAGGATTTGCAGGCGTTCTTTTAAGCTGGTCAGCTCCATACTACCCAGAGTGTCGGGCTTGCGTTGCGCATGACGCACCGGTTTGCCTTGGTAACTAGCGGGCGTACCGAGATTGTTGCAGCCGGGACCGACGCGACGAGGGAACAGCTGCTCGTCGATCATCCAGTAAGCTAGCCCCTCTTCAATGCCGCCGACAACTTGGGGTCGATGAGCGCGAAACGCTGGATCGAAGTATTTGTCACTAAACGTAACCGGATTTTCTTCGACGTGGCCGTCGGCATCGATGACGCGCATATTACTTTCCTCCGTTCGTGCTTGTTGAGCCAATTTTTTACAAGCATCGCCGAGACTATTCACCAATCGCGCGCTGCGTACACGAATAACCGATGCCGCGCTCAACGATACAGGGCGTCGATGAAGCCGCTCGATTGCAATTGCCGTACGAAGGAATCATCGAAAAATTTTCTTGGCTCGCTGTCTTTCGCCTTGGGAATTCTGGCGGCGAGATCGTCCAAAACCGACTTCATCGCTTCGACGGTCGTGAGTGGGACTTTGAGCATGTATTTCTGTACGTCGACGTCGTACGATTCAACCAGCGCCGCTGGATTTGCTGTGCGTAAAAACTTGCCCATCACCTTGAGCGCAAAAGGCTTGTCTCGTTTGGCGCGCGCGATCGCTTCGGTTTGCGCCGTTACGTAACGGCGCACCAGATCGGGGTCGTCGCGGATCAAGTGACCGCGCGTGGTGATACCGGTGAACGCATAAGGAATTCCCAGCGAGGCGACATCAAGCAATGCATGATGGCCGAGTTTCAGAGCTTGAGTGATGGCTGGATAGGAAAGGATGCCGGCTTGAATGCGATTCCCCTGCAGAGCCGCGACCATGGATTCCATGCCGCCGACCTGGACGATGGCGACGTCTTTCTCGGGCACGAGGCCGAAATGGCGCAGCGCCAGGCGCGCCCCGACATCGATCGATGTGCCGAACCGGGTGATGCCCAAGGTTTTGCCCTTTAAGTGCTCGGCCTTTTCGATTTCCGGCCGGGCGATGAGTTGCTGCACAAGAGACTCCAGCGTCGTGCCAACGACAATGACATCGGCGCCGCCGAGGGCTGCGCTTGCAGTGGTGCCGCCCGAGATCTGCAAGAACTGCACTTCGCCGGCAATCAAAGCGTTCATGCCTTCGACGCCGGTGGGCGTGGCGATCACTTCCACGTCCAGGCCATGTTTGTTGAAGATGCCGGCTTCGCGCGCGATCCAGGGCGGACACATCGATGAAGAGAGCGAAGTAAAAGCCATGCGCACTTTGCGCAATGGCGGAGATTCAGCCGCGTAAGCGCCACGCAGCACTGGACCGAAGACGATGAAAAAAATAGTGAGCCAGACGAGAGAACGAACCTTCATTTTATCGCCAGCATAAATTGTTTGGCGGGTTCTCGCGACACTTTTGCTCGGCTTCATGGTGGCAAGGTTCTCCGCCGTAACTTAATCGAATATCTTTTCGCTGACAAACAGATACGGCAAAAGAAAAACAGGAAGAGAAACAACATTGAGCGGCCCTAGTCGAAAGCTCAAAGACGAAAGGTTTCTCAGGCCGCGGGAGGAATAGTGATCTTTTGTCCGATATAGATGTAGTCGGGGTTGACGATAACTTTCCGGTTAGCTTCGTAAATCCGCTGCCACTTCAACCCGCTTCCATAAAACCATTCGGCCAAGTCACTGAGGGTATCACCTGCCTTCACGTTGTAGTCAATTCGCTCAACCGGCAATCTCGGCGGCTTGACAGCGACCACAATCGGCTTGGTTTTGTACAGGTGATCAATGAATCCAGAGTTATCCAGTTCTTTGACAAATGTCAGATCGACAAACTGCTCCGGCCGGGTCGCCTTTGCTTCGGGCTCCTTCCCGCCTATTTCTCGAAGGATGGTATCAATTCCTTTTTTAGTGTCGGATAAGGCTTCGCCGGAACCAGGGCAAGTCCGATATCCTCGTGAATCTCCTTCAAAGCATCGGCATTGTTGGTCTTGAGATACTTTGCCAGAACGGTTAGCGACTCCTGCCGGTGGGTCTTATAGTAATGAATACCTTCCACGTAGGCTTTCATGACGTTGCGGACAAGGTCAGGCTGGGATTTGATCAATGCCCGAGTCGTTGCTAATCCCGTATGCTGATACTCGAGGCCAAGCATTTTAAGATTGGCCAGGACACGAAAGCCCATTTTTTTCGCCTGGAGACTCTGAGGAACTTCCAGCATCACCCCCTGGACCCGTCCGGTCTCAAGCGCCGCGAAGCGGTTCGGCTGCGTGCCGATCTCAAGAATTTTCACATCTTTTTCCGCGATCAAACCATATTTGTCGAGGGCGAACCGAATCGCAAAGTCCGACGAACTCCCGTGTCGGCTCACCGCCACGGCCTTGCCTTTCAATTGATCAGGTCGTTGAATGTTTTTGTCCACGATAAATTGGTAGTTCATGGTGTTCAGGGCGCCTGCGATTATCACGGTGTCGGCGCCTTTGAGATTACTCTGGATAACCCCCGCGCCTGCCATTTGCGCGAAGGCCACATCGCCAGATGCGAGACTTTGTGCGGCCCGGCTTCCTCCTTCGACAAGCACGATCTGTACATTCAAGCCGTACTTGCGAAATAAGCCTTTCTCATAGGCCATCCACAATGGCGCCATATTTCCCGAAATAGAGCTGTAGGCGATGATGATCTTCGTCAAAGGGCGCTCGGCAGGGCTGGCTGTCGGAGGAATGAAGCTGCCGGTCGCCCAAAGAAAAATGATGAGACCAACCCACCGGTCACGTTTTTCCCGGGTGGTTTGCGGCAACACAGGTCGGCTACGACTAAGTCGCCCGTCTGCACCGGTTTTAGAGACGGCCATTAAGGGCGCGACGCATCTGCTCCAGAAGCGAGCTAAATCCCGCGATCTCATCTCATAACTCTAATTTTCAACCGCTGTGCTCCGTTCGCCTGCGCTCAGTTGGCCTGCCAAGTTCGCCAGACTGGCGCTGCGTGCAATCATGGCGCGCGCGAGAAAGGAAGAGACGACGACCGCAACGAGCAGCACGAGAATGATCAAGCCGAAAAAAGGAGTACGGGCATTGTTGATCTCCATGTTCACGCCCTCTGCCCACATTCCTAGATGGGCTGTTCCTAGTTGTCCTTCAAGAATCGGTACGCTGGTCTCGTAGACAGGTTTTTCCTGCAGTGTCACGACTCGCGTGCTTACTTGCTTTCCTTCGTCTGACGTCGGAGTTGTCGTGACTAGTCGCGGGAAAGGCCGGATGCTATGGCCAACGATCTGACCATTACTATCTTCGATGAAGGCGTACGCCACCCCGTTCAATCGGGCATACTTAGTGAGCAGCGCATAAAGCTCGATAATGTTTTTGCTCATCACATGGCCCACGGCCGCGTTACTTAAGTTGGTGGTTATGGCCAATGTCCGCTGATCAATTTCGGTCCGTAGCGCCCGTCCCATGAATTGATGCGCTATGATAATAAGAAGCATACCAAAAATAAAAATCACGGTTGCAACAGTTCCGGTGATCTTCCACTCGAGGCCGATATCCCGCGAAGAGAGACCTAAGAGCCCAGTCTTCTGATCAGTGCCGCTTTCTAAGACTGTGCTTCTGGAGTGACTTTTCTTTGCTCCTTGGATTAGGGCATCATATACTCTGCTCATATTCCCCCCGGCGGTTAATAAGCCATATCTGCTTTACTTAATTGGTCGCCACCGTTTGACCTGCCGAGGGAGGTAAACCACTTCTTGTTCAATCCCGCTTCCCAAGTTTGCATCGCCTCTTGGAGATTTTTCAGCCCAACAATCTCAACCCGTTG
>Ga0193717_1002369_pt1 | contig 10919 bp, 9 predicted proteins | sample U2c2metaG_FD_145900 | JGI IMG/M metagenome (GOLD analysis project Ga0193717, IMG submission 145900) | Soil microbial communities from a riparian zone of the East river system, Colorado, United States - U2c2 | ecosystem: Environmental > Terrestrial > Soil > Riparian zone | place: USA: East River...
CCGCGTTACCGGTTGGCCCACGGAAAACGATAGGAACCGAAAACTGGCCACCGCTCATTGACATGATCTTGGCTGCACCGTTGATGATCTGGTCAATGGCCACTAACGAAAAGTTAAAGGTCATGAACTCAATAATGGGGCGCAAACCATTCATGGCCGAGCCAATGCCTATACCGGCAAAGCCTAATTCAGAAATGGGCGTATCAATAACGCGTTTGGCACCAAACTCATCCAACATACCCTGACTCACCTTATAGGCACCATTATATTCGGCAACCTCTTCACCCATCAGGTATATTTTGTCGTCGCTGCGCATTTCTTCGACCATGGCCTCTCTTAGCGCTTCTCTGAATTGTATTTCTCTCATTATATTATATAAAATGATGTTTTTTGCGACCGCAAATATAAACACTAATGTGTAAAATGCAATCCCTAACCCGGTGCAGATAAGGTTTTACCGCATATATTTTACAAAAAACAGTACATTGCTGGTATAAACCTTATACTAATGAAATTTCCGTCGTTGAAAAACCTTGCCGAAGGTGCCGCTGACACCATAAAGCGTTATCCCTTTGAAGTTTTGTTTGCCCTGGCCGGTACCATTGCCGCAACAACCGAAGTAGAACTGCGCCACCTGAACCGTGTGCATGAAGGCTGGTGCATCAGGGTCATCATGATGGCCAATTTAGGTCTGTTGCTCAGCTTATCGGCAACATTGTACACGCAAAGCCTGGAGATGACGGCAAGCAAACGGCGCATTATTAAATTGATCACTGCTGTTTTTGCGGCTTCGCTCATATTCATTATTGATCCATCTGCCCGCGAGGCCGATTATATCCGGTTTTTCCTGATGAGTTTGGCCGGTCATTTACTGGTGGCATTTGCTGCTTTTACACGTAAGGGGCAGCTGCAGGGGTTTTGGCAGTTTAATAAAACTTTGTTTTTGCGGTTTTTAACCAGCGTATTGTACGGTATTGTATTATTCCTGGGTTTGGCAGCGGCTATAGGGGCCACTAATTTCCTGTTTAACTTTAATTTTGAGTGGGATACCTATGCTATTTTATGGGTATGGATAGTTGGGATGTTTACCACGATATTCTTTTTGGCTGGTGTACCAGTGGAGACCCGTTCGCTTGATGATGACCAAAGCTACCCGAAAGGCTTAAAAGTATTTACACAATACGTGCTGATCCCACTTTCAACCGTTTATGTGATCATTTTACTGGCTTATGAAATTAAGATCCTGATTGAGTGGAATCTGCCCAAGGGTCTTGTATCAAACCTGATACTGGGTTACGCGGTATTTGGGATCCTGTCCCTACTGCTGGTTTACCCCATACGCGAGCAGGCCGAAAACAAATGGCTTAAAACCTTTACCCGCAGCTTTTATTTTTTACTGATACCGCTGCTGTTCCTGCTGTTTGTGGCCGTAGGGGCAAGGGTGTTTGAATATGGTATTACCGAGTTCAGGTACTTTTTGATTTTGCTGGCTTGTTGGCTGCTATTTATTTCGGTTTACTTTTTACTGTTTAAAAAGCAGAATATTAAGTTGATCCCGGTTTCGTTAAGCATATTAACGCTGCTGGCCATTTACGGTCCACAGAGCGCGTTTTCAGTATCCACGTATTCGCAAAGGCGTATTGTTATTAACTTTTTTGAGAAGAATAATGCCTTTAAAAATGGGAAACTGATGCCGGTTGACAGCACTAAAATAAGTGAGAAGGATGGCAGCCGCGCGGTGGCAAACCTGGAATATTTTATATCGCACTATGACCTGGCGCCATTGCAACCCTATTTTAATAAAGACCTTACCGCGGTTGCTGATTCATTAGGCAAACTGAAAAGCAAAGGGGATTATGGTCTGGTTGGACGTTATGAACTGCGAAATGAGAAGGTTGAATGGGCTAAAAACTACCTTGGCCTGCACAAATTTGAAAGATATTATTCTGGATACAAAGACAGTATTGAAAGCCAACAGAATTATCAGATTAATGCAAAAGGAGTGGCGCGGCAAATTAAAGGTTACAACCTGATGTTTAACGTGGGTTATGTATTCTATACCAACACGGGCAATATGGACGATACGATTAATGATAACATCAACGGGTTATCCATTCAGCATGTTTCGCTTAAAAATAAAGCCTACAGACTAACCATCAACAAGGAAAGGGTAGATTTTAATACACAGGAACTGGCAGAAAGATTAATGGCAGATCCCAAAAAACTGGAAACCTATCGTCAGAAACCTAATGCATATGACTATCAAAACAATTATATCATACCCGCCGATTCCATATCACTAACCGGCGAAACCCCACATTTTGAAATTAAATTTGAGGTCAGCAATATGAACTTCCGCTTATCAAAAAATAAGAAGCCTGAGGTTACTTCGGTTACGTTTATGTATCTGATTAAGCAAAAGTGATTTGGATTGATCGGAGAGATAGGTCATCCTGAACTTGTTTCAGGGTCCCACCGGACGGATAGCCAGCGTATGAATCTTACATGTGAGATGCCGAAATAAATTCGGCATGTGTTGAATTTTAAAGAGGCCTGCCCACCATGCTTCGACGGAGCTTATGAGCGCCATGGTTCCCTACCCATCAAAGCATCCCCATATCAAACTTTGGTTTGAGGGCATATTTAAGTTGTATCAATCCGCTGCTGAATTGTTCGCTGCTGAGGAGTATCAAATCAGTACGTTCTTTTATATCGATAAATAGCGGTTTGCCCGCGCCCAAAATTGTGGGATGTACCGATATAAATAATTCATTGATGAGGTTGCGGGTTATAAATGCCGATACCAGTTCGGCACCGCCAAACAGCCAGATATTAGCGCCCGGTTGGTTCCTGATCTCATCAACACGCTGCTTAAAATCTGCTTCGGTTATGATCTCGCTATTGCCTTCCACCTGCGTAAGTGTATTTGAAAAAACATACATTTTGAGGGCTGCAAACATCTCCGGCCCGGCGCTCATCAGCAATTCATAACTTTTACGACCGAGAAATATAGCATCGGAGTTGCCTAAAAACTCAGTCATGCCGTAATCCTGATCGGTAAAGCACCAGTCATATTCGCCATTTGGGCCTTCAATATAACCGTCGAGGCTCATGGCCAGGTTTAAAATCACTTTCCGCATAGGTGTTTTTTAAAGGTATGATGTGGTTATTCTTCGGTGACGCGGTTTTTTTCCTGCCATTGTTTGCTGAACGATTTTTCGGCTACGTTTGGCATTTCTCTGAAATGGCCCCACGACTTCTTAAAGAAAGTTTTAAGCAAATAGTTTTTCATTTTGCCGCCAAAAAAATCCATAAACTTGCGTTTAAGCATGCCTTTTTTCCAGATGCTCCAGCCCCAGCGTTCTTTGGCGGTAGTTAAGTGCTCGTTCACCGCATCGCGACGGTTAAGCAACAACATTTTGTGAATATCAATTTTTACCGGACAAACCTCGGTACACCTGCCGCATAAACTCGATGCATAGCTCAGGTGCTTAAACTCATCCATCCCGCGGGTATGCGGGGTTATAATAGAGCCAATAGGGCCGCTGTAAGTAGTGTTATAGGTGTGGCCGCCTACGTTCTTATAAATAGGGCATACGTTTAAGCAGGCGCCGCAACGGATGCAATACAGGCCCTGCCGCTGATCTTTTTGAGCCAGCAGGTTGGTGCGGCCATTATCCAGCAATATTACATACATTTCATCGGGCCCGTCGGTTTCATCAGGCTGGCGCGGGCCGCTTAAAATGGTATTGTAAACAGTAAGGTTTTGGCCGGTGCCATGGGTGGAGAGCATAGGCCAGAAAAGGTCAAGATCGGCAATGGAGGGGATAATCTTTTCGATCCCCACAATGGCGATATGTATTTTGGGGAACGTAGTGCATAAGCGGGCGTTACCCTCATTCTCGCTAATGGCGATGCTGCCGGTATCGGCCAGCAGGAAGTTGGCCCCGGTTATACCTATATCGGCCAGTAAATATTTATCGCGCAGTAACTCCCGGGCTTTTAGCGTGAGCTGCTCGGGAGTGGCATCAATAGGGGTGCCAAAGCGCTCGTGAAAAAGTTTGGCTATATCCTCTTTACTGAGGTGCATGGCCGGGGTAACTATATGGTAAGGCTTTTGGCCCAGCAGCTGTACAATGTATTCCCCCAGGTCGGTCTCTAATGATTCTACATGGTTACTTTCCAGGAACTCATTTAAATGAATTTCCTCGGTAACCATTGATTTCGATTTAACTACCGTTTTAGCATTTGCTTTTTTTATAATATTCAGGATCTCGCGGTTGGCTTCTTCGGCATCATTGGCCCATATCACTTTGCCGCCGCGCTTTTGGAAATTGGCCTCAAACTCCGGTAAAAACTTATCCAGGTTCTCCATCACCTTCCACTTGATCACATGCCCTTTGCGTTTGGCATTATCAAGGTTAATGATGCGGGAAAGGCCGCGCGCTACCGAGGTGCTGTATTTATCAATATTGTTATTGATAATACGGCGGTGATCAACATCAAATGCCTTTTCTTCAGAGGCTACCAAAAACTCTTCCGCAGTGCTTCCCATATATGCGAAAATAAGGTTTTTTTAATTAGATTGTTTTTGTAGAGATGCAAATTTGCGTCTTAAATATTACCACAAACAAAAAGAGACACATATAATGCGTCTCTACAGGTCCTTATTTATTCACTCGCCTTCCCATCAACTAACGGGCGCTTATCGCGGTTGGCCAGTTCCCAGCCGGTGTAAAATACCAGTTGCGCGCGTTTGGCCAGCAGCGGGAAGTTAATTTTACTTACTTCGTCGCCGGGCTGATGGTAATCGTCATGTACGCCGTTAAAGTAAAAAATTATGGGTACGCCATGTTTGGCAAAGTTATAATGATCACTGCGGTAGTAAAACCTGTTAGGATCGTTTGGATCATCATATTTATAATCAAGATGTAATTTGGTGTAGGTATTGTTAGCCTGCTCACCAACATTATGCAGTTCCTTGCTCAGCATGGCTGAACCTATAGCATACACATAATTTGCAGAATCGGGCTTGCCAATGTATTCGGATCCTACACGACCAATCATATCAATGTTAAGATCGGTAATGGTGTTGGCCAGCGGAAACACCGGGTGCTCTGAATAATACTCAGAACCCAGCAAACCTTTTTCTTCGCCCACATTGCCTAAAAACAGGATACTGCGTCGCGGGCCATGTCCGTCTTTTTTAGCCTGAGCAAACGCGCGTGCAATTTCAAGGATACCGGTTGTTCCTGATCCATCGTCGTCGGCACCGTTATTTACTTTGTCTTTAGCCTTTTCATCGGGATTAAGGCCGATATGGTCGTAATGGGCCGAGAATATCAGCACTTCGTCCTTCAGATCGGTACCGGGCAGATAGCCAAGCACATCAACCGCTTTTACATCGCCCCTGGTAGTAATGTAGTTGATCGCTACGGCGCTTGTTACATTTAAAGCCGGTGTAATTGCCGCAGCCGAAGCGGTTTTTAACTGATCATAGGTTTTACCGCTTGGTTTTACCAGCTCGTCGGCCAATACTGTAGTGATATTAAACAAAGGCGCATTGGTATTTGCAGGTTTAGCAGCGGCGTCTTTAATAGTAAGGCGCGGACTGGTTACACTTTTACCGAAACGGCTAAGCGCGCCTGCAATGCCCGGATTGGCAGCAAGTATGGCGGCCGGTTTTTTGCTTTGCAGATATTTAATGGTTTTGGTGCGGTTAGCAGTTAAGCGGTAGCTGGTATTTGGGGTTGCACCTGCTTCGGGCTTGTCCTCGTTTATCCAAAGTAATATTTTCCCGGTGAGGTCAGTGCTGCCTATTTCGCTGTCGGTTCCATAGCCTACAAACACAATATCATTTACCTTGATGTTGTTATCAGGGTAGGCGCCATTCAAAAAGAAATCCTGACCATACTCAAATGTTTTTCCGTTTACGGTGAATACGGTTACTTTTAAAGCATTTTCGGTAAGCGGAACATTTAAAAAATAGGAGCCATTTACAGGAGCCTGCAGGCCCAACCTTTTAAATTCAGCAGCTATGTAGTTGGCTGCCTTCTCGGCGCCGGGCTTGCCGGTTTCACGGCCCTCAAATGCGTCGGATGCTAAAATGCTGAGGTGTTTTTTGGCATCATCGGCACTAATGAGCTGCGCGTATTTTACAGCTGTTGGGTTTTGCTGGGCACAGGCATTTAATACAAATGCTGTTGAAAATGCCCATAACGTTATTTTTTTCATTTATGATCAGTTAATTGTGTTTATGGTTTATGGCGGAGATTAAATTTCGCTTCAGGCTTTCTGCCTTAAGCTTTTTGCTTTTTAACAGGCAATTTTGCCAACACGCGTGGCGTGTCTGCCTCCTTCAAAATCAGTATTTAAAAAAACGGTTACAATTTTTTTTGCCTCCCCGATACTGATAAAACGGGCTGGTATACATACAATGTTGGCGTTGTTATGCTTGCGGGCCAGTTCGGCCAGTTCCTCGTTCCAGCATATGGCCGCGCGAATGTCCTGATGCTTATTGGCGGTTATAGCCACACCGTTAGCGCTGCCGCAAACCAGGATACCAAGATCAAAATCGCCGCTTTCAACTGCCGATGCAACGGGGTGGGCAAAATCAGGGTAATCGGCAGATACATTGGAGTAGGTTCCAAAATCTTTTAGTTCAGACGCCTGCACAGCTTCCAGTAAAACTTGTTTATAATCAAAGCCGGCATGGTCGGCACCAATGGCAATTTTTAGCCCTTTTATCATAGCCCTAAAATAATATTACAATGAAGGGCTAAAAGTAAAGAATTTGTTGGAAATGGGAATACATGTGCGGGTGATTAGATTTAAGATGATTAAAATTCTCTTAACGCGTCATTGCGGGGCACGAAGCAATCCAGGCATAATATTGAATAGCTCAATACCGCTATGGCCGCGGGAGCCTTTTACGTTTTTCGTTGTCTATTGTTTTTTATAGACACTCAAGATGGCTACGCCTTTTGTCGTGACAAAAGTAACAAGACCGAAGCATAGCGAGATAATGAATACCCAAAAAAAGCAAACAATAGATGAATAAACACTTTTTTTGATTTAGGCTTCTTTGCCGCATATGGCCTTTACCAAAAAATCAGACAGAACCACAGGCTGCAAACAATTGCCCTACTTTGTTCGCTCATGGCCTCTGCTTCAGCAAATATTTGCTATGCCTTTTGCAGCCGCACAGGCCACCATTGTTCTGTCTGATTTCGCCCGAAGCGAGCTGCATGAAAAGGATATGGAACTGTGAGAATCGGAGATCAGCAATGATATAACAAGAAAAGCTGCCACCGGCAGCTTTTCTTGTTATACTTATATTTTTTTCATTTGCACATCTGAAATCTATCATCTGCACATCTGTTTTACGATGTCATCATGTCGTCGTGTTTTTTCAGTTTTCTTTTTTCAACCAGGCTGGCCACTATAATACTCACTTCATAAAGTACAAACAGCGGTATACTTACAACGGTCATAGTAAGCATATCGGGTGTTGGTGTTACAATGGCAGCTACGATCAATATAATTACTACGGCGTACCTGCGTGTTTCGCGCATAAACTTAGGCGTTAAAACACCCAGGTTTGATAATATGTACACCAGAATCGGCAGTTCAAACACCACGCCCGTTGCCAGGGTTAAGGTAGCCACTGATGATATGTATGAATCAATAGAGAATAAGTTTTGAATTTTGGTACTTACCGTATAGCTCGATAAAAAGTTAATGGACATGGGCGTAATCACGTAATACCCAAAACACACACCCATAAAAAACAGCATACAGGCATAAAAAACAAAGCCTGTAGCTGCCTTGCGTTCTTTCTCGTGCAGGGCGGGTTTTATAAAACGCCATATCTCCCAGATGAGGTAAGGGATACCCATCGTAATACCTATAATAAGCGCCGAATTGATCTGCAGGGTAAACTGCCCGGCCAGTTCAGTATTAATAAGGCTAATGTTGATTTTATCAATACAAAAACCGGGGCGGTGTAAAGCGGTACCCAGTTCGCACAGCATGCGGTAAGTCCAAAAGGTGGGCATGCTTGGACCCATGATAACATTGGCAAAAATCCAGTCGTAAAAATAAAATACTACGGATGTAAATATTACAATAGCTACTGATGCCCTGATCAAATGCCATCTTAAAGCTTCCAAATGGTCAAAGAAAGACATCTCTGCCTCCATCGTTTTGCCTTTATCTTTTATGGCTTTAATTATCTTGTTTTCGCTCATTGTGTATTTAAATACCGCTGTATAAACGCTATTGTGCTAAGTACGTTTTATTGTATGAAGATAGTTTGAATTTTATTTAAAATTCAAATGTTTCCATAAACTTGGTGGTAAAATTACCGGCGCGGAAGTTGGGGTCCTGCAGTAATTTAAGATGGAAAGGTATTGTTGTTTTTACACCTTCTATCACAAATTCGCTTAGGGCTCGTTCCATAGTACTTAACGCTTCATCGCGGGTTTGCGCTACACATATCACCTTGGCTATCATAGAATCATAGTTAGGTGGTATTACGTAACCGGTATAAACGTGGGTGTCAATACGCACGCCATGGCCACCCGGTGAGTGGAAGTTGGTTATTTTACCTGGTGAAGGGCGGAAATTATTGTAAGGGTCCTCTGCATTGATACGGCACTCAATGGCATGCATAGTTGGCTCGTAGTTTTTGCCCGAAATGGGTATGCCCGCGGCAACTTTTATTTGCTCCTTGATCAGGTCAAAGTTGATCACCTCTTCGGTAACCGGGTGCTCCACCTGTATACGGGTGTTCATTTCCATAAAGTAAAAGTTGCGGTCTTTATCAACTAAAAACTCTACGGTACCTGCACCTTCATATTTAACGGCTTTTGCGCCTTTTATAGCAGCATCGCCCATTTTTTTACGGAGTTTTTCGGTCATGAAAGGCGATGGTGATTCTTCAACCAGTTTCTGGTGACGGCGCTGTATAGAGCAGTCGCGCTCAGAAAGATGGCATACTTTACCATACTGGTCGCCTACCACCTGGATCTCGATGTGGCGCGGATCCTGTACGTATTTCTCCAGGTATAGGCCATCGTTGCCAAAAGCGGCACCTGATTCGGCACGGGCCGAATCCCAGGCGTTCTCAAACTCATCATCCTTCCACACAATACGCATACCACGGCCACCACCACCGGCAGTAGCTTTTAGTATAATAGGATAACCTATTTTATTTGCGACGCTAATACCTTGTTTTACATCTGAAAGCAAACCATCAGAGCCCGGTACAATAGGTACGCCGGCTTTTTTCATGGTTTCTTTGGCTGATGCCTTGTCGCCCATCTGGTTGATCTGATCGGCAGTTGCGCCAATGAACTTGATACCGTAATCGGCGCAGATGGCTGAGAATTTGGCATTTTCAGACAAAAAGCCGTAACCCGGATGTATAGCATCGGCATTGGTAAGCTCAGCAGCCGAAATGATGTTAGGGATATTTAAGTAAGAATCGCGGCTTGGAGGGGGGCCGATACAAACAGCTTCATCAGCAAAACGTACATGAAGGCTATCACGGTCGGCAGTTGAATATACAGCTATGGTTTTTATACCCATCTCTTTACAGGTACGGATAATTCGCAAGGCTATTTCGCCCCGGTTAGCTATTAATATTTTTTTAAACATAGTTCTAATTTGAAAATTTGAAAATGTGTTTATTTGAAAATTCCTTGATCTTCAAAGTATCAGCGTCGCTAATTTGAAAACTTAATCTTCAAATTTTCAAATTAACTAATTCTCAAATTATATAGGCTCTACTAAAAATAAAGGCTGGTCGTACTCTACGGGTGATGCATTGTCAACCAGTATTTTTACTATACGGCCCGAAACTTCTGATTCAATTTCATTGAAAAGTTTCATTGCTTCAATGATACAAACTACAGAGCCGGTTTTTATCTCGTCGCCAACATTTACAAACAAAGGTTTATCAGGACTGGCGGAGCGGTAAAAAGTACCGATCATTGGCGATTTGATGGTAAGATATTTGGAGGTATCCGGGCCAGCAGGAATTACAGGCTCGGCAGCAGCGGCAGCAGCCAGGGGTAATGCAGCCGGAGCGGTTTGCGCGGGTATGGTTGCACTGATTACCTGCGGCTGTACCTCATTGGTTTTTATGGTGATCTTAAAATCTTTTTGCTCAATTGACACTTCGTTTACGCCCGATTTTGAAACAAAACGAATAAGGTCCTGAATTTGTTTAATATCCATACTTAGGGATTGATTGGTTTTGGATAAAGTTTATTATCTAAGTTTTATGATAATGTGCAAACTGGCAATATGCAAACACGCATACCGCAAATGTGCAAATGTTTTTCAATGGTTTGTTGTCAAATGTACAGCCATGCAAATGTGCAAATGTTTTTTATGATTTACCTATTAAGTATGTAACATATTAAAATGAACAGATGTTTTATTTTTCTAATCAGCACATCTGCACATTTGAACCTTGCACATTATATAAAATATGCAAATCTTAATAAGCCCATTTTAAATAGATGGAGCCCCAGGTAAACCCGCCGCCAAATGCAGCTAAAATAAGGTTATCGCCTTTTTTAAATTTACTTTCCCACTCCCATAAGCAAAGGGGTATGGTGCCATTGGTCGTGTTGCCATAGCGTTCAATATTTATGATCACTTTATCAGCGCTTAAGCCGGTACGGTTGGCTGTAGCGTCAATAATGCGCTTATTGGCCTGGTGTGGTACCAGCCATGCAACATCATCGCCTGTAAGGTGGTTGCGTTCCATTACGTCATGTGCTACATCGGCCATATTGGTTACGGCAAATTTAAATACCGCTTTACCTTCCTGGTATGCATAGTGCTCGCGGGCGTCGATAGTTTCATGGCTGGCAGGTTTTATTGAGCCACCTGCCTTCATATTCAGG
>Ga0193717_1002370_pt1 | contig 10914 bp, 8 predicted proteins | sample U2c2metaG_FD_145900 | JGI IMG/M metagenome (GOLD analysis project Ga0193717, IMG submission 145900) | Soil microbial communities from a riparian zone of the East river system, Colorado, United States - U2c2 | ecosystem: Environmental > Terrestrial > Soil > Riparian zone | place: USA: East River...
GAGGCAGGAGATGAGGATGGCGATGGTAGTGAAGCCGTTGATGATGCCGGAAAGGCGTCGGTCGGCTGAATAGTTTTTTTGGAAGTCGTCGTCAAGGAAGCTGTAGGTGAAGGGTTCGCCCGGATTTTGTTTGTGCCAGGCAGTTTGGAGGGTAGTGACTACCCCCCCGATATTGGCGTTGGTGGCGTGAACGATGGCGTAGTGATAAGAGTTATTATTGTTGAGATAGAAGATAAAAGGGGTGATGGATGCATGGAGGCTTTCGTAATGAAAGTCCCTGACCACGCCTATGATCTCGTCTTCGTTGGTTTCCCCTTTGTAGGTGCTGATGAGTTTCTGCCCGAGAGCCATCTGCGGGGAGGCGAAGCCTACTTTCCTCACGGCTTCTTCGTTTATTATGACATGGCGGAGGGTGTCGGTGGCGATATGGTCAAAGTCAAACATGCGGCCGGCGACAATCTGCATGTCGAGGGTCTTCAGGAAGTCTTCGTCCACGTGGTTGATACGTAGCCTTTGTCCTGCGCTGACGCTTTGGCCTTTTTTATGAAAATTGTCGTCACTGGCATTGACGATGCCTGGATAGTAGGCTCCTGCGCCGACGGAGAGGATGCGGTGATCGGTTTGCCATTCGGTCTTGAGGGACCTGTAGAGGGTGCGGGCCTGTGCGCTTTGCAGCGGAATGACGATCTGCTGATCTTTGGCGAAGCCCAGATCGGCCTTTTGGAGAAGGTGTAATTGATCATTGATGACGAGGGTGACGATGATCAGCGTGACGGAGATGACGAATTGAAAGACGACCAGGCCCTTGCGCAGTGAGAGGGCTGCAAATGAGTTGGTGAAGCGGCCTTTGAGGACGGCGACGGGGTTAAAGGAGGACAGGTAGAAGGCCGGATAACTTCCGGCGACCAGGCCCGTGAGACCGGCGAGGGTGGCGAAGAAGGCGATGGCCTTTGCAGAGGAGGAGAGGTTTACCGGCAGTGATTGTCCGGCAAGCTTTTGGAAGACCGGCATGGCGAGTCCGCAGAGGCCGAGGGCCAGGACGAAGGCGATGAGCGCCATCATCAGGGATTCCCCAAGGAACTGGCCGACGAGGGCGCTTCTCCGCGCACCCAGCACTTTGCGGACGCCGACTTCGGCAGAACGCCGGTGCGAGCGGGCGGTGGACAAGTTCATGAAGTTGATGCAGGCGAGCAGGAGGATGAAGACCGCCACTGACCCGAGGATATAAAGGTAGGTGGGGTTACCGCCGGCTGTCATTTCCATCATATTGGCGTAGAGGTGGATGTCCGCGACGGGCAGCAGGAAGTCTTTGCGCCAGAAGCCTGCTTCCCGGAGGTCTTTCCCGGCATATTTTTCGATGAAGGCTGGAAATTTCGTTTCGAGCTTTTTGGCATCGGCGCCGGCTTTTAGCAGGGCGTAGGTGGTGTACATGTTGTCGAAGGCCATGTTGGTGCCGTCCTTTTTCATCCGTTGTTCGATGCTGCCGCCGTAGAAGGACATAATAAAATTAGGGTCTGCATGGGTAGGGCCTTCGATGGGTTGGAAGACGCCGGTGATGCGGCAGTCATGTACGCCGTTGAGGCTGCTGTTGATGCGGAGAGTTTTGTTCACCGCGGGCGCCGTTCCGTAAAGGGTTCGGGCGAGCGTGGCCGAGATGACGACGGTATTGGGTTGGGTCAGGGCGGTATGGACGTCGCCTTCCATGAATCGATAACCAAAGAGGGTGAGGAAGCTGTTGTCAGCGGCGCTGCCTTTTTGTTCGTAGAAGCTGTTGAGGGTGCCGTCGGACCGGGTGGACTGCAGCAGGGTCTTGTATTCGCCGAAGAAGCTGAAGGTGAGCATGCGCGCGGTTTGGCTTATTTCGGGGAAGTCGGTTTGCAGATTGGCCGCGGTGATGGCAGGTGAGCAGGGAAAGCGGTCTTCCTTACCATCGGTGACGAAGATGCCGCCCACCTGGTAGAGTCGGTCGCCGTCAGGGAGGTGCTTATCGTAGGAGATCTCGAGGTGGATGAATATGAGGATGAGCATGCAGCCCGTCAGACCGATGGAGAGGCCGGCGATGTTAATGAAGGAAAAGAGTTTGTTGTTCATCATGCTGCGCCAGGCGACGATACAGTAGTTTTTTAGCATAAGACAAGTTACGAAAAGAGGAATTGCAGCAGAGCGTCGGTTGATGGGCGGCGCGAGTAAGGGGACGGGCGGTTTGTTGATTCTGTCGAGCGAGTATTTGTCGCATCCCATTGACGCGTTCTTGTTATTTTTGCATAAAAAAAATATGTTGGAAGTAAGCATTAGATCTGGTAAGGAGAATATGGATGTAAAGGAGATACATCGGTTTCTGACGGAAGATTCCTATTGGGCTAAGGGGATCTCTTTTGAACGGGTAGACAATTCGCTGGCTCATTCCTTTTGTGCAGGGGCTTTTATAAATGGGCAGCAGGTGGGGTTTGGGAGGTTGGTCACTGATTATTATACTTTTGGCTGGTTAGCGGATGTCTATGTATTGCCGGAGTATCGCGGGAAAGGTGTTTCGAAGAAGATGTTGTCTTTTATTTTTGAACAGCCGTGGGTGAGGCGGTTGAGGAGGGTGATGCTCAATACGAGTGATGCGCATGGCTTATACCGGCAATTTCAGTTTCAGGGTCTTGCGAGTCCTGGTAATATTTTGGAGATATCCAGGCCTGATATACATTTAGAGGCTGAAGGGTAGGGTGAGGGTTTTTTTATGACAATAATTACTTATCGATATATCGAAGAAAATAGATTTAATAATTATAGCACAATAACTTTAATCAAAATGAAAAAGACAGCAACAAACAGCCAAAATGGCAAGCGTGAATTGTCAGACAGCGTCGTATTGATCACCGGCGCGCTTACGGGAATCGGCCGGGCAACGGCACTGGCATTTGCAGATGAAGGTTCTACGGTCGTGATCGCCGGACGTCGCGAAGAAGCCGGCAAACAACTTGAAACTGAGCTCCGCGCTAAAGGTGTAGAGGCTGCATTTATCAAAACTGATGTCCGCTTTGAGAATGAAGTGGAAAGCCTGGTGGATCAGACGGTCGCCCGGTTTGGACGCATTGATGTGGCGGTGAATAACGCAGCCGTTGAAGGAACCCCGGGGCCGATAACAGATCAAACTGCGGAAAGTTATGCCGAGACCTTTGATACCAATGTGCTGGGCATCGTATTGAGCTTAAAGCATGAGGTACGGGTAATGAAGGCAAAGGGTCATGGGAGTATCATTAATATCACTTCGTCGTATGGCCGGATGGGCGCGGCGGGTGCCTCTATTTATGTAGGAAGCAAACATGCGGTGGAAGGCATTACAAAATCCGTAGCCCTGGAATTGGCCACTACTGGTGTTCGGGTTAACGTTGTGGCCCCCGGCACGACTGACACTGGAATGCTTAAAAGGTTTACCGGAACCCAGGAAAATTATGACGGGCTGATATCTACTGTGCCGATGGGAAGAGTGGGGCAACCGGAAGAAATTGCCCAGGCAATTGTTTTCCTTGGTTCGGATAAATCGCCATACCTCATTGGGGCATCTCTTGGTGTGGATGGAGGGTTGCTGGCATAATTTTAAATTGGAAAATTTGGATAATCCAGGACGACAGATGGAGTGCTGGAGGTAAGATTTACTACTGACAATGGTCCCATCGTATTTACCGGGAAAGATCACCATGACTTCGTCGATATCTGACCTTTGGCATTGTTCCCGGGGATGGGATACAGACCGTGTGGGCAAGGGCCATAGGGGACTACCGGGCAAAGTATTTTTTGTATACGGAAGAAGGGGCGATGCAGGAAAAGTGATGGGGAGGGGCTATATTTGCAAGGTGAAAAGTCACGAAAAGATAATCGACTACATCGGAAAATTTGTCCAACTGACGGATGAGGAGAAGAACGCATTTGAATGGCGGAACGTATACCCCAATACGCAATAGCTTCTTACCTGGGAATGACAACCGAGTTCCTGTCAAAGATCCGTAATAGAAAACTGAAAAGGAATCATTAGTTGAACTGGTTCAACTGTTTTTCCTAACCTTCTTCATTTTTAAAAGCTGTGGTCTGTAGGACCTTTGTGTGGTCAATCTACATAATCACCTAGTTTTAAATGTTTAAAAATGAAAAGCGTAACGAAAAGAACATTTGCCGTTCCCACGAGAGCGGAAGTATCGCCTGCGAACCAGGCCATTTTTGACAAGCTGCAAAAGAATGTTGGTTTTGTCCCTAATCTCTGCGCCTATTTTGGTGGGGGACAAGCAGATCAGCAACTACTTACACAACCTCACAAACCTCGAAATCGATTTCCCTTTAGCCGAGGAAGTAGCTTAACCATGAGAGGAATTAACGTAACCATCAGGGAAATCAACTTAACTATAAAATAAAGATTATCATATGCAACAATTAAAAAACAAAGTCGCTGTTGTCACAGGTGGCGGTAGCGGGATAGGTCTGGGAATTGCCAAACGTTTTGCTGCTGAAGGCGCGAAGGTAGCGATTACGGGCAGGAACAAAGCTACTCTGGATAAAGCGGTAGCGGAGATCGGTCATGGTGCACTTGCCATCCAGGGCGACGTGTCCCGTCTGCCCGATCTGGATCGCATTTTCGAAACGGTGAAAGATAAGCTGGGGAAGGTCGATGTCCTCGTCGCGAATGCAGGCTCTTATGTCCTGGGCCCGCTGGCCGAATTCACGGAGGATATGTTTGATCGGTTGAGTGATGTCAATTTCAAAGGAACCTTCTTTACTGTTCAAAAGGCGTTACCTGTGCTAAAAGACGGCGCCTCCGTGATCCTGGTATCTTCTACCATCAATGGTAAAGGTATTCCTAGCCACGCGGCGTATTCGGCAACGAAGGCGGCTGTCCGTTCGCTGGCCCGCAGCTTTTCGGCGGAATTGCTGGACCGGAGGATCCGCGTCAATACTCTTACTCCCGGGGCCGTCGATACGCCGCTGTTCAACACCGTAGCCAGCAGCCCCGAAGAAGCAAAGGCCATGCTGGAAGGCATGGCGAAATTAACACCGCTGAAAAGGGTGGGTACGCCGGAAGAGATAGCCGCAGGGGCGCTGTACCTGGCTAGTGATGACTCCGCCTTCATGCTTGGCGCGGAAGTCCTGCTGGATGGGGGATTTAGGGACCTTTAGGATTTAGGAGCGATCCGGTCTGAGCCGGGTCGCTTCGCCCTTTGCGGGGGAGCGAAGCATTTAAGGTCCTGAAATGGAGGAATACGACCTCGTCCTCCCGGGTTGCGGAACGGCAGGCAAGCTGCTTGCCTGGACCCTGGCCTCAAAGGGAATGAAGACGGCCGCCGTTGAACGGAAATACGTCGGAGGCGCCTGCCCAACCGGGTAACCACCGGCAGGCAGGTGCCGTTCTGCCTGTTCACCGACCCGGAGTTTGCGAGGATCGGTTTGAGCGAGAAGGAAGCACAGCAAGGTGGTGTTGCCTATCGTCTCGCGAAAATTCCGTTTAGCTAGGTATTATGCGCCCAGACGCTTTCCGAGACACGGGGGTTTATGAAGGCGCTGATCGAGAGCGGGAGTGACCAGATCCTTGGATTCATTGCCTTTGGTGCAGAAGCAGGGGAGGGATTGATCCCGCTATTTAATAATGTGCCGGCGTAATCCTTTAGTAAGTGTTTTATTGCAGATTTGTAGTAAATTTACTACAACAGTTTTGCAGCTAACTTATGAAGACAAAATTCTTGTTTCTATTCTGTTTTTTCGGAATAGGTGTTGAATGGGCGGAAGCTCAGATCGGCGGGCGTGATCTCTCTCCTGCGGATAGGAACAATTATGATATCAAACAGTATAGCAGCGAGAATGGTCTGCCTCAAAACAGCGCTACCGGCCTGTTGTTGGACAAAAATAATTTCCTATGGATAACCACGCAGAATGGACTCGTGAGATTTGACGGCCGGCGATTCAGAATATATGACAAGGCCAATACGCCTGCAATAAGATCCAACAGGTTTTCGGTGATCGCGGAATCGTCGCAAAGAGAGGTGCTGCTGGGTTCCTCCTTTGATCCGTTGGAAATTTATAAGGTGGGGCCGGATTATAAGGTAGTTGTCGACACCCCCAGAACGCGTATTCCCCACAAGTTTATCCATATTAATTCAAAGGGCATTTTTGATTGCACCTCTTTATTCAAACATTATGCAAAGGCCAGGAACGGTATTGATACCGTGTTTCTGGATAGTCTTTGTTCCTCTGAGACGTACCTCATCCTGAACGATAATGAAATAGTTGTTCGTGACAGCCGCAGCGATTGGTATTATCTCAACAATGTCTCTGCGGAGGTGAATAAATTGCCGGCTGGAATTAAAGATGAGGGCGCCCATATTTTCGTCCTGCAAGGGATATTTTGTGTTTTCACGGAAAGCGGTGAATGGCGTTTTTTTGAACATGGCAGGGAGATAACCTTACAGGTGGATAAAAGAGTATCCGCTCTGCTAAAGACGGCTTTTTCCCGGTCCGGGCAAAAACTTATGATCGGCCGTCCCGGGGGGGATCATGTGATAATAAGGCATCAGAATGATATTTATGAATTAAGCCTCCACGATGGTGTGTTGAGGGCCGAACTTATTTTTAAGGACCTGAAGATCCTGGATCAACTGATCCCTACTTCTTTCCTGTTCGATAGGAAAAACAAGCGACTTTTTATTGCGACCGTCACTACCGGTTTTTTTATCGTTACCAAGAGATTATTTAAGGCAGTGACCTTTAACTCTCCCGATCGTCTTGATAATGCTTTTAAGGCCTTTCTTTTGCTTCCCAACAAAAATATCCTTACCCAGAATGGGATCCTGAACAAAAGCAATGAGAACGATCATCGTTTATTTGAGAAGGAGCTGAGGCCCGATGGAAATTGTATTTATAAGGCAAGGGACAGGTCCATCTGGGTAAGCAGAGACAGGCAACTGCATATTTATGATAGCAATTTTTCCAGGGAATTAATCGTGGATAGCCTTCAGTTGGACGCCTATATCAGTTGTATTATTGAAGATGCCAGGAATACTATCTGGATCAGCACGCTTACCTCCCTGTTAAAAATAGAGCGCGGAAAGCTGCAATATGTCGTTAGGAATCATCCTCCTTTTGTCAATCATAATATTGAATCGATCACGGAAGTATCGCCAACGGTATTCTGGATAGCCACCCGGAATGGGATCTACGTTTATGATATGACTAAGAATAGTATCGACGAGAACCCTGTCCTGCCTCATGTATATGCCCGGAATTTTTATCGGGCGAAGGACAATAGCCTCTGGGTAGCTACCTATGGAAATGGATATTATAAGTATCATATGGGGAAGTTCATTGCGTTCCCTGTGGATCAACAGAATTACCTGTCTACCGCCCATACTTTTTTAGAAGATGACTTTGGTTTTTTTTGGATCAATACTAACCATGGATTGTTCAGGACAAGGAAAAAGGATTTGGATGACTTTGCCGCCGGCAGGACCAAAAGCTTGTATTATTATCATATCGATAAATCATCCGGGTTTAATACCAACGAGTTCAATGGGGGGTGTAATCCTGCGTCGCAGACGGACGAAGAAGGCAATTTTTACTTCCCGTCGCTTGATGGGATCGTATATTTTAATCCCGGCAGGGTGAATCCCGAGATGCCTGACAGGGAAATTTTTGTGGATGATCTCTTCGTTGATTCGATGAAGCTCGATTACCGGCAGATCCATACGATAAAGTCTGATTTCCACCGGCTAATCGTAGACATTACCACTCCATTCTTTGGGTTGGAAGAAAATTTGAAGCTTGAATATACTCTTGACTCCAACGGGGGAAAATGGTATCCTGTAAACAGGGATGGCAGGATTACGATCAACAGGCTGCCACACGGAAAGTATGCGCTTTTGGTTAGGAAGCATAATGGGAATGCTGAAAATCGTTTTACCCATATGGCGATTGATTTCGAGGTGCAGCCTCATTGGTATAATACCTGGATCTTTTTCTCATTGCTGGCGTTGGCGGCCGGCAGTCTGCTATTCTTTCTTTACAGACTAAGGACTCAGATACTCCTGCGACAGAATTTACGGCTGCAGATGAAGGTAGATGAAAGGACCTCTGAACTGGAGCAAAGTACCAGAATAAAAGAGAGGCTTCTTTCTGTGATCATGCATGACATGCGTAGTCCAATGTTCTCCCAGGCTCTTCTGATCGACCATTTGCATAAGAATTTTCATAGGTTCAGCGAGCAGGAATTGGACGATCTGTTCTTTTTGTTAAAAGATTCCAGCAACAGGCTCTGCCAGTTCAGTACTGATTTTCTCATCTGGTACGATAGTCAGAGGCAAGGGTTTTCGATAGAGAGAGAGGACATTGAATTGGTCGATTTTATAAAAGAGACTACTGTTATTTACGAAAGTATCGCCATCAGAAAGGGGTTATACTTTAATCGGGATATTCAATCGGGACTGGTCCTGATGTCAGACAGGCATATGCTTGCGATCGTTATACGGAACCTGGTTGATAATGCGGTCAAATATACCAGTTCAGGAAGTATCGGGATCAGCGCCATTCGAGAGGATGGGCATATCCAAATAGAGGTCAAGGATACCGGGCAGGGGATGACTGCTTCAAAGATAGAGGAGTTGAGGTCTTTCGATGATAAAGATACAAACAAGCCGGGGCCTACTTTTGGATACCGGTTTATTATGGAACTTGCCCGAAAATTGAATGGTGAAGTGGATATTAATTCGGCGCCGGCGAGAGGCACGACGGTTGTGGTCAGCTTTAAAGTTTAGAGATCTCTACCTGGTACATTTTGGCTAGTTCGTCCAGGTCACGAACATTTCTTATTTTCAGCTTTTCGAATATTCTTGTCTTATATGTTCCTACTGTGGAGGAATGGACGTTCAGGATCTTTTTTATTTCCAGAAGTGAATAACCATGCAGTAAATATTTGACAGTTTGGATCTCCCTGTCTGAAAGCTTTTCAAAAGGATTTTCCCCTCCTTTTTTTGAAAGCATCTCCTGGCTGAGATCATTTCTTATCTTTTTGCTGATATAAATATCTCCTCTTAATACACAAGTAATTGCTCTTTTTATTTCTTCGGCGTTGGATTCCTTGTTCAGATATCCGAGGACTCCCAGTTTGATAAATCTTTTCGCATATAAATCTTCCGAATTCATACTATAAATAAGGATCCTGGAATGCTCCCGGTAGGCAAACAGATTAGTGACCAGGGGGATAGAATCCGTATAGGGCATGTTGATGTCTAAAACGATCAGCTCATAGTCATATTTTTTTACCCAGGAAATTACTTCGTCCCCATTAGAGGCCTCATCAATAACGGTTAATGGAAGTAGTTCTCGAATAATTAGTTTTACGCCTGATCTGACTATTGTATGGTCGTCGGCTATTAAGATCCTGTCTGTGTCCATAATTATTTTGGCTTTTATTAGGCGGACAAGGCTCCTAAAATTACTTATTTTTTCAATATCTCTTAATCGATTGATTGTTAATTATTTACGTTGGCGTGGGTAAACGAACGGTACATTTTTATGTGATGTCGTTATTTTGCTACAATCGTTTTAGCAGATAAGAAATATTTTTAATTCTGAAGCTTACTTCTGATATCGAGCTGAACTTCTGAACCGGTCTGTACCCTATTAGGCTTGTAGTATTCTGGTCCGTACCCTATTAAGCTATTATTATTTTTTTACTTTGAAAATTCAATTTTTATGAATGCCACAGTATCACTGCACAGGCTTGTATCTGAGTTGGTGGAAAGCCTGCTGCCATTGACGGTAAAACGTCATAGTCTTGTGCTGAACGAAGTTCCCCGTGATTTCTTCGTCGGGGCCGATGAGGACATGCTGGCTTATGTACTCTGGAGTCTGATCAATGGAGCCATTCAGAGTACGCATAGCGAGTGTATCCACATAGAGGGCGTAGCTATGGATGGTATTATGATGATCAGGATAAAGGATGTGGGCGCTTATTTTCGTCATACTATTTCCAGGGATTACAGGCAGGTGCAGCATGTAGCCGAAAAGCTGGGAGGGAGCATCAGTATCGAAAACGGCAGGAATGCAGCTTTTTGTATCTCAAATAGTCGACTGGCCGCCTGAAGGCATCTAATAAATTGATTGTAAATTATTTGGTGTGTTCGCTTCGGCGAACAGATTAGCACTGCTACACAGAAAAGCCCTCCTGACCTCGGTCAGGGGGGCTTTGGGTTGTCAGGTATACAGTTTTTTTGCCTAATTTTCCAGGACCATAAAACATCAATTCCTGAAATCGGGTAATCGCATCCACAGAGTAAGAAAAAACTTGCAGCAAGGCATGGAGCTTGCCTGGGCAGCGTCCCCGCGTCTACTTATCCGATTCACATTACTTGGCATGTTCAATGCCATTATGCCTCCGATATCCGTTTACCTGAGCGCGCTGCTTGTCAATAAGATCGCTGAAGCTCATCAGCATGCGACCACATTTCAGGCAATTCTTCCGATCATCATCGGCTTGTGGGTGACCATTGTAATACAAAGGGCGCTGGGTGCCTATATTGGTTATAGCAGAAATTTGTATGTGCGGCGCGTGGAGCTGGAGGCTGAGCGCCGGTTGCTGGCCAAGGCTGCGACGGTAGACATGGGTCATTTCGACAATTCGGATTGGTACGACCGTCTGGCCCGCGCCAAACGGGATGTGTCCTGGCGGCCTGGGGATCTCACCTGGTCGGTGCTGGGTCTGTCTGGCAATATTGTAACTATCGTGCTGATGGCGGGTCTCCTGGCGAGTCTGCACTGGCTGCTTGTTGTCCTGGCTCTGGCGGCCTCTATTCTGTCACTGGCCATAGAAAGTCGTGTTACGGCTAAGCTTTATAAATACTATTACAAGGAGACGCCGGAAGAAAGAGAGCGGCAGTATATCGGGGATAT
>Ga0193717_1002371_pt1 | contig 10914 bp, 7 predicted proteins | sample U2c2metaG_FD_145900 | JGI IMG/M metagenome (GOLD analysis project Ga0193717, IMG submission 145900) | Soil microbial communities from a riparian zone of the East river system, Colorado, United States - U2c2 | ecosystem: Environmental > Terrestrial > Soil > Riparian zone | place: USA: East River...
TAGCATTAGCGGGCTGGTGATCATGATGTTGCCTCTGGTGTTCCTGCCGCTCTCGTCAATTTTCATTTTCGGAACCAGCAAAGGCCTGGCGAGTTTCTGGGCTGCTCTGACGGCGCCGGAAGCTATTTTTGCCCTCAAGCTTTCGATGGTGACAAGCTTTTGGGCCACTTTGTTCAATGTGTTCTTTGGATTGTTCGCCGCGTATGTTTTATCGAAGTACAACTTCTGGGGTCGCAACGCACTCATCGTCACAATATCCCTGCCGACCGCGATTCCTACAGCCGTCGCCGGATTCGCATTGCTGCTCTTGTGGGGGCCATATGGCATTCTCGGACGGTTTCTGGCACCCCATGGCATCCAGACAATGTTTACAGCCGGCGCAATCATCCTCGCGAGTATCTTTGTTACTTTCCCGCTGGCCTTCGGTGTAATAAAACCTGTATTTGATACGATGAGTCGCTCACTTGAAGAAGCATCAGCAACGATTGGGGCGACACGGGTACAAACGTTCTGGCACGTCACCTTACCGTCCTTGCGAGGGGCGATTGTTTCCGGTGCCCTGCTGACATTTGCCCGCGCAGTCGGCGAGTTTGGCTCCACCATTTTGGTTTCCGGCAACCTGGCTGGACGCACGCAAACTGCTCCGCTCTACATCTTTGCCAAATTCAACGAAGGCCAGATCGAGGCCGCGAATGCCATTGCGATCGTGCTGGCGCTTTTCTCATTTCTGATTTTCAGCGTATTGTTCTTTGCTCGCGACTGGCTTGACGTGGACTAGAGGATTTCTGTGAGAGCGAAACAGACGATGATCAGAGAGGGACTAACGTCGCTTGAATTGAACCGGCCTTCGCCTGCGGTGGCCGCAAGTGTCGTCGGAGTCAGCAAGCGTTTCGGGAAAACAGGTGTACTCGAGGACATCAATTTTCATGTTTCCGAAGGTGAAACTCTCGTGCTGCTGGGTGCCTCCGGAAGCGGCAAGACTACCATTCTGAGGATAATCGCGGGCTTGGAACAGCCCAACTCTGGCCAAGTCATCCTGCATGGCAAAGACGTTACTGACCTGCCGGCCCGCGAGCGCGGGGTTGGGGTAATCTTTCAGTCGTACGCGCTGTTCCCGAAGATGAGTGTCGAGAGAAATATAGGCTACGGTCTCAAGATCAGACATCGCAAGCGCAAAGAGATTCGGGAAACAGTGGAGACGCTGCTGGAGTTAGTTCAACTTAAAGAACATCGCAAGAAATATCCTTCGCAGCTCTCCGGAGGCCAGCAACAGCGCGTAGCTATTGCGCGCACGCTTGCATACAAACCCGAAGTGCTATTGTTTGACGAACCCTTTGGCGCCCTCGACGCGCAAACTCGTGTGCACTTGCGGCGGGAGATAAAAGCGCTGCTGAGAAAAGTGAACGTGCCGGCAATATTCATCACGCACGATCAAGAAGAAGCGCTGGAGTTGGGAGACCGGATCGCAGTGATCAATGTGGGCCACATCGAACAGATTGGCACGCCCTACGAAGTTTACAGCAGTCCTGCGACGGAGTATGTGGCTACCTTCCTGGGGGCGGCGAATCTCCTCCCGGGCGTGATCAGGGGCGACAATATTGAAGTTGGCCCCGCCCTGCTGCCCTTGCGTATGGAAGCCGGTAAGTTTGGTGAGGGACAGGCAGTTAAAGTCGTGTTTCGTCCTGAGGACGTTTCCTTGACGAAGACTGCAGACATCCCACCCGGCCACTCTTGTATTGCCAGTGGAATAGTTGAAGAGAAGAGTTTTGTAGGTGCTTTCGAGCGAGTGAGTCTGCGCATCGATCTGTCGGACCCAGGGTCATGCGACAACAACGAGACACCCTTCTACCTGACGACTGAAACGCCGGAAAGCCACCTCACGAAGCCGATCATCGCTACCCGCCCGAAGCCTGATGCCAGCGCAGTGCGACTTAAGATAGGAGACCGGGTGGTGGTGGGAATATCCTCTTTCACAGTTTTGGCAATACCTCCTACGAAATAGCTCATCAGTCTGAAACTACCGGACGATATTGCTGGTTACGTTGCCTCATTGTAGGGGCGTCCCTCCGTGGACGCCCCATGCTTCCGCAACTCTCCTCGTCCATGATCACGTTCGTCTTTGCGACGCTGGGGCGCCCACGGAGGGACGCCCCTACAATGAGGACAACGCAGCCACAGCTAGCGTATGAAACTCCCGACGTACGTTATTGATGTTGGCGAAGGGGAGCGAACGTGCGTGTGTGCGGTTGGTTAGCAAAACAAAAACTCGTTCACGATGCGGATCGATCCAGCAGCTCGTACCAGTGAATCCGCTATGGCCGAAACTGTCCGGCGGCAAAGCCAGGCCAGCGGCTGATTGCGGAGTTGCTGCCAGTTGCCAGGCAATTGAGCGCGCCTCTTCCAGGCCTTCCGTCAAGTTAGTTCTAAAGAGTTCACAAATCTGCGGGTTGAATGTCTGGCTTTGTGCGGCAAGAAACTGCGCCGCGATCCGCGCCGTTTCGTGAGCTGTTGAGAACAGACCTGCATGTCCGGCGGCTCCCCCGAGGAAGTGGGCGTTGCCGTCATGCACCTCTCCCCAGATCAGATTCTCTCGCCAGTTGGAGTAATGAGGAGTACCCATCTCCTGTGAGGTTGCGCGCTCATAGGCATTGCCTGTTTCGCAAGCGGCGATGCCCGTTTGCAGTGCCAATTCGGGGTTGAAAAAAGTCTTCTGAAGTTTAAGAGCTTCGAGAATCTCAGAGCGCGCCAGTTCCGACACGTGTTTGCCGACAAATCGCTCGAGTAGAAACCCCAGGGTGATAAATCCCAGATCGCTGTAGACGACCCGCGTGCCTGGTTGGTATTCAAGGTCTTCAGCGGCGATCACGCTGAGAGCGCGATCGCGCTCGCCTTCAGCCAGGATATAAAGCGGCCGCCAGGCTGGCAGTCCCGACGTGTGCGTCAGGAGCTGGCGCACGGTGATCATTTGCTTGTCCGTCCTTTCAAACTCCGGCAGGTAGTGGGCGACGGCGCTGTCAAGGGTTAGCTCGCCCGCCTCGACACGGCGTGCACATAGAAGGCCAGTTACCAGCGGCTTGGTCAGGCTTGCGAGATCGTAGATTGTTTGAAGCGAGGCCGCTATGCGATAAGGCTCGACAACAGCATGTCCAAGAGCGTCTGCAAAAATCGGGCGACCCCGCTCGGTTACCAGATAGACGGCGGAAGGGAAGTCGCCGGCCACTATACGCGAGGTGAGCAACGCGGAGATTTGCTCTTGGGCCGGAATCGGAGTTGTTGACATATCTAGTTGAGCTTTGGCAACGGCACTGACGAGACATCCAGCAGGTAGACAGTTTGATCTGCCGTCAGCACAAACAAGCGCTTGCCGTCATCGCCAAAGCGAACGAGCGAGATGCGGCTGGGAAAAGCGAACTGTTGGCGCTTCTCGAATGAAACCAGATCGTGGAGAGTTAGCAGGCCTTCCCCATTTTCCGCGCAAAGCAAATTCCTCTCGGGGCTTAGTGCGGTTAGTCTGCCGAAGACCTTACCTTTTTGTTGGCCGCTGCTGAGAGAATAAACCAGCGTTCGATTTTGGGTGTCGGAGATTGCTACCCAGTCACCACTCGTCAGAACATCTGTAATTCGGAAGGATCCTTTCCCGGTCTCGATTAGAAGTTTGCCTAGCTCCTTGCCATTCTTCAGATCCAAGACCTTCAGAAGGTAATCGCCCTGTTTCTCCTTCAAAGCGCTCAACCGAGCTTTCAAATCCGGTTGGTCCTTAGTATCCGCGGCAACGGCTTTTGAGGAGACGGGCCAGAGCAATGTTAATGTCCCCTCGCGTGGGGCGGCCCAGTAGCGAGGTCGCTCGTTGGGAAAGGCAAGGGACCAAAGCGGCGACGATGTGCGCCCATCGCTTACCTGCATCGTGACATTCTCCCAGTAGCTTGGACTTTTCTTCGTAGTATTTATCTGAATCACGAAGTTCCCATGCTGACGAGCTGAGGAGTTTTCAAGTTTGGGGCCAGCCGTGGCATCGCCAGTAGCAAGGTTCAGGTGAGCAACAGTTCGTTCGACTTCGCCTAGCTTGGGAAAATCCGCGTAGAACATCCTATCGTCGCCCAGGTAGGCTCCACGAAATCCACGGACATGGAGAACCATCTTTTGTTGCGCAAGGTCCCAAACGGCGCCTTTGGAATAACCAGAGACTGCGAGCCATTTGAAATCGGGACTGATGTCGGCGGCGTAGAGACGCCCGAGCGGAGTTTCAGGGAGGACTACTGTTTTGGCGCTTACCGCTTTCAGATCATACAGCCCCAACTCGCCATTTCGCTGCTGGGATGCCAGCAGTGACTCGTATGCGTCCAATACGAAACGCTGATTGATCCGAGAAACTTTTTGCGTCTCCAGGTCCAACAGTCCACCTGAATAACTACCGGCATTTCGTAGCAGCACGTAATTACCGGAGGTAACAGGCCACAACGAGCTGCTGAAGACATCGAAGTTAGCGATCGCCCTGCCTGCCGGAAAAGAGTACAAGCCTGACTTCTTTGGGTTTCCAGCATGTCTTCCCACGATCTTGTCGGAACCGACGAATGCGAAAGCGCTTGAAACGACTTCCTTCAAATCACCCTTGACACTGGAGGATGTCTTAGTCGTCAGGTCGTAGGCGATTGATTGGACGTTTGTTCCTATCGTGCCCAGGGCACTGAAAAACGTCGACCTGTCGCCGGCCACGAAGTAATGTCCGTCTGGCGAAAACCCCATGTTAATAAACTCTTGCTCACCACGTTCAGTGTCATCGTCGGCCAGCAGTGCAGCCAGCAGCATCATGAATGCATCCGAAAACCCGAACTGAGTAAATCCTTTCTTTTCGAAGACTGCGGCCCCAGTGGCGACCTCAAAAAGGTTCAACCCGAAATCGGTATCAAGACAACCCAGGACTGTTCCGTCGGGTGACAACGCGGTTTGTAAGCATTTCTTGCGAATAACGAGTTCGTGAGCGTTTTTAAGTTTTTTTTCTGCCACGTCCCAGAATTCGACACGCAGGTTGGACGTGCCGAAGACGATCATGCGGGAGTCCGGGGTGAACTGCGCCGGTTTCGCATCCGGCGCATCAATGCGAAAAAGCGGTGCCAGCGGTTCGCGTGAAAGTACGTTAATTCCCGAATCGTCCTGGGCGAGTATGAACTTTCCATCCGGGCTGAAGCGCAACTGATTAATATCGCTGCGCAACGCGGGCTTGAGCACTTGTTTTGAAATTAGACCGGGGGCTGATTCTTTGCGGCCCAGGTTGCCTGTATAACTCACAACGGCGGTTTGCCATTGGCGAAACTCCTCACTGGAGGCGGTGCTCCGGGCGCCCCGGCACTCCCCCGGTAGAGATTCGAGACCTTTCAACATTTCGCGTAACCGCTTTTGCTCCGGCCTGGTACGGCCAAACAAACTCGACAAGAAACCGCCGCCGGTTTTGCCTTTCAGCTCGTGGTAGCGATCCCAGAGCGAAGCCTGAGCTTGTGGGTCATACCCGGCTGCGACCATGGCATACAAGCCGATCAAATCGGCGATGTTTTGGTTACCGGCGTCGTGGTTTTCAAGTTTCTCGTAAGCTTTGGGTTTACGGGCTGTGTTCTCAATCAACTGGTTGTACTTCTCAAAAATGTCGCGGCGATCTGTGACCTCGGTTACGCCAAGGATCTCGCGAAACAGAGTGGACGTATTGATCGTTGAATGACGCGCGATGATGTGTCCCAGCTCGTGGGCTATGACGCCCGCGAGTTCATCTTCATTTTGGGCAAACGCCACCAACTTTCGCGACAGGTAGATGCGTCCACCCGGTAAGGTGAAAGCATTCACGTCATCAAGCTCGATCAGGAAAAACTGAAACTGCAGATTGGTGGGCGGCAGGTGTTTAATAATTCTCTCGCCAATACGCCGCACGTATCCCGCGACCTCGTCATCATTGATCACGCGATAGTCACGCTGTAAGTGTTGGGCTACGGCGTCGCCGAGATCCATCTCCTGGCTTTCGTTAAAGATATTTTGCCCGGTCAGCGGGATAGGAAGTTTGGGAGGCTGACAGGGTTGCTGCGCGGCAAGCGAGATGACCGCGAAACAGACGGAAAGAACCAGGACGCAACATTGGAGGGAGGTTTTACTTTTCATGATCGGGTGACCGCCTTGCATGAGGTTTCGAATCCAACGTGAAGACAAAAACAAGAGAACAGGATGCGAAACCGTTACAGAACCGCGAGCCGTAGCGACCGGATCCCATATTCAATTCGCCTTAATGCCGTTTTACCGGAGGTTGAGTGTTGGATCCGGTCGCTACCGCTCGCGGTTCTGTACCATGGTTCGGTAACCTAACTCAGCCTGCAGAGTGTAGCCTGGCTAATTGGGAACGCCCCGCATGTTCCTTGATACTTTCCTGCACACCCAGTGCCAGGTTAAGAGCATTCCTGCCGTCATTTCCTGAAACGGGTGAGGGTTTCTGTTGCTGCACGGCTTCAATGAACGAGAGAATCTCCGCCCGCAATGGCTCAACGTCAATCACCTCCAGGTGTCGCACGTGGACGCCTGGCCACAAGCCATCGGCAGTCGGCGGGGCCAGGCCGCTAATCGATGCGCGCTTGGTCGTGTAGTCAACGGCGACATAGTCGTGGGGTTGAAAGAAACGCATCTTGCGAATCTTCTCCGTGCCGACGCGCGAGGCAGTGATATTGGCCACCGCTCCGGAAGAAAACTCCAGTCGTGCGTTGGCTGCATCAACCTTGTTCGTCAGGATCGGAATACCAACGGCATGAAGTCCAGTGACTTGTACATCTTCGCCAACCAACCACTGCACGATATCAAGATCGTGGATCATCAGGTCAAGGACCACGTCAATGTCGAGCGAACGGGCAGTGAACTCGCCTACGCGATGGATTTCGAAATAGACCGGATTGCGAACGTGCGGACGCAGCGCAACCAGGGCTGGATTGAATCGTTCCAGATGGCCTATCTGTAATAAGGCATCACCTTTGTCAGCGGCTTGAATCATCCGATCTGCTTCTTCGAGTGTTCGGGCGATCGGCTTTTCAACCATAACGTGAATTCCTGATTCAAGCAGGCCGCAGGCAATTTCGCAGTGCGACTCAGTAGGAACGGCCAGACTGACGGCATCAACGCTTCCGATCAATTCGCGCCAATCAGTGGTCCAACCGACCTGTCGCTCCGCGGCAATCGCACGCGCGGTCTGTTCGTTGAGGTCGCAGACCCAATCGCATTGGGTCAGACCTTCGTCGGCCAGGGTCTTATGGACGCGGGCATGCTGCCGTCCGAGATGACCGACCCCAATAACTGCTGTTCGTAAAGGCATGGTCTTGTTGGTAGTCAGTAGTCAGTAGACAGTAGACAGTAGACAGTAGACCGTAGTGGTGCTCGATTCTGAAATACGTCAGTTTGAATGTGTAAGTAGTTTCGACGATACTCGACCGTTCAGAACAAATCGAAGGCAACGGACAACTGACCACTGACAGTCTTTTCGGAGCGACTATACTTGCAACCTTTAACGCCTGCCAAGCGGGTCTGGCTTTTAATACTTCTCGCCGCCATTGCTTTCTACTTTTACGGTCTTGGTCAGATACCCTTGGTTGGACCTGATGAACCGCGCTACGCCCAGGTAGCGCGCGAAATGTTTCTGCGCGGCGATCTCATAACCCCCACCTTGGGCGGCCACACTTGGTTTGAAAAACCACCACTGCTTTATTGGATGATGATGGCCAGCTTTGGTCTGTTCGGAGTAAGCGAGTGGGCCGCTCGGCTTGGGCCAGCGCTCTCCGGCGTGTTGACTGTATTGGCGGTCTTCTGGGTGGGAAGACGAGTCTGCAGAGCGAGCATTGAGCATCAATGGACCGGACTGGGGTTCTGGAGCGCGGTTGTTGCTGCATCGACTCTGGGGATCATCGTTTTTTCGAGAGGTGTAGGTTTCGATATTGTCGTTACCATGACGACGTCGTGGGCGCTCAGCTGCTATCTGGTTTCAGAGTTTGAAGAGAACGAAAAGCGCCGTCGCCTCCTGGTTGGTTTCTATGTCTTCATTGGGTTATCTCTCCTGGCGAAAGGATTGATCGGCCTGGTCATTCCTTTCGGCGTTATCGGTTTATATCAACTGGTGCGCCGGCAGTTTCCAGAAAGGTCATTTCTACTCAGCTTCTGGTGGGGTCTTCCCCTGGCGTTCGCGGTGGCTTCGACCTGGTACGTTCCGGTTATCCTCAAACACGGCTGGCCATTCATCGATGAGTTCTTTATTCAGCATCACTTTGCGCGCTACCTTTCAAACAAGTATAGGCACCCGCAAGGCTTCTATTTCTATCTCCTCATTCTGATTCCGATGTCATTGCCTTGGACTGCGTTTCTAATCGAAGGGCTGGTAAGGGCCCGAGGGTTGCGCTTGCGGTCCCCTGATTCGGTAGACCGGTTGCGAGTGTTTGCTCTTGCCTGGTTGTTGATGCCGCTCGCGTTCTTTTCTTTCTCCGGATCGAAACTGCCCGGATACATTCTGCCCGTCTTGCCCGCAGCAGCATTAATCGCCGGTGAGCGTCTTACAAGGTTTTTGTCCGGAGATCGCGATGGATTCTGGGCAATGCGAATCACCGGTGCGCTGTTCGGGGTGTTTGCCATCGTGGGATCAGTTTATGTGCTTCGCCACCATAGCCTTTCTCCCAAGTGTATAGCGATGATTGGGGTGCCTTTAGCCATCACGGCCGCCACCTGTATTTGCTGTAGCCACCGTAGAACCGTGTCGGCCCTGCTCGTCGTCTTCGCAACGTTCGCAGCGCTTATTGTGGCCCTAAATTGCGGAGTAGCCAGCTTCGCCACCCGGGAATCCATGCGCGATCTGATTCAGCTTTCGAACGCCCGCGGCTACGGCTCAGCACCTGTCTACGCACTTCACCAAATCGACCGCTCCGCCGAATTCTACGCCGCGGGTCGAGTCGTCTATGCCTCGGACGGTGAACCTGTCAGATTTGAAAGTGCGTTGGATGTTTTGGAAGCGGCTAGAAGGAACCACGCCCCGATACTGGTGATCGTGCCCATTGAATTCATCTACCAGTTAACTGCATTCCCCACTGCTCAAGTAGATGTGGTTGGGAACAATGGCAGGCTTGCGTTGGTCGGCGTTGCGAGTCAATGACCCAGTCCATTTTCCATTTGTCATTTTTCATTTGGCCCTTTCTGAATCTCATTTTCGTGGCTAACGGACACGAACAAGTAAAACAATGACAGATAAGAAATGGAAAATGAGAAATGGAAAATGAATCTTTTAACCTAACGAAGGTTCTTAGCGAGAAATTCGATTACCTGGCGATCGTATCCCTCGCCGTCTTCACCCGTGGCCGAAGGCAGATTGAAAGCGGTCAAACGCAGGTCGGTTTTTGCTTCCACACTTGCCGGGTTGCTAAAGCAACGGGCCAAGTCGATTGTCGACTCGCGAAGCCCTCCAACATCCGGTCCCGATAGCAGCATAACGCGCTGGGTAGAAAGGGACGCCGCAATCTGACATGCGGGCGTGTTTTCATAGCGGCCGAGAAAGTAGACACGCGTCGCCAGGCTTGCTAAAGAAGCCAGCGGCGGCAAGTTCATTCCCAAATCATGCGTAACCGTGGTCTGGACCAACTCATCCGGACTGCGAGGCACCGAATCGAGAGCCAGTACGGTAACGCCTTTGTCTTGTGAGGCAGCGCGTAGCGCAGCATAGGCGCCGAGCTCGACTCCAAAAAGTCCCACGTGATCCCCTACGAGACGATTGCCATTCTCCGACTTCTGGGCTCGCAAGAAATCGAGAGCCGCGAGCACGTCTTCTCCCTCAAGAGTTCCAAATGAGGTCCATTTCACCGGCGGCATCTCTCCATGACCGCGAAGGTCGGGCCAGAGAATGGTGAAGTTCGTCGCTTCGTTAATCTTGACCCCCAGATTGAAAAGCCAGGAGCGATCCGCACCATAGTGATGAAGAAGGATGACGGCTGGCGCACCCTCGCCGCCGCGAAGGAACCAGCCTCGGGCTTGAGTGTTGTCGCGATTCCGCCAGGTTTGATCAATAACCTTGAGAGCTGGACCACTAATTTGAGAAAACGCTTTGGGTGTTACCAGGTAAGGGCGGCGTGGCGGGCGGCTGATTCCCCAGACAATGAAACCAAGCGCTACAACCAGCGCCACTGTCACCACCAGTAGAATTGGCAGAAGCGATTTGAAAAACTTCTTCCCTAATCGTCGTCTGGAGGCCATGAGAAGAAGATGAAGGATGAGGGACGTAAGAGAAAACGCCCGGTGTTGCCGGGCAAGTCTGTTAAGTCATCCCGCAGCCTGAACGGTATCTCCTTTCCCGCTTGCATGTTCGTAGTCTTGCGGAGTGTTGATGTTATCGAAAAAATGTTCGGCACCCGGTAACTCCATGATCTCATTAAAGGGAGTCCAGCGCGTGCGGACAGATTGTAGCAGAGCAACGGGTCTTCGTTCGCCAGATTTGATCAATTGGTCGGCGCGGGACAGGCAGGGATCGTTTCGATAGAGGGCGGCGAGCGGTTGCGGGCGGCCGTCCTTTTGTATGGGCGCGACCGCCTCAAAGTCTTCGCGTAAACTGGCCAAACGAGTGAATAATCCCGCGGTAACGAAGGGAAGATCGCAGGCTACTATCATGGACCAGGGCGACCGGGAGGCGTAAAGCGCAGCGTGGACACCTCCCAAGGCTCCCCAATTCGCATAAGCGTCGGGGGCATTCGGCAGATTCAGTTGCAGTTTCCCCGCATCCTTGCCGATCAGAGTGACCGAGTCGGTTACCGCCAACAGTTCCTCGGCAATTCGCTGAACAAAAGTCCGGCCATCGAGCAGCAGTGATGCCTTGTCAGTTCCCATGCGGCTCGATGCACCACCCACCAGAATGAAACCTGCTATTAATTT
>Ga0193717_1002373_pt1 | contig 10912 bp, 7 predicted proteins | sample U2c2metaG_FD_145900 | JGI IMG/M metagenome (GOLD analysis project Ga0193717, IMG submission 145900) | Soil microbial communities from a riparian zone of the East river system, Colorado, United States - U2c2 | ecosystem: Environmental > Terrestrial > Soil > Riparian zone | place: USA: East River...
CGCTGGCCGTTCTGGGCGAGTCTGCTGCTGTTTCTCGGCGAGTCCGGGCAGTACTTCGCCGGCGTATCCGGCGCGCTGGATCTGCATGTTCCGCTGGGCGTCGCGCTGGCGATGCTCGCGTCGATCATGCTGGTCGCGATCTGGCGCACAGCCGGAGAACAACGATGAGCGGGCTGTCCCGGCGCCGGTTCCTCGGCCTGAGCGGCGGGGCGGGCGCGCTGGTCGCCGCCGGGCTCGTCGGACCACGGCTACTCGGGCGTGCCGCGGTTACCGGCGAACTGCTCACCAGCAAGGTGCCGCTGCCCGCGCCGTTCCAAGTCCCGCTGCCGATCCCGGCCGTGCTGGCCCCGATCGCGCGGGGCGCCGACGCCGACCGGTACGAGATCGTCCAGCGGCAGGCCACCGCGGAGATCCTGCCCGGGCTGCGCACGCCGATCTGGGGCTACCAGGGCACTTTCCCCGGACCGACCATCGAATCCCGCGTCGGCCGGACGACGATCGTCCAGCACCGCAACGAACTTCCGGTACCGACCGTGGTCCACCTGCACGGCGGCCACACCCCACCGGAGTCCGACGGCTACGCCACCGACCTGGTGCTGCCCGTCGGCGGTACGCAGACGACGCACTCGCACGGGAGCATGCACGACCCGGACGCGAAGATCACCCAGGGCGTGCGCGACTACGTGTACCCGTTGCGGCAGCGCGCTTCCACGCTTTGGTATCACGATCACCGGATGGACTTCACCGGCCCCGCCGTCTACCGCGGCCTGGCCGGATTCCACCTGGTCCGGGACGCCGAGGAGGACGCGTTGCCGCTGCCGCGCGGCGAGCGGGAGCTGCCGTTGATGATCACCGATCGGTCGTTCGCCGCGGATGGCTCGATGTACTACCCGTCCCTCGACCCGACGCTGAACGCGGCACCCGGGGTCGAGGAGCCCTACCTCGAAGGCGTATTCGGCGACGTGATCCTGGTGAACGGCGCGCCATGGCCGGTGGCCGAGGTGTCCGCGACCAGGTACCGGCTGCGGGTGCTCAACGCGTCCAACGCCCGCCGCTACGACCTCGCGCTCGACCCGCCGCCGCCCGGTGGCCAGGCGTTCACCCAGATCGGCTCGGACCAGGGCCTGCTCGACGCGCCGCGTGTGCACGAGCACCTGCCGATCGCCCCGGCCGAACGGTACGACTTGGTCGTCGACTTCGGCCGTTACCCGGTCGGCTCCGAGGTCACCCTGGTCAACCGGATCGGCACCGGCGGCACCGCCAACGTGATGCGGTTCCGTGTCGTCCGGCGTGGCACCGAGGACAGTCACATTCCGGACCGGCTCAGCGAAATCGAACCGCTCGACCGCGCGCAGGCAAGTGTGACCCGGGAGTTTTCCTTCCGCGGCGGGCTAGTCGGTGACCGGCACGGCTGGACGATCGGCGGCCGGCCGTACTCGCCTTCCCGGATCGACGCCCGGCCCCGGCTCGGGGACGTGGAGATCTGGCGCTTCGTGGTGGACCTGCACCATCCGATCCACCTGCATCTGGTGGGCTTCCGGGTGCTCTCGCGCGGAGGCCGCGAGCCGGGGCCGTATGACGCGGGCCTCAAGGACACCGTCGATCTGCGCCCCGGCGAGGCGGTGGAGGTGATCGCCCGGTTCGACGGTTACCGCGGCCGGTACATGTTCCACTGCCACAACGCCGAGCACGAGGACATGGGCATGATGGCCAACTTCGAGACAGTCTGAGTCGACATCGCGTAGCGCGTGGCGCGTGGCGCGTGGCGCGTGGCGCGTGGCGCGTGGCGCGTGGCGCGTGGCGCGTGGCCGGGCTGGGTGAGCGGGTTCAGCCAAGCACGTGGGTCGTGAGTGGCTACGAGTGTTAGAACACTTGTTGCCACTCACGACCCCACCTGACCAGCGGAAACGTACGCCCTGAACGGCCGTGTCCCCCGCGGTTTGCTGGGTCCCGTGACGACGCCCTGTCGGACGGTTTCTGGCCGGGCTGGAAAACCTCCCGGCAAAGCTGTCACAGTTGCCGAAGCCTCAGCGCAGATGCACAAACTGCACGATACGGCGGCCGTGTTGCGTGCCCATCCGGATTACGCGGCTCCGCAAGCCAAAACGGACGCGGTACTGGCGCTGTTGCGGTCCGGCAGGTTCCCGCTGCTCGAGTAGAGCAAGATCGGGTAACCCAGGTAATTGGCCCATTAACTAACGTTGGCGCGTGGTCAGCGCGAAAACGTGTCCCGGATTGCCTGAACCACCGCGTCCGGCCGGAACCAGGCGATGCCCGAGTGCCCGACGTCGTCCAGGCGGCGGACCTCGGCTCGGGGAAGCGCAGCGGCCAGGTCGGTGTAGAGCCGGTGCCTGGCCTCGTTGGACTCGGCGGCCGATTTGCGGGCTTCGGGCGGCACCAGCTCCTCGGCGAACGCGTCGGAACCCATGGCAGACACGAAGATCACTGGCACGTCGGGATCAGGCCCAGCGTCGCGAACCTCACCGAATACGTACGGCAGGTTCATCGGCTCCCGCAAAGACTGCCGGTAGCCCTCGCTGCTGAACCCTTGGTCCAGCAGCGGTTCGCGGATCTCGGCGGGCCAGTCGGCGAGCGCCCGACCGAACGTGGTCCGATACATCTTCCGCATCGCCTCCAGCTGCTCGAACGGGAACAGATCGTCGGTGTTCCAGTCCCTGAGCCGCGCCGCGGCCTTCTCCGGCAGGTAGGCGACGACATCCTCGTGAGTCGGGTCGAGCAGGACCAGACCGGCGACCTCGCCGGGAAAACGCTTCGCGTAGAGCCGCGCATACAGCCCCCCGAGCGAATGCCCGACCAGCACGTACGGGCCGGGAACAGCCGCAACGCGCAGCAGCTCGTGCAGGTCGTCGGTCACCTGCGTGCCGCTGCGCGGGAGGTCCACCGCGTCGCTCCAGCCGAGGCCGAGCCGGTCATAGCTCACGCTGGTGGTGAACTCCGCGACGAGATTGTGCACGTTCCAGTAGTACCGGCCGGACATCCCGCCACCGGCCAGGAACACCACGGGCGGCCTGCCGGTGCCGGACTGGTGCAGCAGCATCGCACCGCCCGAGACCTCGTAGCGGATCCCCAGCGGGGGCCTGGCCACACTCGCAATGTCCTCCACCATGCCCAGGAACTCCTTTCGTCGGGAACCTGGTCAGCCCCGCGGTCTTGGTTTTGATGAGCGACGCGTCCCGCGACAACTCGCGGAACCCGACGCTGTAGTACAGCCCGCACGGTCACAAGCTCGACGTTCATGCGGACCGGACATCTTCGGTCGGCGCGGCGGGCTTGGGGTCGGGCAGGTGTGTCCGTTTGGGCAGCAGGAGTGGGGTGGCGAGCAGGAGGACGCCGGAGATGGTGATCGCGGCGAGGGAGCTGGTGAAGGTGGCGAGGATGCCCCAGATCACCATAAGGGTGGCTTGTACGAGTTTGCTGCTGACACTCCAGGTGCTGAGGACTTGCGCGGCGTGATCCGCGGGAGCGCGTTGCAGGCGTTCTGTGGCATAGATCGGGTTGAAGATGCCCATGCAGGTGATCAGCAGGCCTTCGACGATGATCACGGTGAGGAGTCCGGGGATGCCGGGCTGGGTGAAGGCGAGACCGAGCGGGAAGAGCGAGCGGAGCCAGCCGGAGACGATCATGACCCGGTATCGGCCGTAGCGGGTCACGAGGCGGGCGGAGAGGCGGGCGCCCACGAAGCCGCCGAGTGCCGGGATGCCGAAGGCAAGCCCGTATTGCCAGGCCGGGAAGTGGTACTGGCCCAGCAGCAGAACGGCCATGAGCGGGGCGGTGGCCATGATCAGGCCGCCGACCAGGATCGAGTTGAGGAACAGGCGCCGCAGTACGTGATCGTGGAGGATGAACCGCCAGCCGGCCAGAAGGTCGGCTCCGCGCAACCTGGTGGCCGGGTCGCGGGGTGCCGCGACGTCGCCTCCCTGGATGCGGAGAACCGCGAGCGCGGACAGCAGGTAGCTGAGGGCGTCCGCCATGACAGTGATGACCGGGCCGAGCAACCCGACGAGCGCGCCACCGAGAGGCGGGCCGGCGGCGGTCGCCACCCAGCTCGTGCCCTCGAATCTCCCGTTCGCGACAAGGAGCTGATCGCTGCGGACGAGGTATTTCAAGTACGCGCCGGATGCGGCGGTGAAGGCGATGCTCGCGGTTCCGGAGATGACCGAGACGACCAGCAGCTGGCCATAGGACAGTGAGCCGAGGAGGTACGCGATCGGAACGCTCGCCATCGCGAAGAATCGGGCCAGGTCCATCGCGATCATCACCGGACGCTTGGCCCGGTGCTCGACCCACGGCCCGAGCGGGAACGCGACGATCGCCGCGACGGCAAGCCCGGCTGCCTCCAGCAGCGAAACGGCGAATGCCGACGAGTTCAGCACTTGAACCGCGAGGAGCGGGAACGCGCCGAAGGCGATCCACGTGCCGTATGTGCTGACGGCGTAGGCCGACCACAGCCAGCCGAAGCTGCGTCCCAATTGCACGCCCACGCGACTCCTTCGCAACAACCGATGTTCGGGTCGCTGAATCACATCAGCCACGGCGGAGCGGGATCAAACAACCGGCTCCCCGGCGAGCCACAACGATCGGTTGAGCGTGCCTAGGCTGGGCCGATGGACACTGAGGCAGTGCGATCGTTCGTCCGGGCGGCCGAGCTCGGACAGCTGCAACACGCGGCCGACGAACTGGGCGTGACACAACAGGCCGTCTCGAAGCGGATCGCCACCCTTGAGCGACAACTCGACGTCCGGCTGTTCACCCGCACCGCCCGAGGGGTCGAGCTGACCCTCGACGGTCAGGCGTTTCTCCCGCACGCACAGAGCATCGTCACGGGGATCGAGCGCGCCATCACCGCGATCAGACCGGACTCGCGTGCCCTTCGGATCGACGTCCTCGGGTTTCGGAGCACACAGGCCATCGTCCTGCACGAGTATTGGCGGACGCATCCCGAAACCGACCTCGACGTGGTGACCCTCAGGGTCGACGACCCACGGGTGGTGGTCGCCGCCGTCCAAGCCGGTGATATCGACGCCTCGTTCCGCACGGTCACCGACCCGGCCACGCTGCCGCGCGACGTGCGCATGATCCACGCGTTCGACTCCCCGCTGGAACTCCTCGTCGGCCCGAAGCATCCGCTCGCCGCCGCGCGAACACTGACACCACCGCAACTGCGCAAGCATCGGATCTGGGTGCCGGGTATCGCGCCCCGAAGCGAATGGGCGGAGTTCTACGATCAGCTCGCCACCGACTTCGACCTCCGCATCGACGCGGCAGGCCCGAACTTCGGTAACGAGGTACTCCTCGACACTCTCGCGGACTCCTCCGGCGTGGCCACCCTCGTGGGCGCGCGCGACCGGTACATCTGGCCGGCGAACTACGACCTACGCCGCATCCCGATCGTGAACCCGACGCTCGCCTACCCGTACTCGCTCATCTTCCCCAGAACGAATCCACGCCCAGGACTACGGGCGATCATCAGCCACGTCCGAAACCTGGCACCACTCCCCGAGCCGGCCTGGCTCCCATCCTGGCCAACGGTTTCACGCCGTAGCGACGGCGAAATCGCGCACACCCGCCACTTTTGACAAGAAAGTCAAACGTGGTTATCTACCACCGCCCCGGGACTACCGTCTCGACAAGCGGTTGCAGACCACAAGCGGGAGGAGCCCCCATGCTAGAGCAGGTCGCGGAGGGTGTGCTGGTCCACCAGAGCGAGTTACTCCAGAACAACACCGCTGTCGTGCGGGGCGGGGGCGGCGTGTTACTCATAGACGCCGGGATAACAGGCGATGAAATGGTCTGCCTGGCGAACGACCTTCGCGAGTTGGGCCAGCCCGTTGTGGCAGGTTTCTCGACGCATCCCGATTGGGATCACGTGCTCTGGCATACCGAACTTGGCGAAGCGCCTCGTTACGGTACAGCCCGCTGTGCGGCTTTTATGCGAGATATGCGGTCGAACGCGGACTGGAAGGCCCGCGCCGCCGAGGGGTTACCGCCGGAAATCGCCGAGGAAGTACCGCTGGACCTGTTCGGCCTCATCACGGGTCTGTCTGCTGAAACTGCGCAGATTCCTTGGAATGGCCCCACGGTCCGGATTATTGAACATCCGGCGCATGCCCAGGGCCATGCGGCGCTGTTGATCGAAGAACGCGGGGTTCTCGTCGCCGGCGACATGCTCTCCGATGTCTTTATTCCGATGCTCGACGACTTCACCAGCACCAATGACCCGATCGAGGACTACCTCGTCGGGCTGCGGGTGCTCGAGGGCGTGGCGGACGACGTTGATGTCGTCATCCCCGGTCACGGATCCGTCGGCAGAGGTGATCAGGTACGCGCAAGGATCAACCAGGATCGAGCGTACGTGCACGCCCTGCGTGACGCCCAGGTTCCCAGCGACCCGCGGATCGGCCCATCGGCCAAGCCTGGCTGGGAGTGGGTAAGCGACATACACGAAGGGCAACGCCAGCGCCTCGCCCAAAGAGGTATGCGCGACGGGACGCCCAGCTAGAGTTTGTGCAGGGTGTTTTCCTTACCCCTCGCGGTTGGAATCGTCGCGCTCGAGTTCGCGGCTGCCGTAACCGGCTTCGTCGCTTCCACGCTGCTGCCCATCGTCGCTGGTGATCTGGACGCGAGAAACGAACTCGGCCTCCTGATCGCCGGCACGACGCTGGGGTTGTTCGTCGCACTTCCGCTGGCAAGCCGGATTCTGCGCCGGCTGGGCACGCGTGGCACCCTGGCCGCCGGGATGCTCGCCTACCTCGGCGGGCTCGCGCTCGCCGCCACCGCCCGGACAGCGTGGATGTTCGCACTGGGACAGTTCTCCGCCGGGCTCGCCAGCGGGCTCCTCGCGGTGTTCGGCATCAGTTCCGCGATCCGGCATCTTGACGAGCGGCTGCGCATCCGAGTGGTCGCGGCGTCGTCAGCGATGTGGATCGTGCCCGCCTTGGTCGGTCCGGCCGCGACACTGGGCCTGGAGCAGCTCGTGGGGTGGCGCTGGACCTTGCTGGTGCCGGTGCCTTTCGTCCTTATCGGACGATTACTGGTCGTGCGCGCCGTCCGCGACGATCCCTCCGACAGGGCCGCGCCACGACCGCTAGGACGGACGTTGTTGATACCACTGGGTGCGGCGTGTGTCGTGCTGAGCACGGGATGGTGGCCACTCGCGATCATCGGGGCGGTGATCACCGGGGTCGGGATGATCACGATCCTGCCCGCGGGAACCGCGCGCTTGCGGCCTGGGACTCCGGCCGCACTCGGTGCGATGGTGTTGTTCGCGGTCGGCTATTTCGGCGCGGACAGCCTGATCACCGTGCTGCTGACGAGCGGGTTTCACCTGAGCCTCGGACAAGCGGCGATCGTCCTGAGCGCCGCCCCACTGGGCTGGGCGGTAACGAGCCTGCTGGCCACCCAGTTCACCTCGACGCAGACCAAGCGACGCTTTCCCACAGCCGGTTTGAGCATGACGGCCCTTGCCACGGCCGTGTTGGCGGTCGGGCTCGCCGCCGGTGGGTCATTCGCCGTTGTACTCATCGCGTGGGCCGAGGGCGGAATCGGCGTCGGGCTCGCATATCCCGGTCTGTACCTCAGAGCGACCACCGCGGGTTCCAGCGGCTTCACCGCCACGGAACTGGCTACCGCGGTCATCACGGCCGAGTGCACCGGACAACTCCTGGGACGCGCCGTCGGCGGCACCTTGAGCTCGGCCGGCAACAGCGGCGGGCTATTCGCCTCCTACGTGTTGTTCGCGGTCGCGTTGATCGCGGCCGCAGGCGCGGCAACTCGAACATCAACCGCCGTCGATCCATCCGCCTGACCGGGTCACCAGGTGAAGTTCTCCACGAGTGCGACCCACAGAGGATGGGACTTCCCCATGCGCGCGGCTTCAATGAGGCTTTCCGCGTAACGTCGTGTGGCGTTGCGTGACCGTTTCGATGGTCATGTCGTGCGGCCGTGTTCGTGATGGAGCAGGATCAGCGCGGAGGCTTACTCGATCGACTGTGCGCACACTGGGATGATGAACGCCGAACCCATTCTGAGTATCGGGAAAATTGTGTCCGCCGTGTTCGCGCGGACATCCTCGAGGCAGGAAGCAGCACCGAAGTAAACTATTTCGAACGCCTGACCGAAGGAAGTCTTGAAAGTGCGCACAAAGGAACATGGTAACGCTAAGGTGAAACTGGGCGGCCGCTTCCACAGGCTCTTTGGTGCGACGCTCGTGTCGGCTACCGGCACCGGTATGCACGCGGCCGCGTTACCCTTGCTGGTCCTCCAAATCACCAGTAGTCCAGTAGCGTTGAGCCTTGTTGTCGCGGCTGTCGAGATTCCCTGGGTATTGGTTTCACTGCACGCCGGTGTCGTAGTCGATCGACTGGACCGTCGGCGGGTGATGGTGTGGGCGGACGTCGGTCGTTTCGCAGTCCTGATTGCTCTCGTAATACTGATCCTGACTTCGCGGGTAAACCTGGCATGGCTGGTGCTCGCAGCATTTATGCTGGGCGTTGGGCAGGTCTTCTTCGATCTCGCTGCCCAGTCGGCTATTCCCGATTTCGTGTCACGGGATCAACGGCACCTGTCGATTGCGAACGGGCGGATCGCCGCAGCGGACAGCAACGGTGAGCACTTCGTGGGGCCACCGCTGGGCTCCGCGTTGTTCGGCGTGTGGAATGTCCTGCCGTTCGCCGGCAACGCCCTCTCCTTCGCCGCCAGCGGCATGCTGGTCCTCTCGATCCAGACGGATGCCACGACCAAGGAGACGTCCGACGCTCCACGCAAAAGCGTGAGGACAGAAATCGTCGAGGGTATTCGGTGGTTGCTCGGGAACCGAACCCTTCGGGCACTGGCAACGATTAGCTGCCTCAGTAACGTTGTCGCCTCGGCTCAGTTTGCGATGCTGGCACTGCTGGCCAAGCAGTTCCTTGGACTTCCGGACGTCGGTTTCGGCTTGTTGCTGACTGTCACTGCGATCGGTGCAACTGCTGGGGGGTTGGCGGCCTCGGCCGCCAGCAAGCGATTCGGCTCCGGCACGGTATTACTTGCGGGGAAGGCCGGCGTCGGTGTGGCCGTTCTGGTGCTGGGACTTGTCGCCAATGTATGGGTTGCAGCTCTCATGATGATGGCGACCGGTGCGCTGACGACTGCGCAGAATGTCGTAGTCAGTACGCTCCGCCAGCGGATCGTGCCCCGTCACCTCTTGGGAAGAGTACTCTCGTCGAGTAGAATGGTAGTAATGATTGGGGGCCCGATTGGCGCGATACTCGGTGGCGTCCTCGCCAGCGCCTTTTCCGTTCAGATCCCGTATGTTGCAGGAGGTATTTTCCTCATCCTGGTGACGCTGGTGGCCTATCCCAGACTGAACAACCGCGCGCTGGCAAGCGCCACGGACGAATCAGTCGTGCCGGCGGGAGAATCTAAATAGTAAGGATGCCGATACATGCGCGCGGTTGTGCGCTCTTCCGATTGAGTTGACGCCACGGGGAGGCTCGGCTGTTGTAACGCAGATCGCTCCGCATCGGCGGTGCTCAACGCCCCACGCACTGGCGGACGGCGGCCCCCTTCGGTGTCCGTCGCGATGTCGTACAGTTCGACGCACCGTTCCTTGAAGTGAGTGGCTGGTCCGCCAACCAAGCCTGCTGCATCACGCAACTTCGCTGGATCTACGTCCACGACATTTCCCCCTTAGACCTGTCTCAACCCCCGGGAGACCGCATTGCGATCCGCTGAAGCCACACAGCGACGTTTGCGGCGTCGACACGCCTGATCAGGACTCGAAGGAGTCCACGATCAGCTGCCGGTGCCGGTTGATCAGCCGGTGGATCAGGACCACGATCACGAGCTGGGCGAGGCCGGACACCAAGAAGACGGCCGACACGCTGGTCCAGCCGGCCAATGCGCCACCGATCAGGGCACCCAGCGGGATGCCGCCCCACAGCGCCACCCGGTGGGCGCCAAGCACCCGGCCGAGCAGTTCGGCGGGGATCATCACCTGCCGCAACGACATCGACAGCACGTTCCACATCGTCACGCCCAGTGCCATACCGAAGAACCACACGCCGGCCGCCCAAAGATTCGTGACCGTGCCAAGCAGCACGCACATCACCGGAGCGGTCGCCGCGGCGATGGTGATCATCCGCGGCCGGCCGAGGCGAGACGTCAACGGCCCGACCACGGCGGACCCGGCGAGACCACCGATCCCCATGGCTGCGAACAGGGCGCCGTACAGCGACGGGCTGAGGTGCAGCGTGTTCAGGGCATACAGGACGGTGAGCGAGGTGGCCATGGACAAGAACCCGGCGATCAGTCCACTGAGGACCGTCAGCTCCTGCAGCACCGGGTGCCGCCACAGCCAGCGCAACCCCTCACCGATGTCCGCGCGCAGGGTCGTGGGCTCGGTGCGCTCGGCCCGGAACCGGCCGGGGACGGCGAGCACGAGGAAAGCGGCCAGCACAAAACCGATCGCACTGCCGATGAACCCGGCGGCGCGGAACCAGCTGAAGAGCGCCGCGCCCACCGGTGGTCCGACAAAGCTCTGCCCGACAGTTTCTTCGACTGTCAGCCAACTGTTGGCCTTGTCAAGATTCCGGCGGTCGACGACCTGGGGCAAGATGGCGCGCGCCGCCGAGTCGTACACCACCTGGCAGAGGCCCAGCGCGAACGCGGTGACGTACAGCGTCAGGATGTTGCCCGCGCCGTTGACGACAAGCAAAACCACGACGCCGAGCAGGACGGCCCGCATGATGTTGACGGTCGACATGGCCCGCCGGCGATCGAGCCGGTCCACGAGCGCCCCACCCGGCAGACCGAACAGCAGCCACGGCAGGAACGCGAACGCCGTGAGGCCGGAGATGAGCACGGGATCGCTGGTCAGCGACGCGGCGAACAGGGGCAGCGAAACTTTGCCGAC
>Ga0193717_1002374_pt1 | contig 10911 bp, 8 predicted proteins | sample U2c2metaG_FD_145900 | JGI IMG/M metagenome (GOLD analysis project Ga0193717, IMG submission 145900) | Soil microbial communities from a riparian zone of the East river system, Colorado, United States - U2c2 | ecosystem: Environmental > Terrestrial > Soil > Riparian zone | place: USA: East River...
CGGCCACGGGGGTCACCTCGGGGAGGTCCTGGGCATCCGACCATGCCAGCGCCACGGGCGCCAGTGACTCAACCGGCGCGACCGGCGCTACGGGCGCGACGACCGGCGCGGGCAGCACCGCCATCGACGTGGCGCCTTCTTCGACGGTGCCGCGGACGGCCTTCAGCCCGGCGCCGATCGCGGCCGCCAGTTCGGGCTGCGGGGTCGTGACCACCGGCACCCGCAGATGCTCCGAAAGCGTCGTCGTGATGATCGGGATGCGCGCACCTCCGCCGACCGACGCGACGGCGACCAGGTCTCCTGCCCGGACTCCGCTGCGATGAACCCGGCCAGGGGCCCGCGGATCGTGTCGTCGAGTTCGTTGCGCGTCACTCGAACCTCGCCACGACTTCCCGGCAGTTCGGCTGGCATGGAGGTCACCGCGGCGGTGGACAGCCGTTCCTTGGCCGCCCGGCACTGGGCCCGCAGCTTCGAGAGCGACCCGATTGCCGAGGTTCCCGACAGGTCCACCGATCCGGCCGCGGAGAGGTCGGCGATCACGTGGGTGAGCAGAGCCTGATCGATCAGATCGCCGGACAGGTCGGTGTACCGGACCGTCGGGGCAAGGGGTGCGAATCCGTGCGCGGCGTCGGCCAGGGTGACGCTGGTGCCCGTGCCCCCGAAGTCGCACACCGCGATGACGCCGCGGGCGGGCACGCCAGGATCGCGCTGCAATGCCGTCAGCGCGGCCACCGCGTCGGACACCAGTGGCGCTGCCGTGCCGAACTCGGGCACTGTCGCGAGCGCACCGCGCAGGGCGGTGACCGCCGACGGTCGCCAATGCGCGGGGTGCGCGACGCCCACCGGACCGGCAGGCGGTCGGCCGCGCGTCACGGCGTAGAGCATCGCCCGCAGTGCGTTGCCGAGAAGCACGTCGGCGCGGTGCGACGAGCCGTCGGGCGCGACGATGCCCACCGGATCGCCGACCCGGTCGACGAAGTCATTGATGACCAGGCCGCGCTCGGCCAGGTTGGGATTCTCGGTCGGCAGGCCGACCTCGGGTGGCCGGTGCGGATACACCGTCAGCACCGCCGTCCGCGTCACCGCGGACCGGTCGACCACCACCCCTCGCAGGGTGGCGGCGCCGACCGAGAGCCCTATCGCGTCTGCCACGTCATCGAATTGTGCCCGCTCCCCCGATCAGGGGGAGATCCAGTGGGGTCACCCAGCCCGGCGGCAGGTCGTTGACGGCGGGTACCGCGTTGAGCGCGCGGAGTCCCGTGGCAAGGCAGCCCGCGGCCGCGGCGTCGCGGCCGGAGCCGTCGGTGAACCGGAACGCCGTCTCCTGGAAGATGCTCGGGGTGCCTTCGATGTCCACGCGGTAGACGTCGTTCTCGTTGCCCGACGGCCAGTCCGGTGCCGCGTCGTCGCCGATCCGGTTCACGTGCTCCAACTGGATGCGGGTCTCGCCCTTGTAGACACCGTTGATGGTGAACCGCACCGCGGCGACGTTGCCTGCCGGGATGATGCCCTTCGCAGTCTTGCGTTCGTTCGGGGTGACCCACTTCTCCCAGGTGGTGGTGATCTCGTCGAGTTCGATGCCCGCCGCGTACGCGATCATCGGAACCGTTGCGCCCCAGGCGAAGACGAGGATGTCCTGGTTCTCCAGCAGGGGACGGTGTTCGGGCGGCTTGCCGATGCCCATCTCGAATTCGTAATCGCCTTCGTAGTTGGTGTAGTCCAGCAGTTCGGAGGCCCGCACCTTGCGGACCTCGGAGGTCAGGCCCATCAGCGTCAGCGGGAAGAGGTCGTTCGCGAAGCCGGGATCGATGCCCGTGGTGAAGCACGACGACTGCCCCGCCTCGCAGGCGTCGGTGATCGGCTGAATCCAGTTCGGCGGGTTCAGGTGCATCTTCGGCCACACCCACGGGGTCATCGACGTCGAGCAGACGTCAATGCCTGCCCGCAGGAACCGGGTGATGAGCGCGATGTTGTCGTCGGCGTGGGCAGCGGTCGGGCCGTAGTGCACCAGCGCGTCGGGCCGCAGCGCGATCAGCGCGTCGATGTCGTCGGTTGCGGTCAGTCCCAACGTCCGGCCAAGGCTGCAGATCTCACCGACGTCGCGGCCGGCCTTCTCGGGGTTGCTGACGCCGACGCCGATGAGTTCGAACTCCGGGTGCTTGACGATCTCGGCGATCACCATCTTGCCGACGAAACCGGTACCCCAGACCACAACTCGTTTGCTCACTTGATGCCTCTCACTAGGCCCCCGTTCGGACTTCACCATAAGGGGGCAGGATTTGGGGATGTTCCGGTTCGATCGAACCGGAAGGGAAGGACGACATGACCGTGACGACCGAGGGCGCAACGAACGCCCGGCCTCTGACTGGGCGGCGAGCGCTGGTCACCGGTGCGTCGCGCGGCATCGGGGCCGAGATCGTGCGACGACTGGCCGCCGACGGCGCCGCCGTCGCATTCACCTATGGCGCGTCGGCCGCAGAGGCCGGGAAGCTGGCCGCCGACGTCGAATCCGGCGGCGGTACCGTCGTCGCGATTCAGGCCGACAGCGCTGACCCCGAGCAGGTCGCCCGGTCGGTCGACGAAGCCGTTGCGAAGCTCGGCGGGTTGGACGTGCTGGTCAACAACGCAGGCGTGGCCTACCTCGGCGACGTCGAGTCGTTCCCGATGCAGCAGTTCGACCGCCTCGTAGCGATCAACGTCCGCGGAGTGTTCGCCGCCATTCAGCGGGCCGTCCCGCACCTCGGCGACACGGGCCGGATCATCAACATCGGCAGCATCAACGCCGACCGAGTGCCAGGCCCCGGCCTCTCGGTCTACGCCATGACCAAGGGAGCAGTCGCCGGATTGACCCGCGGACTGGCGCGTGAACTCGGACCGCGCGGCATCACCGTCAACAACGTGCAACCGGGACCCATCGCGACCGACATGAACCCGGCGGAGGGCGAATTCGCCGACGCCGCAAAGCAGGTGATGGCGCTTGGTCGCTACGGTCACCCTCGCGACGTCGCCGGTGTGGTCGCCTATCTGGCTGGACCTGACGCTGCGTACATCACCGGTGCGAACTGGAACGTCGACGGCGGGTTCACGGTCTAACGACTCAGAAGCACCGCTTCAGGCCACCGGGCTCGCAGTACAGCGGGTAGCGGTCCACCGGGATCGGCAGCGGCTCCTTGTAGGCCAGCGTGAACGGGTAGTTGTCGATCGTGGCGGGCAGACCGCACACGTCGTTGTGGATCACCGAGCGCGTGCCGCTCATGGTGGCGTCGTCGAACTTGTAGGTTTCCAGCTGCGCCGCCGTGCTGCCGTCATCGCACTTCAGGCCGTCCAGCATGTTCTTGGAGAACGTCCACCTGCCGTCGGCCAGGCGGGCGTCGCCGCCCAGGACCTGCGTCGTCGAAGGCGCCACGTGCAGCGTGCACGCAACGGGAAGTTCGAGGTTGTCGCGCAGGTCGCCGACCGTCGGCACGCAGGTCGGGTAGATGGTCCACTGCGCGACGAGGTTGCCCTGGGTGTAGGTGTAGACGCCCTCCATCACCTGATCCGCGCGGGCGGGGCTCGCGAATCCCAGCACCAGGCTCGCGAAGGTAGCGGCGACGGCGAGAAGCCGGGTGATCGTCATGCCGACGAGTATCGCAGTGCCATCGTTGCAAAGTCACGGCTTTGTTCGACGTGGCGGCGGTGAGTGCGAGCCAGCGTGAGAAGGTGCAGCCATGACGTCACTCGAAGGCAAGGTCGCCTTGATCACCGGAACCTCGGCGGGGCTCGGCGCCGCGACGGCGAAGGTGTTTGCCGAGCGGGGTGCATCGGTGTTCGGGATCGCGCGCGACGCCGACCGGATGGCGACGGTGTTCGCCGACGTTCCCGGCGGTAGGTACGCGTCGGTGGACATCACCAGTCCTGCCGCGTGCCGGGATGCCGTGACCGAGTGCGTTGCCGCGTTCGGCAGGCTCGACGTGCTGGTCAACGTCGCCGGTTTTCACAAGATGCGCCACACGCAGACCACGTCCGACGAGGACTGGGAACGCGACCTCGCGGTCAACCTGAACGGCCCGTTCTACCTGTCCCGCGCCGCCCTCCCGCACCTGCTCGAGGTCGGCGGCAACATCGTCAACGTGGCCTCGATCGCCGGAGTCGAGGGCGAGGTGTACTCGGCGGGTTACTGCGCGGCCAAGCACGGCCTTGTCGGTCTCACCAAGGCGCTCGCGATCGAGTTCACCAAGGACAAGTTGCGGGTGAACGTGGTCTGCCCCGGCGGCATGCCGACGGCGCAGGCCACCGAGTTCGAGGCACCCGAGAACGCCGACTGGGACCTCATCATGCGGATCGCCTCACCTCGCGGTTTCATGGAGACCGCCGACGTTGCCAAGGTGATCGCGTTCCTGGCCAGCGACGACGCCGCTGCCATCCATGGTGCGGTGTACCGGGTGGACAACGGTAAGGGCGCCGGTTAACCGGGTTACGTTCCGACGTCATACCCCCGTGGGCCCACGTTCACCTCTGCGACGTCCGTTGCGAGTGCGGCGTGCACGCGCCGCTGCGACAATCTCGCTGTGACCGACGTCATCCAGACCCCGAACTCCTCCGAGGCCGCTGCACCCGAGCCCAGCCGCACCGGCCTGTCAGCCGATGCCCTGCGCAGGGACATCCTCGACCACTTGCGTTACTCGATTGGCCGGCCTGCGGCCGCGCTGAAACCCGAGCACTACTACCGGGCGCTCGCCCTGTCCGTGCGTGACCGCATGCAGGACAACAGGGTGGCATCGACGCAGACCTCGCTCGACCTCGGCAAGAAGGTCACCTGCTACCTGTCGGCTGAGTTCCTGATGGGGCCGCAACTGGGCAACAACCTGCTCAACCTCCAGATCGAGACCGCCGCGCGCGACGCGCTGGCGGAGCTGGGCCAAGACTTCGACGAAGTAGTCGCGTGCGAACCGGAGCCGGGCTTGGGCAACGGCGGCCTCGGCCGGCTCGCCGCCTGCTATCTCGACTCGCTGGCCACCCTCGAGCGGCCTGCGATCGGCTACGGCATCCGCTACGAATTCGGCATCTTCAAGCAGGAATTCCGCGACGGCTGGCAGGTCGAACTCACCGACAACTGGCTGGCGAACGGAAACCCTTGGGAGATCGCCAAACCCGACGTCTCCTACCTCGTCAACTGGGGTGGCCACACCGAGCACTACATCGACGACGCCGGTGCCGACCGCATCCGCTGGGTACCCAAGCAGGTCATCAAGGGCGTCGCATACGACACGCCCATTCAGGGGTACGCCGTGCACACGTGCAACGTGCTGACCCTGTGGAGCGCACGCGCCGTCGAGTCGTTTGCGTTGGACGCCTTCAACACCGGCGACTACTACAAGGCCGTCGAAGAGGAAGTCACCTCCGAGACCGTCACCAAGGTGCTCTACCCCAACGACGAACCCGAGGCGGGTAAGCGGCTTCGCCTGCTTCAGCAGTACTTCTTCGTGTCGTGCTCGCTGCAGCACGTCGTGCACATCATGGACGACCTCGCCGACGCGTCGTTGCACGACCTCCCGCAACGGTTTGCGTTGCAGCTCAACGACACCCACCCGTCCATCGGCGTCGCGGAGCTCATGCGGATTCTCGTCGACGAGCGCAGGCTCGACTGGGACGACGCGTGGGCGATCACCGTCGCGACGTTCGGCTACACCAACCACACGCTGCTGCCCGAGGCCCTTGAGAAGTGGCCGCTCGGCCTGTTCCGCGAATCGCTGCCGCGGCACCTGGAGATCATCTACGAGATCAACAGCCGCTTCCTTGATGAGGTGCGGGCGCACTTCCCCGGTGACGTCGACCGCGTGCGGCGCATGTCGATCATCGGCGAGGAGGGCGGCCAGACCGTGCGCATGGCGTACCTCGCCACGGTCGGCAGCCACGCGATCAACGGTGTCGCGGCCTTGCACTCCGACCTGTTGAAGGCCAGCACGCTCAAGGACTTCTACGAGCTGTGGCCAGAGCGCTTCTCCAACAAGACCAATGGCGTGACACCGCGCCGCTTCCTGGCGTTGTCCAACCCGGGTCTACGCACGCTGCTCGACAGCACGATCGGTGACGGCTGGCTGACCGACCTGGACCGGCTTCGCGGGCTAGAAGCGTTCATCGACGACGACGAGTTCCGGCAACAGTGGCGAAACGTGAAGCGGGCCAACAAATCTCGGCTCTCGGAGTACCTGCATTCGGTGACGGGCGTTGACTTGGACCCCACCTGGATGTTCGACATTCAGGTCAAGCGCATCCACGAGTACAAGCGTCAGCACCTGTCCGTGCTGCACATCATCCGGCAGTACTACCGGTTGAAGACGAACCCTGGACTCGAGGTCGCCCCGCGCGCCTACGTCTTCGGCGGGAAGGCCGCTCCCGGGTACTTCATGGCCAAGCGCATCATCAAGCTCATCAACGCGGTGGGCGAGACGATCAACCACGATCCCGACGTCAATCGGTTCATGAAGGTCGTGTTCGTGCCGAACTTCAACGTCCAGAACGCGCACCTGATCTACCCGGCCGCGAATCTGTCGGAGCAGATCTCCACCGCCGGCAAGGAAGCCTCCGGTACCGGCAACATGAAGTTCATGCTGAACGGAGCGCTGACCATCGGCACGTTGGACGGCGCCAACGTGGAGATCCGCGAGGAGGCTGGACCGGAGAACTTCTTCCTGTTCGGGTTGACCGAGGCCGAAGTCGAGCAGGTCAAGCGCGACGGCTACCGCCCGTCGGACTACATCGACGGCAACGACGAACTACAAGCGGTGCTCGGCCTGATCTCCAACGGGCAGTTCTCCCACGGCGACACCGAGGTCTTCAAACCGCTGGTGGACAACCTCCGCCACGACGATCCGTTCCTGGTGGTGGCCGATTACGCCGCGTACGTGGAGTGCCAGGATCGGGTCGCCGCAGCGTGGCAGGACAGGGACGCGTGGTCGCGGATGTCCATCTTGAACGCCGCACGCAGCGGAAAGTTCTCGTCAGACCGCGCGATCACCGAGTACTGCGACGACATCTGGAATGTGTCGCCGGTGACCGTGCGGGTCTGACGGATTCGAGCTCCGCGCGGTCAGCCCTGCTCGGCAGGCAACGGATTGCCTGCCGGCACGGGCGCCGGCGCCGGGATCCCCGCGATGCTCGTCATGACGCCGCGCTGATCCTCGCAGTAGTAGTTGATGGAAGCGTTGAGGAACTGGTAGGTCTGCTGCTCGGTGGTGTCCTTGTCCAAGTTCTTGTGCAGGAACACCGCCGCCTCGGACGCGTTGGCGTCGAGCCCCGTGCGCAGCCGCTTACAGGTGATCTTGCCGATCCACGCGTTGTAGTCCTTCGGACCGTAGATACCGTAAACATGCAGCTCATTGCTGAAATCGGTATCGGGATCGGCATTCGCCGGTGCAGCAAGGACGATGCCTGCGGCCACCGCGATTGTTGTCAAGATCACTGACTTCACATTGCGAATTGTATGCCCATTCATTTTCTTCACTTACCCCAATCGCCTGGCCGCGTGATTCACTTGCGTCGCAACCCCTTTGACTCGCCCCGCCACGTGGTCCGAGGTGCCCGGCACGCTGCGGCCACGAGGTAGGGTCGCCATGATTAACTTAACCCAGCTAATCTATCAGTTATATTAGCTAATCTGTCACGCGAACGAGAGCCGTCCGTGATCGAGAAGATCGAGGTGGGGATGAAACCGACGACCGCGGCCGATTCGACGAACACGGCCGCAGCGCCTGCTTCACACACGATGTCCCCGCAGTCATGATCGGCGTACTCAAGCGGGTCTGGATTCCACTCGTGATCGTGCTGGTAGTGGTCGTCGCGGGTTTCACCGTTCAGCGGATCCGGGGCTTCTTCGGCTCCGAGGGCATCATCGTCACGCCGAAGAACTTCGCCGACGACGCCGAGCCGTTCAATCCGAAAGTCGTGAAATACGAGATATTCGGTTCTGGCACTTACGCAGACATCAATTACCTCGACCTGGATTCGAAGCCGCAGCGGCTCGATGGCGCCCCGCTGCCGTGGAGTCTCACGCTGAGCACCACAGCACCGTCGGTTCTCCCGAACATCGTGGCGCAGGGCGACGGCAACACCATTTCCTGCCGCATCACCGTTGATGACGAAGTGAAGGACGAAAGGACCTCTACCGGCGTGACCGCCCAGACCTTCTGCCTGGTGAAATCCGCATGAGTGGACCCATCAACGAGCCAACCACCGAAGAGATTCCGGTCGCCCAGCAGCAGGCTCATCCCTTCCTGCCCAGGAACATCCGCAAGTTCGCGGTCGTGGTCATCGTGGCCTGGGTCGCCATCATCGCCCTGCTGAACGTCATCGTCCCGCAGCTGGAGACGGTCGGGCAGCTGCGCTCGGTGTCGATGAGCCCGAATGACGCGCCGTCGGTGATCTCGATGAAGGAGGTCGGCGCGCAGTTCCAGGAGTTCAAGTCCAACAGCTCGGTCATGGTCGTGCTGGAGGGTCAGGAGCAACTCGGCGCCGACGCCCACAAGTATTACGACCAGATCGTCGACAAGCTCGAGGCCGACCCCAAGCACGTCGAGCACGTGCAGGACTTCTGGAGCGACCCGCTCACCGGCGCCGGTTCCCAGAGCAACGACGGCAAGGCCGCCTACGTCCAGGTGTACCTCGCAGGCAACATGGGCGAGTCCCTGGCCAACGAATCGGTCGAGACCGTCCAGAAGATCGTCGACAGCGTCCAAGCGCCCAACGGGGTGAAGGCCTTCGTAACTGGTCCTAGCGCGCTCCAGGCCGACCAGCAAGTCGCCGGCGACCGAAGCATGCAGCTCATCGAGATGGTCACGTTCTCGGTCATCATCATTCTGCTGCTGCTCGTCTACCGGTCGATCGCCACCGTGGGCATCGTGCTGGTCATGGTCGTGCTCCAGTTGGCGGCCGCCCGCGGCGTCGTCGCGTTCCTCGGCTTCCACAACATCATTGGGCTCTCGACCTTCGCCACCAACCTGCTCGTCACGCTGGCGATCGCTGCGGCCACCGACTATGCCATCTTCCTGATAGGCCGATATCAGGAAGCACGAGGGGCCGGCGAGGACCGAGAGTCGGCCTACTACACCATGTTTGCCGGCACGGCCCATGTCATCCTCGGCTCGGGCATGACCATCGCCGGTGCAACCTTCTGCCTGCACTTCACCAGGCTTCCGTACTTCCAGACGCTCGGCATCCCGCTGGCCATCGGCATGGTGATCTGCGTCTGCGCCGCGCTCACCCTTGGCCCAGCGGTGATCACCGTGGCCGGCCGCTTCCTGGAACCCAAGCGGGCGATGCGCGTCCGCGGCTGGCGCAAGATCGGCGCCGCCGTCGTACGGTGGCCCGGCCCCATCCTGGTCGGGACGATCGCGCTGGCGCTGGTTGGTCTGCTCACCCTGCCCGGCTACCGAACCAACTACAACGACCGCAACTACCTGCCCCAGGACCTACCGTCCAACGAGGGTTACGCGGCCGCCGACCGGCACTTCTCGCAGGCCCGGATGAACCCCGAACTGCTGATGATCGAGAGCGACCACGACCTGCGCAACTCGGCCGACTTCCTGGTGATCGACAAGATCGCCAAGGCCGTCTTCCGAGTGCCGGGCATCGCGCGCGTGCAGGCGATCACCCGGCCGTTGGGCACTCCCATCGAGCACACGTCGATTCCGTTCCAGATCAGCATGAACGGCACGACGCAGCAGATGAACGAGAAGTACAACCAGGACGTCACGGCCAACATGCTCAAACAGGCCGACGACATGCAATCGACCATCGACTCGATGACGAAGATGTCGAACATCACCAAGCAGATGGCCGATCTCATGCACGACATGGTCGCCAAGATGAAGAACATGACGGTCGACGTCGCCCAGTTGCGGGACTACATCGCCAACTTCGACGACTTCTTCCGGCCGATTCGGAACTACCTCTACTGGGAACCGCACTGCTACAACATTCCGGTCTGCTTCTCGATCCGGTCCATCTTCGACACCCTCGACGGCATCGACATCATGACCACCGACATCCAGGAACTCCTGCCCGTCATGGAACGCCTTGACGTTCTCATGCCGCAGATGGTCGCCCTGATGCCGCCGATGATCGACACGATGAAGAACATGAAGCGGATCATGCTGACGATGTATGCCACCCAAAAGGGCATGCAGGACCAGACGACCGCGATGCAAGAGAACCAGTCCGCCATGGGTGAGGCGTTCGACGCATCGAAGAACGACGACTCCTTCTATCTGCCACCGGAGGCGTTCAACAACGCCGAGTTCAAACGCGGCATGAAGAACTTCATATCGCCGGACGGCAAGTCGGTTCGGTTCATCATCAGCCACGAGGGCGACCCGATGAGCCAGGAGGGCATCGACCACATCGATGCCATCAAGCAGGCCGCGAAGGAAGCCGTCAAGGGCACGCCGCTCGAGGGGTCGAAGGTCTACCTCGCCGGTACGGCCGCAACGTTCAAGGACATGTCCGACGGCGCGGCGTACGACCTCATGATCGCCGCGATAGCCGCGCTCGGTCTGATCTTCATCATCATGTTGATCATCACCAGAAGCGTGGTGGCATCCGCCGTCATCGTCGGCACGGTGCTGTTGTCGCTCGGCGCATCGTTCGGCCTCTCGGTGCTCATCTGGCAGCACATCCTCGGGACCGAACTGCACTGGATGGTGCTACCGATGTCCGTCATCATCCTGTTGGCCGTCGGCGCCGACTACAACCTGCTGCTGGTAGCCCGGTTCAAAGAAGAGATACACGCTGGGCTGAACACCGGCATCATCCGCGCGATGGGCGGCACCGGGTCGGTGGTGACCTCGGCCGGGTTGGTATTCGCCTTCACGATGATGTCCATGGCGGTCAGTGAGCTGACCGTAATTGGGCAGGTGGGTACTACGATTGGCC